>Ga0310696_10005533_pt1 | contig 15225 bp, 13 predicted proteins | sample AusTroGonzalo_MG_4_FD_203885 | JGI IMG/M metagenome (GOLD analysis project Ga0310696, IMG submission 203885) | Bovine rumen microbial communities from tropical cattle in Woodstock, Queensland, Australia - Gonzalo_02 (v2) (version 2) | ecosystem: Host-associated > Mammals > Digestive system >...
GAAGCCAATTATTGATAAATTGGAAGAGATTTCCGGGAAGTCTTACGACAATAATACAGACGAAATGCGAGTGATTGCTGACCATATTCGGGGCGCGTATTTGTTGGCGGCACAGGGATTGGCGCCATCTAATAAGACTCAAGGTTACGCGATGAGACGGTTGGTGCGACGCGCAATTCTTAGAGCGCTCGACCTTGGTATTTCAACCAATTTCTTGTCGGAAATCGTACCAATTGTGGCCGAAAATTACAAAGGCTTGCCAGATTCGATTTTGACACACCGCGAGGTGGCACTTGAGACTCTGCTCAAAGAAGAGGTCGCGTTCCGAAAAACCTTAAATAAGGGCCTAAAGGAACTCAACAAATTATCGAAGAATAGCAAGGTTCTATCTGGATTTGATTTGTTTAAGCTTCAGGATACTTACGGTTTTCCGCTCGAGCTATCGGTTGAGGAGTGTTATCATCAAGGTATTGAATTATCGAAAGACTATCAGGCGGAATTTGAGAAGGCTTTGAAAGAGCAGCGCGAACGTTCACAAACTGCTTCTAAAGGAATGTTTAAGGGTGGCCTTGAAGACCATGGCGAACAGACAATTAAATATCACACCGCAACTCACTTATTGCTTGCAGCTTTACAAAAATTGGTTAACCCGTCTATTTCGCAGAAAGGCTCTAACACTACGGCCGAGCGAACGCGCTTTGATTTTAATCTTGACCACAAAATGACACCAGAAGAAATCAAAAAGGTGGAAGACCAGGTGAATGAATGGATTGCTGCCGATTTGCCAGTGGTGTTTGATGAATATGAAAAAGATTACGCACGGAATACTTTAAAGGCGCATGGCCAATTCTGGGATAAATATCCGGATGTTTTGAAAGTTTATACCATTGGTGATTTTGACGCGCCAATTTCACGCGAGGTTTGTGGCGGTCCGCACGTGGAACACACTGGCGTAATTGGCCACTTTAAGATTGTCAAAGAAGAATCCTCAGCGGCCGGAATTCGTAGAATCAAGGCCGTGCTTACTGACTAATTTTGCAATATTTTGCTAATTTTGGCTTTAAGGCGATTTTCTTCCGGTGCGCCGGCAAGAGTGTCGGTGCCAACCCGAAGCAAGCCAAGAGCAGTAGCAAAAGAATGATCGAGTGTTACATTCGTTTTTAATAATTCTGGAGTAGAACTAATAGCGCCGGTGCCAGAAATCTTTTGTTCATCTTTAATAGCAAGATCTGGAAGTTCGGCAATATCAAGTAAATGAATCACTGGGCGACGTGAAAACGGTAAATCCTTGTACCAGTCCGACACAGCTAGACTTTCTTGCAAAAGTGATAGACTTGCTCCACCACCGCATAGTAAAATGTTGCGAGGCAAAGAGCCGTTTTGGTTGAACTCTTCTAATGCTACCTGGGTGCCGGTCAGCCAGACGCTTAGATTTCGCGAAAGTGCGGACTCGACTTTGGCCTTCAAATCGTCTTCAAGTTTGCCGGAATCATAATCTAGTTTATATTGTTCGGCAATTTCAAAATCTACGCCAAGAGATTCGGCGATTTGATGAGTAAAACTGCGGCCACCGATGGAGAACATTTTGGTTCCACTCACGCCGCCGTCTTCAACTACCGCCACATCGGTAGTGCCACCGCCAATATCTATCACAATGCCAGAAAAATCCGAATCGGTATTATCGCCTAGCACCGCGCGGCAAACCGCAAATGGTTCGACTGCTACGGTAAGAAGGTCGAGATTTAATTCGGCACAGACTTTTTCGATGGCGGCAACATGAATCATTGGGGCGAAAGCGGTATAAATCAAGATGGCGACTTCAGAACCTTTAAACCCAACGGGATTACTAATTTTATAGCCATCAATCACTAAAGAAACAATGGCGGAGTTAATTAAACGTACTTCAACACTGCTGTTACCAGTCTCAAGCGCGACGGTTTTTCTTGCAACTTCGGCGGTTTTTTGCTGAACTTTTTTGATCACCTCACTCATTTCAGCTTCAGTAATAGGTGCAGATGGGTCCTTGCGGGTATATTTAACGCTTGTAGTGTTGCCCTTAATAAGTTCGCCCGCAATTCCTACTACGGTAGTTTCGGCGCGTACACCGGCACTATCTTCCACTTGAACCAGAGCTTCCTCGCACGCCGAAATAACAGCTGGAATATCCGCAATGGCACCAGCGTGCATACTACCGAATTTCTGGCGAGCCTTGCCGACGCCCAAAATTTCTAATGTGGCTTCTTTACCAGGTTTCGCTAAGACCGCTTTAATAAATTCTGTACCAATGTCTAGCCCAAGAATTGTACTCATGGTTCTATTATATCATATTTACCAGAAGCAAGATAACCAAGCTCGTACTTGCCAAATTGGGTACGGTGAAGTTTCGTTACGCGATAGCCCACAGAGGCAAAAGTACGACGAATCTGACGATTGCGGCCCTCATTTAGAATTACAATGTAGCTTTTTTCCGATGCATCTTTAACGATTTTAAATTGTGAGGGGCCGTCGTCGAGGATGACGCCGTAGTCAGAAATCATTTGCTGGTGAAGGGGTTCGAGAGGCTTGTTTAATTCAACCTCGTAAACTTTCTGCTTGCGAAATTTGGGGTGAGTCATTTGAAAAGCAAAATTACCATCATTAGTAAGCAAGATCAGGCCGGAAGAATCCTTGTCGAGGCGACCGACGGTTTTTAGATTATGATACTTTTTTGGTAATAGTTTATAAAGCGTGGGTGTTGAGCCTTGAGCGCGACGCGAACAGACATACCCAACTGGTTTATTAAATGCAAGATATAAAAAATCCGTCTTGAACGGTACTATTTTATTATTATAGCATACTTTGTCTGAAATGTCAATGTGAGCGCCTAGCTTGGCCGGTTCGTCGTTAACTAAAACTTTGCCATCCGAAATTAGCTCGTCCGCTTCGCGACGAGAGACACCAATACGTTCAGCGAGAAACTTATTGAGCCGGAGTGGTAGGAGCTGGGGCCGGAGCTGTTTGGGCTGCTGGAGCTGTTTCAACTGGAGTTGTTGGAGTTGCTGGTGCTTCGGCTGGGGCAGCTGTTTCGACAGGGGCTGCTGGAGCTGCTGGAGTTTCGGCTGGGGCAGCTGGTGCTGGGACTTCGGTTGTTGGAGCTGCTGGAGCTTCGGCTGGGGCAGCTGTTTCGACAGGGGCTGCTGGAGCTGCGGCCTGTGTTGTTGCTGGAGCTGCTTCTGTTGAGGCTGGGCTAGTTGCTTGGGTTGCTGGTGTTGGAGCTGCTTGGGCTGCTGGGGCAGCTGGAGCTGCTGTTTCTGTTGTTTTGTCATTTAATACCTCATGAATTGTATTAACCATATCTTCGATGCCAATTTGCGATTTTACCAGATAGCGATCACACCCGAGAGATTCGCCACGCTCACGTTGGTCCTCTGAGGAAAGTGCGGTCATCATAATCACCCTGATATTTTTTGTTTCAGGTGTATTGCGTAGGATATCGAGCATATCGAATCCGGATATCTTAGGCATCATCACATCCGATAGAACTAGGTCTGGTTTTTCGCGCACGGCAACAGCTAAGGCATCTTCGCCATCGCCTGCAGATACAACATCGTAACCTTCGGCAGCAATACGAATGCTATAAATCTCACGCAAGGCTGCGTCGTCTTCTACTACCATTATTTTCATGTGTTTCCTCCTTGTGTTACGTTGTTAATCTGGCTAGTGGTTACGGTTGAAGATGCGGGTTGGGTTGGGGGAGTGGGCGCGGGCTGGGGCGTAGCTGCCACAGCGGGGGTAGGTTGAGGTGGGGCCGCAGCAGTGGTCTGAACTGGTGCCGCTGGCGCAGGCTGAGCAACAGGTTGCGGAGCTGGTTGCGGAGCCGTCGTGGCTGGCGCAGCTGGCGCCGGTGCCGGTTGAGTAACAGGTTGCGGAGCGGGCGCGACGGGTGCAGCGGGGGTAGGAGCTGGCGCGGCTGGGGCCGGTGCTGGAGCAACGGGAGCCGGTGCCGGTTGCGGAGCGACCTGAGGCTTGCTCGCTTGCTGATTCTTTACGGCGATCATACGTTTTTTATATTCTTCTTCAGAAAGACGAGGTAAAGAAACATAAAAGGTCGAACCTTCGCCGTAGGCTGATTCGGCCCAAACACTACCATTCATGGCTTCGACACGCTGTTTGACAAGGTATAATCCGAGACCAGTACCACCAATGGTGCGCGTGTCGGAATTGTCGGCACGATAAAACTTTTGAAAAACATGTCCTAGATCCTCTGCGGAAATACCAATACCGGTATCTTTAACTGCAATTATAGCTCGATCACCATCGCCACTAACATTCACGCGTATCGAACCGCCAGCCGGTGTGTATTTAATCGCGTTATCAATTAAATTACCGATTATTTCACGCATAAAATTCACGTCGACAGAGCTGTAAACCACCTGAGAAAGATGAAGTGCATTCCTAAATGAACTATCGCTAGCACCTAATTGTAATTTTAGTTTTGCATTTTGGGCTGGAACAATATAGCCATCGGCAATTTGCCTGACTAGCTCAGTCATTTCGACCGGCACGAGCTCTGGGCGCATACGGCTATCATCAAGTTTGGTAGTATCCAACAAATCTTGAAAGAGGTGTCCAAGATGCTGTGAAGCATCATGGGCGGAAGTGAGATAGCCACGAGCGCGCTCGTCGATTGTGGCGGTTTGTGGATTTAGGGCCAATGTAAGATATCCATCGATTGTAGCCACTGGTGTACGCATCTCGTGCGACGCAGTAGAAATAAATTCAGCTTGTTCGCCCTCTTCGGCGAGTTCGCGCGTAATATCACGGAAAGTAATTATGCAGTTACCATCTTGATTATTAACTGGTACGACCGAGACAGAAATCGGAATGCGCTTGCCAGACGCGCCAGCAATTAGATTAACTTCGTAGCCATCAAGCACTTGAGCTGTACGGACCGACTGGAAGAGCATATTATCATTGTCCGCTAGTTCACGGCCGTCTTTAGCCTCAACTTTGAGCGTTAAACCATAGTCCAAGCCAACAACGTTTTCCGCCGCGCCACAATCCGTCATGGTAACAGCCGCAGGATTAATATATTGAATAATACCAGAACGATTAATCACAATGACGCCGTCATGAATCATATTCAGCGCAAGGTCGGCAAGACCACTAGTAGGACTACCGGCCTTCGAAGATGATTTTTTACTAAAAAGGCTCATACTTAAAATTATTTTACCACAAGTTTAATAAAATGTGATAAAATTAGTTTATGAATAAAGACGTCATCTATATTGAATCAGAAGATGATATCACTGATATCATTACTAAAATTGAAAAATCCAAAGAAAAAATTGTGGCTCTTGTTCCGCCAAAAAAAGCTGGCGTATTTCGGAGTATCGTAAATATTAAATTAATCACAAAGGCGGGTGCAAACGCCGAAAAAGCTGTGGTGCTCGTAACAACGGATCCGTCCATTATCAAACTTGCTGCCGTAACAAAACTGCCAGTAACCAAAAATCTACGCTCGGCCCCAGCGGTACCAAAAGCTGAGGAAATCGAGGAAATCGAAGCGGCCGCAACAGAAGAAACAGTCGTAGACGGCGATGAAGAATCTGAGAAAAAAGAAGAAAAAGACGGTGAAGCAAGTGATGATGCAGCTGAAGAAGAAAAGAAAGCCGATGATAAAAAGTCTGCAAAAAAAGATGACGAAGCAGATAAAAAGTCGGACGAGAAAGCAAACGGCAAAAAAGCTGGTGCCGAGCCCAAGAAAAAGAAAGAACTTTCATCCAATCCATTCATTGCTTGGCTGCAAAAGCATAAGGTACTCTTGATTTGCAGCGGAGTTGGTTTGATACTTTTGATTCTATTATTAATCTGGGCTAATGTGATTGCGCCAGCTGTAACGGTCGACGTAATAGTACGCACTACAACAGCTAATTTTTCAGAAAACGTCACCTTCACTAACAAACTGGAAGAAGAAAATGCTAGCGAAGGTAAATTCTATATTGAAGAAAAGAAAATTGAAATTAAAGAAGAGAAGGAATTTGAGGCCACTGGCAAGAAAAACATTGGCGAAAAAGCTACTGGTATAGTAATTGTAAAAGTATATTTTGAGGCTAAAGGCTCCATTACGGTTGAACAGGGTGCGACCTTTACCGTTAATGATTTATCGTTCATAGCAACAGAGGATACACCAGTATCTTGGGATGGCAGATTTTCAAATTGTGAAAACCAAGACGACGTAGTTTTGCCAGGAAGTCATGCGCAGTGTCTCAAATCTGCCAGTGTGGCCGTGCAAGCAGTTGAAGCGGGTGCTGATTATAATATTCCGGCTACACCAGGCGGTTGGAGCTTCACCGCAAATGTGTCAGGTGTTTATTCTAATCAAGCTATGACTGGTGGCACCGATAAAATCGTCACGGTGGTGCAACAGTCTGATATAGACCAGGCCAAAGAGCAACTTAAAACGTCCGGTGAAGCGGCTAACCGCGAGGCACTATTTGAATCGTTAAATGATGACGATTTCAAGATTGAGAGTAGCTTTAGACAAACTGTTGGCGAAGCAGTATCGACGCCGGCTTTGGGTGAACAGGTTGAAGAGAAGAAGAAAGCTAAAATAACTGTTACAACAACTGCTAGTGTTTATATACTCGACGAAACAAAAGTCAAAGAATTTATCAAAGAAAAGGCCAAGTTAGCAGATGGCTATAAGATTTACGAAATGAATGATCCGTTCATTGAAAACTTCACCAAGACTGAGGCTGGATACATAGGTAAATTGAAAACTTCTTATGTTTCTGGTTCCGAAGTGACAGCGAAAGATGTAGTGGAAACGGTGATGGGCAAAGGGCTTGGTACTGGACGCGACGACTTGACTAAGGCCTATAGTGGTATTTCGAAGGTGACGACCGAAGTTTCATTCCCATGGGTGACATCCTTCCCGAACGACGAAGAAAAAATCACGGTAAATATTATCGTGGAGGACAATAACAAGTAGCTATCGGTTTTTAGAAGGAGTGTGGAGTGAAAATTATTGGCTTAGACGTAGGCGAGAAACGGATTGGCGTAGCAAAAGTTGATTCTTCAACTAAGATTGCAATACCGATTGGATTTGTCAATGCCGACGGTTCAGAATGGGAAGAGCTTGCGCGTGTAGCTCGAATGAGTAATACTCAGTATTTTGTTTTAGGTTTACCACGCAGCAATGAAGGAAACGAAACTAAACAAAGTGCGTATGTGAGGCAGTTTGCCAAAACTTTGGCCGAAAAAATCCCGGATGCTAAGATTAGGTTTCAGGACGAATCATTGACATCGGTAGAAGCCGAGAAGAGATTAAAAAGAGGGAAGAAAAAATACGCTCGTGGCGACATCGATGCCGAAGCGGCGGCAATTATTTTGCAGGATTTCGTAGAGAGTTTGGCCAATAAGGGTACCGGCGGTTTCTCTGAGCCTCGCAAGAAGACCGCAAAGACCGCTAAAACTGCTGAGACCGCTTCGGCGACCAAAAGTGTCCTAGAGGATGATAAAGCATCAAATATTAAGAGCTCCAAAATGGCCCTGAAGGCCAAAAAGACTTCGTCGAAACTCAAGAAGTGGACTTTTTTTGGAATACCAATTGTTGTGTTATTAATCTTAGGTGGCATAACAGCGGGATTAAAAATTAGAGACTACGTGCGTTGGCAAAGAGAACAGGAATATTTGGCGTGGCAAGAATCGCAGGTTGCAAAGACTTTTAATTTTACAATTAAACCCGGTGAAACGATTTTCGATGTCAAAAAACATTTACTGACGGTAGACCGTAACGGGGGAATTGAGCCGGCTGAGGGCGAAGAACTCGTCCCAAATTATACAAGCAGTGAGATTGAGGCGGCGTTTAGCGCAAATTACGATTTTGATTTTTTGAATGGGCGGCCAGAAGGCGCTAGCTTGGAAGGATATTTATTCCCCGAAACTCACAATTTTTATAGTACAGCTACGGTAGAGGAGATTTTAAAAACTTTTCTCTCTGGCATGAACGACGCGATAACCAGTAATGGGTTAGCGGATGCGTATTCAGCGCAGGGTTTAAGCCTGTATGACGGAATAGTTTTAGCTTCGATAGTACAAAAAGAGGTTCCACCTCAGGATATGCCAACCGCAGCGCAGGTATTTTTGTCGAGAATTGCATACGGAATGGCACTTGGCAGCGATGTTACAGTGACTTACGCGCTAAATATGATTGATCCAAATCGTGAGGTCTATCAAGATAATGCCGCGGCACTTGAGGTAGATTCTTGTTATAATACACGTAAGTATGCGGGGCTGCCATGTGGGCCCATATCAAATCCTGGCCTCTCGGCACTAATGGCAGTTGCACAGCCAACTGATACTTCTTATCTGTTTTTCTTGACAGGAGACGACGGTGTGACGTATTATAGTTATACGCAGGCTGAGCACGATGAAACAATTCGTAATCATTGCGGGGAGCTCTGCGGAGTTTCACTATGAGTAAACGCAAGAAAAAATTTGATACTAAGAAAATTAAACAGATTTTACCTTATTTCGTGACTGGCGCAATAACGCTAGTTTTGGTTTTTGTTGGTTCAATTGATAAGAAAAACGCTGGAGCGACACTAAGCCTTGATAGTTTTGCAGAGAATGATTACAAAGTGTCAGTTGATCAGCTGTCAGAATTATATGTCGTGGCTGATTTATCTGATGCTATTGGGTTAGCTTCGGCATCTGACGTGGCCTCCAACTACGTGGTGACACTATCCATGTACGATGCGGGGCAAACTTCCACTGGTAAAATCGAGAAACCAACGATTACTGATGTAGATATTCTACGCGGTGTAATTGTTTGGACGGTTAAAGAGGGTGAGACGATGGAATCAATTGCGGCTAGCGTCGGAAAGGGCGTCACAACAGATGATATTAGGTGGTCTAACGATATGAAAGAAACTGCTGTTTCGGTGGGGGATACTCTTTATGTGCCAAGTGCGCACGGAATTGTACATATCGTAGAAGAAGGCGATACGGCCGACTCGATTGCTGAAACATATGGCTCAAACGCTACGGAAATATTACACCTGAACGACCTAGAAACTACCGGTCTCGTGGCGGGGAGGCCGATTTTCGTTAAGGGTGGTACTTTGCCAGAGACAGAGCGTCCAGAATACGTGCCGCCAGTGGTGACCTATTACTATTACACCTATCTTGGCAACACCGCATCACGTCAAAATATTGAGGTGGTTGGTTGGTTCTATAACCTTGGCGGTCCATATGCGCCTGGCCAATGTACGCAATGGGCTTGGTATAAATGGCAAACAATCGGGCGTGATGTACCAACGAGCTGGGGTAATGCTTATTCTTGGGGCGTAAATGCAGCAGCACAAGGCTACACGGTTGACCATAACCCTGTGGCTGGGGCAATTTTCCAGAGCTCGTCTGGTTGGTATGGCCACGTGGGCTACGTAGAAGCAGTAAACCCAGATGGTTCGATTTTGGCCTCCGAAATGAATTACAATTACCAGCCTTTCCGAGCTATTCAGTCAACCATTCCAGCAGCTTCAGCGGCTAGCTTGTGGTATATTCACTAAAAAGATGTTATAATAAGTGTAATGTTTACAGATACTGCAAAAGTTAGTTTAAAGGCCGGTAAAGGCGGCGATGGCGCTGTATCTTTTCGCCGAGAAATCTATATTCCGAAAGGTGGTCCGGATGGGGGTGATGGCGGCAAAGGTGGCGACATCGTTTTTCGTGCCGATAAAGACACCAATACGTTGATTGATTTTCGTTTTACACCGATATTAGCCGCCGAGGACGGTAAAAATGGCTCTGGCACCCGTTCGGCAGGGCGAGCTGGTAAAGACCTCATTGTAGAGGTGCCAATTGGCACTATTGTTAAGCGTGACGGAGAAGTGATTGCGGACCTCACTCAAGATGGGCAAACGGCGATTATCGCTAAGGGTGGTGATGGCGGGTTCGGTAATGCACATTTTAAGAGTTCTACAAGGCAAGCGCCAATTATTGCTGAGGTGGGGGAGCCAGGTGAGGAGTTTGAAGCAGAACTAGAATTAAAATTACTCGCCGATGTGGGTCTAGTGGGGTTGCCAAATGCTGGTAAATCTACGTTTTTATCAGTTGTTTCGAATGCTAAGCCAGAGATTGCCGATTATCCATTTACAACACTTACGCCACAGCTCGGGGTGGCTACAATTGATAAACATGATTTATTGATTGCCGATATACCTGGTTTGATCGAAGGAGCGTCCGAAGGGAAGGGGTTAGGACATGATTTTCTCCGACACGTCGATAGAACAGCGGTTTTACTACATCTAGTAGATGTCTACAATGACGATGCCGGTAAGGCTTATAAAACCATTCGGGGAGAACTTGAAAAGTATTCAGATTTGGCTTCGCGCCCAGAGGTCGTGGCACTAACCAAGTGTGAAGGGGTTGATTCAGAGATTATCGCCATGCAGACAGCTTCGATTCTTGCGGTTAACCCAGATGCAAAGGTTTTTACTATTTCGTCTGCGGCGCATCAGGGGATAGAAGAATTATTACGAGAGCTAAAAGACGAAGTGTTAGCGCGAAGACAATCGGAGCTTGGCTCTTCTCAGGAAGTAAGTTCTCAATCATTAAGCGATGAAACTCTACCAACTATTTCGTTGTCGCCTAAAGAGGTGAAGTCTACTTGGAAAGTAGAGAAGCAAGACGATAAATTTATCGTAACAGGGGAAAAGATTGAGAAGTTTGCCCGTAGAACCGATATGAATAATTACGCTAGCGTTAACAGATTGCGTGACATTATGAAAAAGATGGGAATTAGAGCGGAACTAACTTCCCAGGGGGCTGAGCCCGATTCGATTATTTCAATTGCTGGAAAAGAATTTACCCTTGTAGAAGACTGGTAATTTTTCTACTCCAATCAGAGTTGCTATTGACTTTTTTAACTCTTTATGCTATAATAACGGGTGATCTCACACATGTACATTGACAGTAGGAAGGGTGTTAATGTGCATGAAAAAATAAAAATAGGAGGGTTCTAGCATGAAACACACCACGAGGCAATCACGGAAAAATAGGAGGGAGGAAACCATGTTCACAACATCTGGCCCGAGAGCGGTCAATTCCTGCCAGGCGGTTAGCTACTGCTATGTCATGGATGACGCTTTCTGCACGGTAGGCCATGGCCCGGTCATTGCACGAGATAATTCCATAGATTGGGGACGAGTGTTCAGACAAGTCACCGCTATCTTTGTCGGGATACTCATAACCATCGCGGCGCTCGCGTTCTTTGACCTTATCGGCTTTGGATCATACCTCTTCACCGTTGAGGGATTGTCCTATTATTTCCACGATTCTCCTTGCGGATTCATCTGCTGCCAGCTGGCAGCCGGCTTGTTTACCGCTTGGAGATTCGGCGCTCCCATCGCACGGGAAATCTGGAAAGACTAAGACATCCCGCCTCGGCCTGCGAAAGTCTCCCCGGCCACCAGTCGGGGGATTTTTGTGCAAAAAAACTCTTGATTTTTTATTCTGTTTATGTTATAATATGTGAATAGCTCATTTTGCAAAAATTTTTTGAAGGGAGTGAAATAACCCATGCTGCAAAATGAAAGAACCTTAAGAATGAAAGGAGAGTTTAAACAACTCAGAGACGACGGGCTAAATATCGCGGAAATTGCCGAGAAGTTCGGCCTGTCGCCCTCAACCGTTTATCGCCATCTCGACGAGATTGCGGATTCTCTCGGTGTAAGCCGTGAATCACTGCTTTTGGAGCCCGATAAGGCTTCTTTTGGTGCTATCGGCAGGACCTATGGGAAGCTCGAACCCGTCGACATCTCTGGATTCCAGCGGCATTTCGAGTCCGCATTGGAGGAAATGGATAAAATGAACCTGGCTGTCAAAGAGCAGCTCGACGAAAAAGACATTGAATTGAAATTGTTTGAGGAGGATTGGGAAGATGTTAGTACTCACAGTTGCTGATGTCAAAAACGGCATCAAATACGGCGTCGGCATCGATGAATTCTGCACCAAATACAATTGCACGACAGAGGAATTCGAGCGCCGGATACGCGGTATGTTCCATTCAAAAGCGGAGTCCATTCTGGGCGAAATTCGCGCGTCAGAGCGCAAGCATCGTAAGGATAGGAGCCGTTTTAAGTCCGGGAAAATGAAAGGTGGTTCGATGGTGCCCATGAGTACGTTTGTAGCTGCGGAGCCTGAAGAAACCGAGAAAGACACTTCTGACGCCGCTCCGGCCACGCAGTGCGATTTTGAGCTTTTGCCTCTTGAAGAGCTGCGCATCGAAGAGAAACGGGTAGGAGATTTGGCCGTTGCCAACGAGATTGAATATCAGACTTTGCTCACCCAGCACAAGGAGAAACTTGGCCATTTGAGAGAAATCCAAAAGGAATTGATAGAAATAGAGGATTCTTTCAAGCGCAAGAGCGACGAATACAGATTGGTAGTTACCGAAGACAATGAACTGACTGAGAAGATCAATGCAATCTCTGAATCCTATCGGTCTAATATGATTTCCCTGGGAACCATTCGCGACAGAATCAAAGTCCTGGAGACCGTTACCCTGTACGCTTACGACGATGGCAGCATCACGATCATTGATGGCCCCCAGATGGAGTTTGACGATACTGGAGCCGACGAGTATTTCCCCCAGTTGGTAACGCGCCCCGAGTGTGAAAACTTGACAGTGCGGCAGGTAAAACTCATCGCAAAAGTACTCTGTGTTGTCAAGAACGCCGAAGGGCCAACAGCCGTGTTATTCGATTCAGAATCTGTTGACAAGGCATATCAGTCCATTAGCACGACCATCTCTTAAACTCAACCTTTCATTAAAGCACCGCCAAACCCGTAGGCGGTGCTTTAATTATCTTGACTTTTTATCTTATTTATGCTATAATTTAAGGGTTAGGTCTAAGATTTTAGAGCCTAAGGCTCTTTCACATAGATATTTTTTATACTTTTTGGGGGTAAGAGAAAATGAAAAAACTCATTGCTGTTCTCATCGCGCTTCTCCTGGTGGTTTCCTTTGCTGGTTGTGCCAAGTCCAATTCTTACAGATATGCGGAAAACTACAGATTCACCGCATACGACGATGTCGCGAGCGACGAATTTTGGACGGAACTATCTGTCAATTCGAGCGTTGCTGACATCGGAGATTTGCTGGGCCTGATCGAAAGAATTGCCCAGCGTGACTTTGGAAAGTTAGACATGGACTGGGATAACCTGATGAACATCACCACAGCCCGGCAGGTGGCAGTAGGAATTGAAGACATGGATGCCCCGAGCAACATTTCGTATGGGGCCCAATATTACTACGCACTTGCCAGCACGGAAGTCGGGGAGATGTACCTCTTCCCGGGATACTTTAGCGCTCCGGAAAAGAACCAGTTGCAGGCGTTGACGCATGCGTTGATGCTGGCGGCTCTTTCGACGGCGCCCGGTGAATCGAGCCAGCTCAATGAAGGGTTGGCCGAGTATTATACTTCCATGTTCATGGATAACGTGGGGTATACTATGGAAGAAACCATCTATCCTCATCAGATGACCGCTGCCATTTGGCTGATAACGGTATTTGGCGAGGATGCGGTGGTAAATGCCGCAAGGGAAAACAAGCTTGAGGAGCTGATCGACACTTACACCAAGCCCGGCATGGGCGCCAAACTTGAAGAGGCGCTCAACGCTATCAATCTTGGTGGCGACCCGAACAGGGCCGAGAATGCCGTTTACGACATTTTGGCCCATACAACGCTCGGGGCTGGAAAGAAGCTCGAAGACGTAGACTACCTGGTAGAATACGTCAAGGACCTCTCGAAGCTGGAAGGCACGAGGGTCGACTCAAGCTACGTAAAAAAGGTCCTGCAGGGGAGAGCGTAATACTCATCTGGGGGGAGAAGAGTGAAAAAAGCGATTCTGCTGGTTTTTATCCTGGTTTTTGCGTTTGGCACGCTAAGCTGTGCCATTGTCCACAAAACCGACTACAAGTATGCGGACAGTTACGCCTTTAGTGGCGTCAATTTCATCGACGCAAATTTCTGGGAGGAAATTCGTAGCCACTCTAATGAGATAGAGTTTGACTCCGCCGAGGTCCTAAAAGAAGGCATCGAAATGTTTTTTCCAAAACTTGACTTCGATTGGGACAACCTTAGCAATGTCAAAATCGCCAGCGCTGTGATGTCTGGCGAAATCGCTGAGGTACGTGAATTGTCAAAAAACACCTTGGCGTATATCAATCAGAGCTGCGCTGCGTATGATAGCGTATCGAACACGATTTTCGTTTTTCCCAACTTCGTCTTGGCGGAGCCAGAGACGCAAGTCTATGTGCTGCTCCGCGAGTTGATGCTCGCGGCAATTGATGCCAAAGAGAATTCTCATCTTGAAGAGGGGATTGCGGACTTTTACGCTTCGCTTTTCATCAACGAAGCGAACATTTCCATTCGTTCCTACGAGTACCCGAACGAGATGATGACTGCCCTTTGGCTGTTCTCGGCGTTTGGAGAGGGGGAAGTGATTCGCGCTGTGCGCGAGGATAGACTTTCTTCCTTGATAGACCAGGGGACCAAGCCCGGCATGGCTGAAAAAATCGAAAATGCGCTCCGGTTTCTCTATTGGGGCGACAAAAACGACGGGGTGGGTCGAAACGCCGCCATCAACTTAATCTACGACGTTCTCGCCCACGCAAGCGCCAACAATGGCAAGACCGAAGAGACCGACTACCTCTTTGATGCCACGAAGGACGTCTGTGACACCCAGGGAATGATCCTGGATACTGGATACATCGAGAGCGTCCTGCATGCGAAAAGTACACAGAAGAAGGTATAAAAAAATCTATGAAAAATCTCCCCGGCAGCCAGTCGGGGGATTTTTCTAGGCTTTTTTTACAAAAAGTATTGACATTTTTAAGCATATATGCTATAATTGTTTGTTAGTGGGGGAGTGATTTAACAAAGCATCGATGTACAGGGTATGTCTATATACCAGCCATTTTGGGTAGCCACGTTGCGGATTTTACGCCGGTTTACCGACGACAACAGCGCCCCGTTTAGAGGGGTAGCCAAACCGCACAATTGCGCCCGCCTGGTATATTCTACACGCTCCTGATACGGTCCGACAATGGCCTGGCCAATAGTTGTGATCTTTTCGAGGATCGTAACAACAACTATTTAAGCCCGCCGCTTGCGATGCGACATCGACTGACTAGCTAAATCATGGAACCCACACTTGTGTAGGGGACGGGGGTGA
>Ga0310696_10005534_pt1 | contig 15225 bp, 15 predicted proteins | sample AusTroGonzalo_MG_4_FD_203885 | JGI IMG/M metagenome (GOLD analysis project Ga0310696, IMG submission 203885) | Bovine rumen microbial communities from tropical cattle in Woodstock, Queensland, Australia - Gonzalo_02 (v2) (version 2) | ecosystem: Host-associated > Mammals > Digestive system >...
AGCATACAATGACTATAGTAGATATGAAGAGGGAAGAAGATATGGTACAGGAGAAGAAACTAAAAAGGCATTAGAGTTTATGCTAAGAAGTATGGAAGATTTTGCTAGAATGTTAAAAGAAGATGCTAAGTCTCCAGAAGAACAAGAAATGATAAGACAAGCACTACAAAGAATGGCACAAATGTAATGTATAAGTTTTATAATGCAAATACACTAGGGAATCAAGTAGATGATTGTGTAATAAGGGCAATAAGTCTAGCTGAGGGAAATAGTTGGGCATATACATATAATAAGTTAAGTGATCTTGCACAGATAGAAGCAAGAATGATGGACGATAGTATATTTGTAAGAAAATATTTAGATAGTAACTACAAGAGAATACCTACAAATAATATAACAGTAGGTGAATTAAGTGGACTATATAATGATGATATATTACTAATAACTATGAAAGGTCATATCACTTGTTCTTTATATGGAACTATATATGATAGTTTTGATTGTAGAACAAGGAAAGTAGAAGATGCATGGCTAGTAAAATAATGATATTTTTATGCAAAAACTATTTACTTTTATATAAAAAGTTATATAATATAATTGTATCTTTTAAGAGATACATAGTGAATGGAGAGAGTGTCTATTTTTCTAACTAAGATATATCTTAAATATTCACTAAGTAGTACTATTTTTTAGTACGACATATCAAAAACACAGACTATCTTTAATAGGTAGTCTAGAATAGATATATAAAAATCATACCTATAAAGGTTATTCATTGTAGATAGCATTTAAAGGACAATGGTAGGGGAAAGAGATGCTGAGGGTTAGAGTAATTAACTAATCAAACCTTTATATCTATTCTAGAGTGCTTATTAAAGCACTTACACCTCTTGGTGTACACATGGTTGGCGTTACCTATTATTTTTAATAGGTAGCATAGAGTAGATATAATGCAAGTCTGCTAAAAAACCAAGAGAATTGGACTTGTTAGAAAGATAGTTCTCTATATCTATTCTATGGTGCTTATTAAAAGAAATACTTAACATTTTTCGAAATGTGAGTACCTGAAGGACAAGTCCTAAAGGGTTGTTATCACCGATAACAAATAAGCATCAAATGGACTGAGGTTATACTCAAGTGCTATCAAGTTTATTGGTAGCACCTAGTAGATATTCCTATTATTCTAAAAATGACTGACTTTAAATATATCGTTTTTCATTAATACAAAGCACTATTGATATTATTATTATAGTAATTTCTTAACCATACTTTAGAATATCTACTAGGTGGTGCTAATAAAATTAGTACCTGTCAAAAAATCTCTGAGTACACTATCATTTACTGATAGTGTTCAGTATATAGGTTGTCTTTAATTTATATCATCTCCATAATTTGCTATAAATGAGAACTTTATTTTATCTATATACTGAACAGTGTTAATAAGTGATACACACATTTATACTCAATATCATAAATGACTTCTTTATATGCTTATTGACACTATATTTTCTATTTTTTGAAGATAGTTACTATACTATCTTTTTTATTTTATATAAAAATGTTATAATATAATTGACAACTACTAAACTATTCAATGATATTGCAAAGTTATCATACTAAGGAGATACAAGAATGGAGTTAATCGTCAGTAAAGAAGAACTAAGAAAATGTATTAAGATTAAATACTGTGAGAGGTGTCCTAAATTGAATGAGTGTCAGTTCAAGAAAGACAAGGATCTTCTTATTAAATCTAACTTTATTCATATAGATTTAGGAGGGTACTATGGCAAAAGGTCAAGTAAAACAAGCACAAGTAAAAATCAAACAAGATGATTTCGAACATTTATGTAGTATTCAATGTACTAGAGAAGAAATATGTGCTTTCTTTGGAATCAGTAAAGATACTCTTTTAAGATGGTGCAAAGAAACCTATGGAACAGACTTTGATACAATATATAAAGAGAAGCGACAAATGGGCAAAGCAAGTCTTAGAAGAACTCAATGGAAACTAGCTGATAAGAGTGTTCCTATGGCAATATTCTTAGGTAAGAATATGTTAGGACAAGTAGATAACCCTAATGATTTAAAGAGTGATGATAAAGGTGTTAAACAAATAATAATGATACCAGCATCAGATATGGCATCACATTTCGTAGATATAAATAGAGATATAGATCAAAGACTACATAGGGAATATAATCTAAGAGGTGGAAGAGGTTCAGTTAAATCTACATTCGTTGGAGAAAAGATAATCGAACTTTTAGAGAACAACCCTAGAATGTGTGCTATAGCTTTAAGAAAAGTAGGAAACACATTGAAAGATAGTGTCTATCAACAATTAGAATGGGGAATAGATAAGTTATCTGAAACATATACTGATTTAAGAAATGATTATGTATCTACTAAATCTCCACTTGAGATAACTAAATCATCAACTGGACAAAAGATATATTTTAGAGGTGCTGATGATTATGGGAAAATCAAATCTATTAAACCACCTAAAGATAAATATATAGGTATAATATGGTTTGAAGAATATGACCAATTCGCAGGACCAGCTGAAATAAGAAAGATACTACAATCTTTAGTTCGTGGTGGAGAAGATTTTGTAGAGTTTTTTACATATAATACTCCAGCAAGTAATCAGCATTTTGTTAATCAAGAGATACTAACACCTAAACCTACAAGACTAGTACATTTAAGTGATTATAGAACAGTACCAGTCGAATGGTTAGGACAACCATTTATAGAAGAAGCTGAATATCTAAAAGCAACAAACTTAAAGATATATGAGAATGAATATCTAGGACTAGCAACTGGTACAGGTGGACAAGTATTTGAGAATCTAGAGATAAGAGAAATAACTGATGAAGAAATAAACACATTTGATTATATCTATCAAGGCATAGACTTTGGTTGGTATCCAGATCCATTTGCATGGACTAAAATGTGTTATGATGAAAGTAAAAGAACAATATACTTATTTGATGAATTATTACTGAATAAAACAAGTAATGAAGATGCTTGGGCAAAATTAAAAGAAGAAAAGAAAGTAACTGAAAACGATTTAATCATAGCTGATAGTGCTGAACCTAAATCAATAGGTGATTTTAAAATGTATGGTGCTAATATAAAACCAGCTGAAAAAGGACCGGGTACTGTAGAATATTCTATGAAATGGTTAAGTAGTAGAACAAAGATAGTAATTGATCCTAATAGGTGTCCTAATGCTACAAGAGAGTTTAGTAATTATGAATATGAAAAAGATAAAGATGATAATTATATAAGTGCTTATGTAGATAAAGACAATCATACAATAGATAGTGTCAGATATGCATTAAATAATATTTGGAGAAAGAAAGGACAATAAAAGATAAATAGGAGGTAAACAATGGCATTATATAAAGTAAAAGGAAGTAAAAGTCAAAGTGGTGGTCATTGGGTAACTATTAAAGATGGCAGATGGAAAGGGCAACATGTATTCATCAAAGATGGGCAAACATTTGACCAAGCACTTGAAGAAAGAAAGAAACATAGTAAAGGTTTAGAAAATAGACCAGTAGCTAATAAACTAGCAAAGCAAAAACAAAATAGTTTCTATAATAAGTTAAATGATAATGACAAGAAAAAATATGATGAATATAAATCAAAAGGTTATTCAGATAGTGATATACAAAACACATTAATGTATAAGACTAAAGAAGAACAAATGAAAGATGCAGGAATCAAGTTTGCACAATCTAATAAACTAGAACTTAATGAAAAACAAATAGAAGCTGGTAATAGATTAAATGCTAATGCTGAAAATGGTGTTAGAGATGATATTAAAACATTCTTGAGTGGTAAAGAAGATTATGATGGTAGTCAAGAACAATTCATAAATGATTTATCTAATGAATGGGGAGTAGATAAAGAAAAGGTAGAAGATATACTACATGAAGAAAGTTCTAAACACCCTAGATTATTTAAAGAAGATAGACAAGAACAAAATGTACTACCTGATACTAAAGATATGAGTCTAAAAGAAGAAAGACAAACACTTACTAGAGAACTTGCTAGAGAAATCTATGGTAAAGGTATAAGTGATGAAGTTGCTGATAGATATGGCAAGGATCTACAACAACCCGGAGAAGGAACAGTTACAACTGATTTAGAAGATTGGGAATTTGATAAAGATAAATTAGAATGGACTAACGAAGGTTTAAAACATAGACTTATTGAATTAAGACAAGGTGAAAGTGCAGCAAATGAATATGCTAAGAAAACAAAAACAGATTATGAAAAGTGGAGCAAAGAAATTGAAAAAGTAACTTCATCTGATAGTTATAATCAAAAAATATCTGAATATTATGATGAAAGAGAAAAAAATGCTTTATTAAACAAAGATATGACTTACGGTTATTCAGATAAAGCATTAAAAAATATGAGTAATAAGGAATTAGATGATTATATAAATAAACAAAATGAGTTAGTTAATCGATATTCAAGTGAATATGAAAAGAGTAAAACATACGATCAAAGATATACAAGAAATAGACAAGACACTGTATGGAATAGTGGTATGAAAACTAAATATGAAACACAATTAAAAAGAGCTAATGATGAAAAAATTAGAAGAGAAGAAGATTTACAAAGAAACTTTAGAATATTAACACCAGAAGAGTCTAAAGAACAAGTTATTAAATTAGCATCAGGACAAACATTAAATAGAAATACAGTATCAAGACAAGAAAAAGAAGAAAGACTTATTGATAACATGATAGTTGGTAGCTATGGTAATCAAGTATCATATAGAGATAAAGAAAATAACCTATGGACAACTAGTAGAAATAGTTATAACAAGTATGTAAATGGTGAGTCAGAAAAACTAGGTGGTACTTATGCAGGAAATGATGAACATGCACTTAAAGATATGATAACAAGTGAAGCATACGATAAATACGAGTACAAAGGTTATTTAGATGATGAAAAAACAGGTAAAGGAAAAGAAAGAGACACATTCATTAAAAGTGAGTTTGACCGTTTAAAAGGACAAGCATACGATAGTACTAACACTAGAAAAGAAAGAGTTAAAACAAATGAAAATTATGCTAAATACTATAACTCTGAGGGAGTTAGACATGATATAGCAGAGGCAAAAACAAAAAGAAGATATGCTTAAAAATGGCTTTAAACAACGTGTTGACTGGGACGGTGGAGAATACTATTATGAACCAGAAAGAATCAAAAGAATGGAAGAAGCTGGAACTAAACCAATGACAAACAGTTATACTGGTGGTGGTTGGCAAGGAACTAAATATGATAGTAAATTATCAACTAAAGATATAGGAAAAAATGTAGTAAGTGAATTAAAGAAAAAATACCCAGACGTAAAAATTGCTAGAAAAGGTGATAATTATAGTATGGGTAGTTCAATAGACTTTAATATAATGTCTAGTGGTAAAAACTTATATGTAACTGATAAAGACATAGATAAGATGCAAGATTTTGGTGATATAACTACAAGTTATGGTTTTGAAAACTGGGCTAAACAAAATATTAAAGATTATAAAGAGAAACATACATATACAACTAATGACGTAAGAAATTATGCTAAAGAAGTATTAGCTAAAACAACTAAATACGATCAAAATGTTCGTGGTGATGAATGGTATTTAAGTGATTATGGTAAAAAAGTTGTAAGCGACTTAAATAAAGAAGCTAACAGTTATACTTATAGTGATAATGATGGTATGGTAGATTATTTTGATCATGGTACATACATGCACATTAGTATTGGTAAATGGGACAAACCTTATGAGATAAGTCCATCTAAAACAAGTACTAAAGCTATGAACTTATCACAATTAGTTCAATCATATGTAGATAGGGGTTATTCAGAAGAAACGGCAAGAAAGATGGCACAAAAAGCTGTTAATAAGAGAAAGAGAAAATAGGTGGTTGATATGTTTATAAAAAACTTATGGGACAAAATACTAGCTATATTTGGTATTAAGACACAAACACCAGATCAACAATACAAATACAATGAGTTTTACAATAATACTTATGAAGATATAAAGAGAATCAATTACAATAGTATATTTGCTAATAAGTTAAGTAACTATGTATCAAATGAAAGTACTATATCAATCGAACCTACAAGTGAAAGAGCAAAATTATTGAATAGTATAGTAGAAAAGGTAGATAAACAAAAGAAAAGAATAGTCAATAGAATGTTAGGTACAGGTGGAGTTGTACTTGTACCTTACATTTATGACAAAGAGGTATTATTTAATGTAATACCACAATTCAGATTATCTATTAACGAGATACATGGAGAAAAAATCACTAATGCAACATTACTAGCTGACGTTAAGACTGTTAAAGACGGACACTTAACTCACACATACTATAGATGGCAAAATGAATTAGTAAAAGGTAAAAGTTTAGTGATAACTCAAAAATATACTGATGAGAATGGTGGAGAAATACCTAAACCAGAGATATATAGTGATATTAAACAAGATAAAATAGTAATACCTAATGTAGATAGATGCTTATTTGGTTATTTCAAATCACCAGTAGATAACAGAAAAGCTGTTGATTATTATGGAGTACCAGTAACATATGGGTGTGGTAGTACAATAAATGAAATCTATGAAACACTAGAACAAATAAGAAGAGAGTTTCATTTAAAAGAAGCATTTGTTGGAGCTGATACAACTATGTTTAAGGGAGATAATGCACTACCTGAAAACGGACTATATAGAAAAGTTAATGCTGATACTGGAGATTTTTGGGAAGTATTTGATCCAGCAATAAGAGATAGTTCATTCTATGCAAGACTACAAGAATTGTATGAAAGACTAGAGAAAGAGGTTGGAACAAGTAAAGGTGTATTAAGTAACCCAGAAACAGTTGCAGCAACAGCTACTGAAATAAAAAGATCAATGTATGATACTTATACAATAGTAGAAGATTGTAGAGAACAATTTGAAAAAGCACTAGGAGATTTTATCTATGCATGTGATATATATGCTAATTATTATGAACTAGGTGCTATGGGTACATATGAGATAGAATATGACTGGTCATTCGACTTACTAGAAAATACTCAAGAAACATTTAATCAATTAATTCAAGGCAGCAACAAGAATGCTGTTGAAGAATATGAGATTAGACATTTCTTATTCCCTAGTGAAGATATAGAAGAGAGTAAAAGAATAGTAGAAGAAATAAGACAACGTAATGAACCAGATATACAAACAATAATGAGTGAGAATGAATAAGGAGGTACAATATGAGAGTAATAGTTGGAAAACATAATATACAGATCGAAAGAGAAACAATCAACGAGAAAGAACTCAATATAACATATTGTACTTTTGAGTTTGATGAAGATATAGATGATTCATATAACAAGTTTGCTTATTTTACAAAAGGTTCAAGTAGTTATAAGATGCTAATAACTGATGATAGATGCGATATACCAACAGAGATAACAAATACACCAGGCAAGATTGAATTAGGTGTAAGTTATTACAAAATAGAAAATGGAGTAACAACAAGATATAACCCTAGTTCAGCTTACTTTTATGTAATAGATGGTTCAATCAAATCTAACACAAAGAATGGTTTATATATAACTACACCAAGTGAATTAGAACAATTTGAAAATGAGTTTAGAGATTTTATTAAAGAAGCTAATATAGATATAGACGTAAGCAAGAGTGGTAAAGTAGCAACAGTTACTGCTACAAATGCAAATGGAGAGCATCATAGTGTAGAAATATATGATGGAACAGATGGAGAACAAGGACCACAAGGTATTCAAGGTATTCAAGGACCAGAAGGACCTGCAGGTAAAGATGGAAAAGATGGAACTAATGGACAAAATGGTCAAGATGGTTATAGTCCAAGTGCTAGTGTATCTAAAGTAGATAATACAGCAACAATAACTATAATTGACAAAAATGGTACTACAACAGCATCTATATCTGATGGTACAAATGGTACTAATGGACAAGATGGTTACACTCCTGTCAAGGGTGTTGACTACTTTACTCAAGAAGATATAGCAAGTTTAAATATTCCTAGTGATCTTAATGACTTGACTAATAATGCTGGGTACATAAAAGGTTTAGTACAACTTACTTATGGTTCATCAACTTGGAATGACTTTCAAACAGCTTATAATGCTAATAAGATAGTATATTGTGCTGTAGATGGTAGAAGAGCTTTTATGGCATATGTAGGTAGTAATAATGTAGAGTTTCAATATTATAGAAGTTTAAGTAGTCCAAGTGCATCAAGTCAAGTAGATGAGGTATATGTATATAAATTAACTAATGCTAATGTATGGAGTACAACTACAAGAAATGCATCAAATACAATAACAGTAGGAACAGGTTTAACAAGAACATATACAACAAATACAAGAACAGTTGACTTATCAGTAGATACAACTACAATAGCAACAAAACAATATGTAGATAATGCTATAGGTACTGCATTGAATGATAATTATTAGGAGGTAAAATATGGCAAGAACAGATAATCTTACTAATTACTTAACTGATATAGCAAATGCAATAAGAACAAAAGGTGGAACAGTAGGAGAAATAAATGCAAGTCAATTTGATACTGCAATAGCAAATCTACCAAGTGGTAGTGGTGTTGAAACTGAAAGTGGAACATTCCAACCAAGTGAAAATATACAAAAACCTTGGGTAAGTTTTACTAATTCTCATACTAATGCACCGACACTTATTATGATTGTTAAAACTGATGATGCTGCACTTGCATTAGGTGAAGCAGAATTATGGTATTATTTAGACGTTTCAAAATTAATGGGTGATATTGAAATACCTAGAATAGTAAGTGGTTCAAATCAACCTATATATGTCCTAGTATACAATTTATATTTAAAACAATCATCAGGTTCATCAGCATCTACTGGTATGACTACAAAACCATCATCAGATGAAGGAGATAGTACTGCTGCATATCCTAAGTTTTTTGCAAAAAATAATGGTTTCTATTGTGGAATAGCAGGTAGTACTACAAGTAATTGGGCAACGTACTATAGTGGTTGTGAATATAAATGGAAAGCGTATTGGATCTAGGAAATAAATATGTTAAGTGATGAAACAATAAACAAATTAGTAGAAAGATTAGTAAAAAGAATACAAGATACAAATGTAAGAATATTAAAAGATATAGGAGAGAGTATCAATAAAGTTGGTACTCTAACTCCTGCTAAAGCAAATCAATTAGCTAATATCTTAAAGTATGGTGGAGATTATGACAAAATAGTCAAAGAATTATCTAAAGTTACAAAATTAAATGTTAAAGAAATAGATCAAATATTTAAAGAGGTAGCAAAGAGTGATTATAGATTCGCAAAGCAATTCTATGACTATAGGAAAATCAAGTATGTACCATTTGATGAGAATAATGCTTTACAACAACAAATAAAGATAGTAGAAAAGGCGACTATTGAAAAATATTTGAACATATCACATTCAAGTATGATAGGTTATAACATAAAACTTAAAAATGGTAATGTGGTTTTTAAGACAATTAAAGAAGCATATCACGAATTAATAGATGAAATGGTATTATCAGTAGGGCAAGGTAAAGAAACATTCCAACAAGTACTTAAAAATGCTATTGAGAGCATAGGAGAAAGTGGTTTGAGAGTAGTTTACCCATCTACTTATATAGGTAAAGATGAAAATGGTAATGAGGTCATAAAGCATCATACAAGAAGATTAGACAGTGCAATAAGAATGAATATTAATGATGGTATAAATGAGTTACATAATAGAACTCAAGACATATTAGGAGAACAATTTGGAGCTGATGGTGTTGAAGTAACAGCACATATCAACCCAGCAAAAGACCATCAAGATTTACAAGGTCATATGTTTACTTTTGAAGAGTATGAAAAGTTAAATAATAAAGAAGAGGCAAGAACATATGATGGTAAGATAATAAAAGCAAATAAAAATAGACGTCCAGTTAGTACAATGAATTGTAGGCATTATGAATATAAAGTAGTACTTGGAGTACAAAAACAAAAGTATTCAGATGAAGAGTTACAAAAAATATTAGATGCAAATGAAAAAGGGTTCTTCTATGAAGGAAAACATTACACTAATTATGAAGGAACTCAACTACAAAGAAAACTGGAGTTAAAGATAAGACAAGAAAGAGATAAAATGGCAATAGCAGAAGAAAATAATGATGAAGATTTAAAAAATATAGTAGAAGAGAGTAAAAGCAAGATCAAAATGTATAATAAAAAGAGAATGGAATTGCAAAAACTCATATTTGGAGGTTAATAGATGAGATTTAGTGTTATTATACCTGTATATAACAATAAAGAGTGGTTGAGTAAGTGTTTTGATAGCATCTTGAATCAAACATATACAAATTATGAGGTAATTATAGTAGATGATATGTCAACAGATGGTGGAATGAACATAATAGAAGATTATCAAAACAAGTTTAGACAAAAAGGTATTAAATGTACAATATTAAAGAATAAAACTAAAAGATTAAATGGTGGAACTAGAAATGTAGGCATAGCTGAAGCTGTAGGAGAATATATAATGGCTATTGATTGTGATGACTGGTTATATGATGATAATGTTTTACAAGAAATAAATGATAAATTAAATGGAGAAGATTGTATGTTCTTAGGTTGTATAATGCACACTAAAGATAAAGATTTTAGTTTAATACCACAACATAAAGATTGGTGGGAAGCATTGAGAGGTTGTTTATGTGCATTATGGACTAAATGTGTTAAAAGAGAAATCTTACAAAATTGTTTAATGAAAGAAGGAACATTATTTGAAGATTTAGGACACCATTATAGAATAATGAAAGATATTAAGACATTTAGTTGCTTTGGGAAACCATCTCATGTATGGAATAGGTTAAATGCTAATTCTATAAGCATAGGTAGAGAAGATTGGTGTTGGTATAGATTTAACTTTTGTGGAGAAATGTATGAACTCATACAAGAAACTAAAGATGAAGAATTAAGAAAGTTTTATATAGAAGCACTAAAGTTATACTTTAACGCATGTAAAGAGAGAGTTGATGAACTATGATAGAACATGCAAATATAATATGGTTAAGAATGATAGATGCTTTAGGTGGGTTAGAAACTTATGTATTCGAGTTAGTCAAAAAGTATAAAGATTTAGACATAGCTGTAGTATGCAAGTATTGTGATCCTACACAAAAGAAAAGGTTAAGCAAATATTGTAGAGTATATACACATACTAATCAAAAGATTAATTGTAAGGTATGTATAACTAATTATGATATAAGTATAATACCTTATTTGAATGAAGATGCTAAAGTTTATGAAACAATACATGGAGATTATACGTCAGGTGTATATGACCATGGACCAGCAACTGATGATAGAATAACAGGTTATATAGCAATAACACATTATCTAGAGAAACGAATGGTAGAGATGAATATATTACCTAAAGATAAAGTGGTATTTAGTTATAACCCAATGACAATAGAACAAGAAGAGAAACCAATTATTATCGTTTCTGCTACAAGGTTGCATAGAACCAAGGGAAAAGATAGAATGCAAAAACTTGCTACAGCTTTAGATAATGCTGGAGTAAATTATATATGGTATGTATTTACAAATGAGAGAACAGGTATAGATAGTCCTAATGTAATATTCTTAAAGAATAGACTAGATATAAGTAAATGGTTAGTAAATGCTACATACGTTTGTCTTTTATCTGATACTGAGGCAGATAGTTACACATTGAAAGAGGGAACATATAGAAATATTCCTTTGATATGTACAAGACTACCTTATTTAGAAGAAATAGGAATAAAAGATGGAGTAAATGCATATATAATGGAGTTCGATTGTAGCAATATAGATGACATAGTAAAGAAGATAACAACAGTACCTAGATTTAAGTATGAACCCCTTAAAGATAGTTACGATAAAATACTAGCGAAGAGTAAATCACGATATGAGGAGGAGAAAGAAATGCAAGTAAAGGTTAAATGTATTATGGAAAATGGTTATGATGATATGGAATTAGGAAAACATATCAAATGTGGAGATGAGTTCATAGTAGATCAATTAAGAGCTGAATATTTAAGAGATAATAAAGCTGTAGAGATACTTGAAGAAATCAAAGAAGAGAAAGAGATTATTGATTCTGATGGACATACAGAAGAAGATTTTAAAGGTGAATCAGTAGAGGCACCTAAAGAGAAACCTAAAGCAAAAAAAAGTAAAAAGTAGGTATATTGTAATTATATAAAAAAGATGATACAATATAATCGAGTGAGAATATGCACTCATTCTCGAATTGAATAAACTGGGCAATTATGAATAGTTTGGGCAAGAAAGGAAGTAAAAATTATGGAAGAAAACACTAACGAATATGCACCTTTAACATTTGACGAGATATTAGAGGACAGAGAATATCAAGCAGAGTTCGATAGGAGGGTTCAAAAAGCTATCAATACAGCTAAGTCAAAGTGGGAAATGACACAACACAATGATGCAAGTATTGAACTTAATGATGAATTAATGTCATTAAGAAATGAAATTGGTGATTTAAAACAAACACTATCTAATAGAGATGCAAGAGATAGAGATAGACAACTTACATATGGAATTGAAGAAGCATTAAAAGATAAACAATTCGTAAATGATTATACAAAAGATGCTGTTATCAATGAAATAAAAGTAGGTTTATATACTCGAGATAATGCAACAATAGATGGTTTATTTGATGAAATCACAAAAGACAAAACAGGAATATTGGTAAACCCTAATAGACCTGATATACCTAATATGAACAATGACATATTTACTGGTTTAGATAAAGAAGCATTTAGTAAATTAGGTTATAAAGAAAGGGTAGCATTAAAGCAAGAAAACCCTGAATTATTTGAACAATTAAATAAATAGTAAAGAGGAGGAATATTAAAATGGCAACAGGAATGACTAAGTTAACTAACTTAATTGATCCAGAAGTTATGGCACCAATGATAAGTGCAAAATTAGAAAAAGCTATAGTTGCTACACCATTTGCTAGAATTGATACAACATTAGTTGGTCAACCTGGTGATACAATTACTGTTCCTAAATATGCTTACATTGGAGAAGCAGAGGACGTAGCTGAAGGTGTAGAAGCTGGTACAACAGTACTTACAACTACAACAGCAGAATACAAAGTTAAGAAAGCTATGAAAGCTGTTACATTAACTGACGAAGCTGTATTATCTGCTTACGGAAACCCTGTAGGAGAAACAAACAACCAATTAGGAATGTCTATCGCTGACAAAGTTGATAATGACGTAATTGATGCATTATTAACAGCATCATTAGTAAAAGATGAAAGTGCAAACTCAATCTCTTATTTAGGTGTAGTAGATGCATTAGACGCATTCCAAGAAGAAGAAAATGTAGAAAAGGTTATGTTTATTAACCCAAGACAATCTACAGAATTAAGAAAAGATGAAAACTTTATCTCAAGAGATAAATATGGTAATCAAGTTATGATTGATGGCGAAATTGGAATGATAGCAAACACAAGAATTGTACCATCTAGAAAGATAGTAGCAAAAGATGGAGCATATGCTTGTCCAATCGTACAATTAAGACCAGAATCACAAACTGGTGATGACACAGCAGCTGTTACAATCTATATGAAAAAAGGTGTATCAGTAGAAACTGAAAGACACACTTTATCAAGAACAACTGATATTTCAGTAGATCAACATTACATTGCTGCATTAACTGATGAAAGTAAAGTTGTAATCGCTAAGTTTAAAGCACCAGCATTAAGTTTATAATATAAGAAAGGAAAGACTTTATGGAGAATAGTGATAAATACCTTACCTACGAAGATTATCAGGAATTAGGTGGCACTCTAGACCTAAAGTCTTTTAATCTTTTAGAGTACAAATCAAGAAAACAAGTTGACTACTATACACACAATAGATTAATGGACGGAGTACCAACTGATATTAAGTTTGATATAGACCTATTAATGTATAACTTAATAGATAAAAATAATAAGATAGACAAAGCAGGAAATAAATCAAGTGAAAGTATAGATGGTTATTCAGTATCATATGGTAGTAGTCAACAATCTTCTGATGAAATAGAACACACTATAGAAATGCTATTAAGTGGAGTTGAGCTAAATGGAGAACCTTTAACATATTCAGGAGGAGTAAATGATAACAAACGAATCTATTACCCTATATCATAGAATTAAAGGAAGAAACCCTAGCAATAGATTTATAAGAGTTAATTTTGCTAAAGTATGGACTTTTGGAGGACATGATGCTACTTTAAACAAAGGTTTAACAGATAGTGATAGTTTAAGTGTTAGAATACCATACTTACAAAATGACATTGATATAAGTAAGATAAAACGAGGAGACTTAATAGTAATAGGAACTAGTGAAACTGATATAAGTGCTGAAAGTGATTTAGATGAGTATTATGTAATTACGTCAGTAAAAGACAATACATTTGGAGAAGAACCTCATGTACATATAGGAGCTAAATAATGTTAGTAGTATCTCATGTCGATAATGGAATAAATATTGATAATATGCTAGAACAAATAGGACTAGATGAACAAAACTCTTTATTAATGTTTGCTGCTAATAATGCTATTAGAAGAATGGAATCTTATATACCAAGATCAAATGGGCATTATGACATAAAAACTGGGCAACATATACCTGGTGGAATGTTACGAGAAAATGTAGAACCACCATATATGGAAGGAGATAAATGCGTCATAGAATATACTCAACCATATGCAAGATACCAATACTATGGAAAATTGATGGTAATGGACAATGGTAAAGGAGCATATCATGATCCTAAAACAGGTGCATTTTGGAGTGATAAAGGTAAGAAGAAACATTTAACTGATATAGATTTACACCATTCTATTGGAGGTCCATATTGGGATAAAGCTATGTTAACTGCTGAAGGTGAAGAGTATATCCGAGAGTTACAAGATTTTGTAGATAAGAGGTTGAACAATGAGAGCAAGTAAATTAATAGAATATCTATATACAATAATTGATGAAATAATACATAATAACACATATGAAATAAAAGCTGACTTTCTAGATGATGACATTAATTCTTATTCAATAGACAAAATACCAACAGCAAGTACTGAAAGTAAGTTTATTACAGGAGAA
>Ga0310696_10005536_pt1 | contig 15224 bp, 8 predicted proteins | sample AusTroGonzalo_MG_4_FD_203885 | JGI IMG/M metagenome (GOLD analysis project Ga0310696, IMG submission 203885) | Bovine rumen microbial communities from tropical cattle in Woodstock, Queensland, Australia - Gonzalo_02 (v2) (version 2) | ecosystem: Host-associated > Mammals > Digestive system >...
AGCGTCAGCCGGCTGCCGCGGCTGCGGAAGACGTCGCGCACTTTGGCGTTGAGCCACTGGCAGAGGGGCTGGGAGAGGTGAAAGTGCAGCGGGGAGGCGTCCGTCTGCGAGGCCCAGCGGCGGAGAATGGCTGAGTCGCAGCGGGCGTTGAAATCGTCGAGGATGTTTCTGCGGAACGCCAGATTGTTGAAGCAGTAGACGTCTTTCCCGGTGACGTAGACGTTGTGCAGATCGTGAGGACGGATGAACCACAGTTCCCTTTCTCCGGCCGGGGAAGTCCTGCCGTTGATCTCGTGGCGGCCGCGCCCTTCGATGCCCCAGAAAAGCTCGACGAAATCATGGTCGTGCAGCCGGGTGGACGCCCCGTTGGTGAGCCGGTGACAGGCGACGTGGCTGACGATGTCGGGCGTCTCCATTTCATCCATGCAGAACCGGAAAGACTTCATTGCCGTCATGAGAAACCCCGCAGATTCAGATCACCGCATTTTCCCTTTCGAACTGCCGTTTTCCGGAGACTTTTCCCAGACCGTGAAAGAGTCGTTCTCCTCGAAACGGCTTCCGGCGGAGGCGTAGTCGAAACGCTCATTTCCTCGGAAAAGAGGATTTTTCGGCGGTCTCGCGCAGCGGCAGAGCACCAGCGGTCCGGCGAGGGCTGCGAAAAATCCGCCGTCCCGGGAATACTCCCGGCGTTCGGCAAGATCGAAGGCCATTTCCACGGTATCGCCGGCCCGCCATCGCCGCAAGAGGGACAGATAATCCCCGCGGGGGACCGGTCTGCCGTCCACCCGGCAGCCGAAATCTCCGGGAATGCGCAGAAGCAGTTCGTATTCCCCGGCTTTCCTGACGGTGATCTTCACCCGGCCGGACGAGGGATATCCGCCCGTGATTTCGAGGATGCCGTCGGAGGAAAGGTCCTCGTAAAGGTTGACTGCGTATCCCCGACTCGTCCGCATGACGGCGACGCACGGCGCCAGAGCCAGTCCGAAGGGCCCCTGGGCCAGACAGCAGTCGTGGCCCGGGAAATCCGCCATCTGGTCTTTTGCGGGCTTTTTCCAGCCGCCGTTCAGAAAGGGATTGGCGTGGGTGAAGGTGCTGCCGTCGGGAGAAACGGCTCCCAGCATGGCGTTGTAAAAGGCCCGTTCCATCGCGTCGGCGATGACGCTTTTTCCCTCCCCCGCCAGCATGTCGCGGCAGAACGACAGCCAGGTCACGGTGACGCAGGTCTCCCCCATGCTTCCCATGTCGCTGCGGTGCTGATTGCTTCTCCCGTCGTACCAGAACTCTCCATGGCGGTCCTTCATGCCGCCCGCGCCGGTGACGGCGATCTCCCGCTCGCAGAGCAGCCGGCGGTAACATCCGGCGGCGTCCAGCAGTCCGGCGTCGGAGAGCAGACGACCGAGGGCGTAAGCCCCCTGAAAACAGCTGGTCATTTCATAGGCCTTGCCGTTGGAGATCGCCATGGGCGGCACCATCTGCCTTGCGGCGTAAAAGATATCGTGCAGATGGCAGCATCCGCGGGCGGCCAGCTTCTTCGCCGCGTCGAGATACTTTTCCCGGCCGGAGAGCTCGGCAAAATCGACCAGATGCCGCAGAATGGAACTGCCCGCCAGTCCGAAGTGTTCGCCGTAATCCTGAAATTCGCCGCCCCGGGTGTCCCGGAGCAGGGCGTCCAGCATCCTCTCCGCGGCGCCGATGACTTGCGGATCTTTTTTGTACTCGCGGAGATATGCGTTGAGCCCGGCAAGCAGATACTTGCGGCCCCAGACGTCCCAGCCCTTCGCCCGAAGCGCCTCCGGGTAGGAACTTATGACGCCGTCGGCGCTCTGGGTCGAAAGGAGATCGGCCACGGTGTCTTCGAGGAGCTCAGCAAGTTCCGCATCCCGGGTGGCCCGCCAGGCGTAGACTGTCGAGCGGACGACTTTGCCCCAGAACTCGCAGCGCCAGCGGAGATCCGTTTCGTTCCTGAACCGGAAGGGATCGACCAGCTGCCGGTAATCGATCTTCTTCAGCCGATTGCCGATCACGCGCCCGAGGGCACTTCCCAGGGGACCGCGCAGACGCACGGCGCCGGGGGGCAGCTCGGTAAAACTCATTTGAAAGCTCCTTTTACGGCTTCAGTTTGACGATCTCGGAAGCGATCTTCTCTCTGGCGGCGTGATAATCGGCGAAACTCCAGCCGTTGGGCAGATTGAAAGGACCGCCGCAGAAACGCCGGCCGTTTTCCTCCCAGTTCTTCTCGAAGGACGAGGTGAGAAACGGGGACTTTTTGCGGAAATTGTCACCGAAATCGAAACTTTCCCGGAGTTCGGACAGAAGTTTTTCCGCGGACGCGGTGGGAATGCCCTTTTTCTTCGCCTCGGCGATGCGATTTTCGAGGGTGCAGATGTAGCGCAGATCGTCCACGCCTTCGCGGGTCGCCTCGTAGTCGAGGGAGAATCCGCCTTTATGGACCCTGTTCGCCGGGTAGACATACATCCAGTCGGTGTGGTCGCAGTCGAGATCCGTGTAGGGATTGCCGTAGAAGTGGTGATACTCCCAGATGCACTGACCCTGGGTCTTGTCCCCGACGGTGCGGAAGAACCAGCCGTAGGCAAAGCGCTTCATGGCCGTCTGGGCGAACTGCACGGCGTTGTCGGCGTTGTAGGACCACATCTCCTTGCCGCGCCGGGCGGCCTCGTCCTGCATTTTCTGCCAGGAGTCGACGTACCAGAGATTTCTGGTGTTGAAGCGGTTGCAGAAGACGTCCACATAGGGCGAAAGCGCATCGAGCTCCTTCTGGTACGGCCGCGCGGTCTTGTACCAGAGGTGGGTGTGAAAGAGCTTCGCGCCGCACTTTTTCAGCAGTTTCGCCTCCCAGAGCGCCCGTTTGTACCTGTCGGACATGTTGCTCAGGACTTCGTCCATGCCGTAGAAATAAACCTCGGGTCCGTGATTGTCTTTGAGCATTTTCATCAGGGCGGTGACGACTTTGACGAAGTTTTCCTCGCCGTGCTTCTTGCCGTAGGTGTCATCCACCAGCGGCCTCGTCGCAAGGTAGACGGACTTGATGCCGCACTCCTTCATGACGCGGACGAGTTCCAGCGCCTTCGGGTCCCGGGGATCGACCTCGACTCTGCCCTGCGCATCGTACCGGCAGGGCATCAGGTCGTAGAGCTGTTCGACGATGACCAGCGCGTTGAGCCCGTGATCGGTCATTTCGCGGATCACATCCCGACGGCGAATCGGCCGTCGAAAATCGTGCGCATGCAGAAGAGCGCTGTGCGGTTCCGGCCGATGGAGTCCAGTTTGAAGGGCCGGACCTCCAGCTCGACGGGAACGGTCTCCGCGCCCTTTGCGGTCGTGAGGCAAAAAGCGTCCCGGTAGACCCCCGGTTCGATGTTTTCCGGAACTTTGAGGGTGATCCAGAACTGTTTGGTCTTCCCTTTTTTCAGCTCGGCGGTATCGGTGCGTTCCAGACACGAGGGGCCGACGACGAACTCCGAGGCGCGCACGTAGTTGGTCGTACGCTTGGGAACGGCGAGGACCGTGGTGATGTCGACCCCGATGCCGGCCTTTTTCAGGGCCTCGCCGCCGGTCAGCCTGATCGTGCCGCAATCCTCCAGACCGTGGACGCCGAAAGTCACGGGTTCGAATTCGCCTTTCGCGGCTTTGACTTTCAGCGTGAACCGGCCGGGATCGGCGGCGGGGGCGATATGCTCGAAGCAGAGGTCCATCCAGTCCTGCGGAAAGAGGACGTAGCCGCGCTTCCGCGACTCGGCGGTGACGTCCTTCGTTTCGGACGGACCGACGAAAACGCGCTCCTTGAGACGGCCCGACGCGACGGCCCGGCGGATCTCTTCGTTGTTCCGGTCGAGACAGTTGCCCTCCGTCCGCGTCACGGAAACGCATTTCCATTGGGGGTAATCCGCTTTGCGGGGATTGTCGCTGGGGATCAGCTTGACGTACCCGAGGAACATGAGACTGCCGGGGAAGAAGGAGATACTCCCCTTTTCCATGGGCACGTTCCGGGCGACGAGGACTTCGGTGTTGGGATGGAAGTCGTACCCGGCCCGGCCGATCTCGACGCGGTAGCGCGTTTTTCTGTCGGGAACGGCGACGATCATGTCGGTGGGATGGCTCGTAATCCGCAGTCCCAGATACACGTCGTAATTTCCCTTGAGACCGGGATCGCAGGAGATGATGTCGACGTCTTCGGGGTCCGCGGGGGCGAAGAGAGCCCCGGAACTCTGAGGCCGGAAGAAGGGGCATTTGCGCCAGTTCCATCCGTAGAGGGGCGCGTATTTGTCGATCACCCGCGGCCGGGGGGAAAACTTGCTGAAATCCGCGAGGACAACGGTCCCGGCGGGGTCTTCGACGTGGGGCTGGGGTTTGATCTCGTCTCCGGGGTAGAGCTGTTTGGCGGGACCGCTCTTCTGCGCCGAGAACCGGTCCTGCGGCCGGAACGGGGCGACCGAACAGGCGTAGATATTGCCGAAAAAGGCCCTTGCGCCGACGCTTCCCAGATAGAACACGGCGCCCTTCTCCGGCGCTTTGACGTTGCCCTTCGAAGCGTAGTCGGCGATCAGTTTGCCGTTGAGGACGATCTGCACGCGCTCCTCTCCGCGGATGACTTTCAGCTCATAGTCCCGCCGGTCCTGAATGCCGGCGGGCAGGAGATTGTACCAGTTGGTCGTGCCGGGAAAGGTCACCATCAGCTGACCGTTTTTGCGCACCCAGACGGACCAGCCTTTGTCGTAGTTCTGCACGGTGAGGAGGGGCAGCCACTCCGCCGTCGCCTTTTTCGTATTGGCCGAAAAATGGATGCGGATCACCTGACCGTCGGGAAAGTGGAGCCGGGGATCCATGGGGCGCGAGACCGTGCCGCCGTCGAAGGAGAGGAAAAAGCCCCGGTCGTCCTCCCGGGCCCAGTCCACCTTGTCCGGTGTGCGGATGGTGAGGTCGAGGCCGTCCGGCCCCGAGTCCTTCACGAGCCGGCTCCCGGTGCCGTCCTTGCATTTCCATTCGGCACCCGAAACCTGCGCGGGAACTTTCTCCCCGGAGAACGCGTCCGGGGAAAACGGCTTCACGGCGCAGAAATAGATTTTTCCCGAAAAGGTGCGGGCGCCCAAACTGCCCAGATAGAAGTGATCGTTTTTGCCCGGCTCCCTGACTTTTCCCTTGGAAGCGTAGTCGGCGATCACTTTGCCGTCGAGAACGACCCGGACACGTTCCTGCCCGCGGATGATCTTCAGATCATGGTCCTTTCCGCTTTCGATTTTGGCGGGAAGAAGTTTGTACCAGTTGGACGCGCCGGGAAAGGCGATCAGCAGACCGCCGTCGTTCTTGAGCCAGACGGAAGCCCCTTTTTCATAGTTCTGCGAGGTGATGAGGGGCATCCACGGGCCCGCCGCCTTGGCGAGGTCGGCGGCAAAGCGGACGTGTATCACCATGCCGTCGGGAAAGTGAAGTCCCGGTCCCATCGGACGGGAAATGACGCCGCCTTCGACGGTCAGGAAAGGCGCGTTGCCGCCGTCCCGCGACCAGATGACTTTCTCCGGAGTGCGGATCATCAGATTCAAACCCTCCGCGCCGGAATCCCGGAGGATCCGCCCGGAGCCTTCGCCGCATTTCCACTCCGCGGCATGAACGAACGGCAGAAGCGCCGCACAGCAGAGAATGACCGCGATCCTTTTTTTCATCTTTTTCCCCCTTTTTATGTTTCCGATACCGATAAGGTTAAAATAGCACGGAATGTTTGCGTTTCAAGAGGCGGCCGGAAAAAAGGGAACTCCGCCCGGAAGCGCCGCGGCGACCTCACCCGATCTCCGCGACCGTCGCGAAGATCCCGCCCGACCCGTCCCAGCCGGGACGGTTCAGATAATAGACGATCAAGTACCGGCCGTTTCCCAGAGCCGTGACCCACGGATAACCGCAGTCGGGGCGTCCGCCGTCGTCGCGGACGACGAATTCTTCGGCCTCCGCGATGTCAGTCAGTTCTGCATTGCAGATCCGTCCGCGGACGCCGTAAGGTTCGATGCGGTAGCCGTAGACCAGCAGGATCCGGCCGTCATCCATGACGCAGGCGGCCGCGGGTTCCCCGTGGATCCCCAGATCGACGGGCCGGCTCCACGTGCGCCCGCCGTCGGCGGATTCGCATCGCCACAGCATGGCGCGTTTTGCGCCCTTTTCGTCGGGCAGACGGTACTCCCTGCCCTCCGGCGTCTTGTGGGTGCGGATGATGAGGACGAGTTTCCCGCTTTTCGTGAGGACGAGACAGGGTTCCTCGAAGACCGCCGTTCCCCCGTCGGGCGCGGGCGCGGCAAGATACTGCCACGTTGCCCCGTCGTCGGAACTTTCGAAAAGCACGATGCCGGAGCTGTACTGCGGCCGGTAGCGCAGCGCCTGCCCCGGATACAGAAGCCGGCCGTCGGGCATCCTGACGATGTTGGCCCGGTTGTGCATCAGCAGCGGCCTGCCGGGAAGGGCTTCGGGGTACCCCGGGATCGGATCGGGAAAAAAGGGTCCTTCCCAGTTCGCGCCCTTGTCCCTGCTGCGCAAAGCGAAGGAGCCGACGTGCGTCGCCACGTTGGAGCCGCCGTAGGCGGAATAGATGTATTCGTCCCGGCCGCTTTCGCGCAGAGCCTTGATGACCGCGTCGGGCAGATTGCCCCAGATGAAGCTGTTGACGAAGAGCGTGTCGCCGTCGAACATCACGCCGCCGTCCTGAGCGGCACCCGCGTCGGGGGCAAAGAGCGTCCGCGGCGCGCTCCACGTTTTCCCGTTGTCGGAGGAACGGACGCTTACGAGTTTGGAGTTGCGGTCGAGATGGACATACCAGTCCTCCGGCAACCCCGGCAGACCGCGGTAGCGCGGCGCCCGGCGGAAGACCGCAAAAATTTCGCCGTTTCCCAGATTTGCGACGCCGGGAAAGGAACTGTAAAAATCAGGGTCGCGGTAGATCCGGGTTTCGTAAAGTTTTCTGAACATGCTGAAATCCTCCGGTCGGGGATGCGGCGCGGGGCCGGGATCACTGAAAGTAGGTGTTCCAGGTGCCGTCCCAGTTGGGATTGCGGATGAACGCCGTGGGAAGATTCGTCGGGTCCTGCTGCGAAACGTGGCCGTCGATGAACATGAAGGACGATCTGCCGGAGTGACGCGGCGTACAGGCGTTCAGCGCATGGGCCAGATCCTGCTGCGTGGCGTCCACCCAGCCGTCGGTCGAATCGGTGAGCATGAACCGGGAGGAGGCGAATTTGATCTTGTGGATCGGCAGCTGCGCCGAGTTGGCCGCGACACTCGAAGCGCCGTGGATGAGGTAGAACACGTTGATCCCATAGGTCCAGCCGTAGGCGAGATCATAGCCGCGCCCGGCGGCGATGTGCGGCTTGTTGTTGGCCTGAGCGACGATCCCGTCCCAGCTGGAAAGGGTCTCGCAGTGACTGAGAAAACCGTTGACCTTGGGCTGTTTGGCCTGCTCGTAGGGAATGTTCATGTAGGCGCCCAGAGTTCTGTACCAGTGCTTCGTGCCGCCGTTTGCGGGATATTTGTTCTGCCCGCAGGGCTCCAGCAGAAAACCTTTGTTGTCGTCGGCGTAGCGGATCCACGCCGTGGCGACCTGTTTCAGCTTGTTGACGCAGCTTGCGGACTTGCCGCGTTCGCGGGCCTGCTGGAGCGCGGGCATCAGCATCGCCGCCAGAATGGCGATGATGGCGATCACGACCAGCAATTCGATGAGCGTGAAACGGCAGGCCGCTTCATGCGTGGCGTCCGGGGCGGAAGAGGGGGTGAGGTGTTTCGGCATGGTCTTTTTCCTTTCTGTGTTGGGGTCTTTGCGGCGAGTTGGATTTATTTCTTGATGCAAACCTGTTTTTTCATAACTGCGCGGGAGATGTCGTTTTCTTCGGCCATTTCCGTTAAATTCCGCAAGTCCGGCTGTCCGCGGGCTATACCTCTTTTTTCAGGCTGCTGACCGTCATCAGACGGAAAGCGCCGGGGGTGACGAGTTCTCCGGAAGCAATGTCCTTTTCCGTGAAGCGCGAGAGGAGGATCTGACCGTGAACGAGCCGCTCGCGGTCGTGGACCTCATAGATGAAGCCGTCGCTCCCCTCGGCGATGTCCGGGTAGGAGACGTTCTTCCGGGCATCCAGCAGCAGACGGCCGTACCAGGATTTCCCGTCGTCGTCCGAGAGCCAGACCGAAAGTTTTTCGCGCACCTGATTTTCGGGGGGCGTTTCACCCGGCAGAAAATGGATCGACTGGTGATTGACGAGGCACAGCCGGCCGGATCTGAGCCGCCTCAGTGCGAACCGGGAGCCCGGACCGCCCAAACCGCTGTCCCGAGATGCGGACCAGGTTTTGCCGCCGTCGCGGCTGAAACTCTCTCCGATGCCGTATTTCGTCCGGGCCAGTACCCACAGGGAGCCGTCCTTTTTCTGCACGGCCGCGTGTTCGTCGAAGGATCTGCCGGGGATGTCCGGTCCGATGACCAGAGTGAAAGTTTTGCCACGGTCTTTCGTGACCAGCAGATTGGACCGGGCCAAAGGCAGCTGCTCCGGAGCGAGTTTTTCGGGATAGTTGGACCACAGGGCGACCGGGAGGATCCACGAGCCGTCCTTCAGCACTTCGGGTTTGTTCATCATGACGCCGTCGGCGAGGCGGCGGGGGGCGCTCCAGCGCAGTTTCTCGGCGTCCGGATTTTTGCAGACCGACGCCCACACGCCCGCCCGGCCGTCGAAGCAGTCCCAGAGTTTTTCGCTGCGGCACTGGGCCCAGAACAGCCACAGCCGTCCCTCGGGATCGCGCCAGAGCACGGGGTCGTAGACGCGGCTGCCCGGATCCGGGGGCCGGACGTTCAGAATTTCCTCCCAGCTTTTTCCCCCGTCGCCGCTGGCGAGGAGAACGGCGTAGTTGCCCGGTCCTTCCCCCGCGATGTCGTTGGCGTAATGCGAAACGAACAGCCGGTCTCCCGCCGTTTCCACGCCGGGGATCCCCTGAAAAAGGCGTTTTTCCGCCGTCCCCCCCGCGGGGGGCTCCAGTGCGGCCGGGCGCATGGAAAACTTTTCCGGATCCATACGGTAATCTCCCTGATGATCTTGAGATTTCGCTGTAATTTACACCGTACGCGGATAAAATCTTCCTCCCTGTTTCGAAAAAAATCCTCTGTAATGATATTTTGAAAATTTTGAAGCGGGACTCCCGGAACAATGAAAATTTCCGGAAAAATTGAAATAAAGGGAATTTCTGCTATCTTATACGGAGGTGGTGTTCGATGCCGCACGTACCGGATGGGATGACATCGACGCCTTTTTGTCCCGGCCTTCCCACGCTGCGGAGATCGGGCGGGAACGGGTCGCCGCGGGCGATGCCCTCTGCGGCCGGATGCAGACACGACAGGAGAAATGCCTTATGGCGGAGAAAATCGAGACGCCGATCTGCCGCGAAGCGGTGGAAAAAATCAGGGACAGCCGTTATTTCAACATCGTGGTGTTCGGGGCCTCCAACACCGAGCGGCATATTCCCGGCACGCATTGGAGCGACGTTCTGGAGCTGGGGATCCGGGCCGCATACGGCAGAAAGTTTCATCTGATAAATGCGGGCGAGTGCGGCAACAACACCCGGGAGGGACTGGCCCGTTTCGACCGCGACGTAGCGGCGTTTTCTCCCGGCATCGTGATCGTCACGTTCGCGGGAAACGACTGCAATCCCGCCGCGCCGAAGCACGTTCCCGCCTCTGAGTTTTCCCGCAATCTCGATCTCATCGTCGAAAAAATCAGAGACCTGGACGCCGTCCCCATTCTGCAGACCTACTACAAGCCGCATTTCAAGGGGATGGACCCCCGGCGCGGGGAACTCTTTTTCGAGTACATGCAGCTCATTCGCGAAGCGGCGGCGCGCAACGGCGTGTTTCTCGTCGACCAGTACAAATATTTCGACGCCCTCCCGGCGGAGACGCATCTCTACGGACTTCTGCGCAACGCCATGCACGTCAACGAGTACGGAAATACGCTGATCGGTGTGATCCTGCTGCACCACCTGGGGATCGATCCGCGGCGCATCGCCTGTCACGAATCCCTGCTCCCGGCCATGGACCTCTACGACCGCATCGCCCGGTGAGCGCGCGGCCCTCGCGTCAATACGGATCGTCGACCTTGATCTTGCCGCTGTTGGCTTCGAGATGAGCCAGCGCGGCCTTGGTGTCGGCGGAGATTTTGGAAATAAGCTTTTCCGCTTCGGCGGCATGCGTTTGCCATTCTCCCGCGTCGATGGCGGCATCGATGCGCCAGTAGGCATGGAAATCGTCGGCAATGGCATCGGCCAGTTTCTGCATGGCCGGGTCGGCCGTGTTGTTCCAGCGCTTGTAGCGCGGCGCTTTTTTGCGCAGTTCCGGTGGAATCACCAGATCCTGATGACGCACGAATTCGAACGTCGTCTTCGACAGTTGCGCCCGGGCTTCATCCCATCTTTCGGAAAATTTTCCGAAGGGCGAACCGCGGAACGCCTCGAGACAGGCCTTTTCCGCCAGCCGGAGCTGTTTCACCGTTTTTTCGCCCTTGGTCAGACGGTAAAAATTCGAGAGATCGACGCCGTTTTTCGCGGCGCGTTCCGCGTCGATCCCCAGCACCAGAACTCCCCGCTCGAAGTAATTGCGCTCGATCTCGGGGATCACGGAATCGTCTTTCCCGAGATACCAGATGGCGCTGCCGCCGGGGGGCAGCGTCACTTTCCGTTCTGCGGGAACTTGCTTGCAGGTTTTCAGCGAAAACAACTTTTCCCCCGCGGGGATCGTGAAACGCACGACGGCGGAGGCGTTCTGCTCCACGTTCTGATTGACGGCGAAGATCACCCGGCCGCGGGAACCGCCGAGGACATAAGTCTTTACCTCGGGACCGACGTAAAAACCGTTGCCGCTGCGGTACTCCCGGCATTCGGCTGTCACGCCCCCGAATTTGCCGTCAGGGGCCAGTTCCGTGAGGAGGGGACCGATCCCGCTCAGCCATTTGCCGCATTCGCCGATGACCTCCCAGCCGGGGTGGATGTCTCCGGCGTTGCCGTAGAAGGTGTAGGCGTAGCCGTAATTGGCCCGCCATTGCATCCCGCGGTTGACGGTCTCGTGGAAGCTGATCGCCTTGGCGCCGCAGGCGGCGGCCAAAGTTATCATCAGCCGGGCCTCGCCGGGCGTCGGCAGACCGTAGACGCCGCCCCGGCCCCCGAAGGCCTGGAGCGTGACGAAGAAGGGAACGCTCCCGCAGCGTTTCACGGCTTCGGAGGTGATCGTCTCCACCGACCAGGGCTTGCGGCCCGAGACCCGGCTGACGGGATACCAGTCGCCGTTGAAGACCGATACGTAGGGAATGAACACGAACTGGTGAACATTGACGACCGGAAAGAGCAGCAGGTCCGGAAGCAGTTTCGCAAGCTGCTCATGGGTGTAGAGCATGGCGGGGATGTTCTGGCCGCTGGGCTCATCCGCGGTGCAGACGTAGAGGAAGAGGTCCGCGTATTTTTTGATGAACGCGAGACTCTCGGGCGTGAATTTGCCTTCGATCCGCTTCCGGATGTCCGGGGCGGATCTTTCCACATCCACGTGATGTTTGTCGAAGGCCATGACGCCGACGGAGTAGTGCAGTTTGTACCGCCGTCCCAGCTCGCCGATGACGTTCCGCCCGTCGGGCAGATTCCCCGGGGCAAAGGCGCCGGGATAGCTCAGCCGCCCCAGCCGGATGTGATTGAGGTAATTTTTGGCCGCGTCGCGGAACGAGCGCCGCGCCGCCGCAACGAAATCCCGGTCTTTGGAGGTGCCGGAACACTCTTTCCACGTCAGGGCCGGGTCGCTGCCGGCGTACATGAAAAACCCCTTCAGCCGCTTCGGCATGCCTGAGACCGGCGGAGGCGGCGGCAGTTTGATCCCGCGGATGAACCGCGCCTTGTAATTGCGGCCGAAAGCCACCCCGGGCGGCACGTCGAAGCCTTCTTTGCCGATCTCGCGCCTGCGGAAGGTTTTTCCGTCGTAGACGGAACCCTTGGCGGGCGTATCGAGATCATCGACCTGACGGATCCCGCTTTCGTCAGCGGCGACGACGGGAGAGCCCTCGGGGACGGCGGTCAGCGTATAAGTGAAGCTCTTCGTCTCCCCCGGGGCCAGACGGAACGGGTTGAAATACCACTCCACGGTGTCGATCTTTTCGGACATATAGTGGTAGCCTCTGTCCGCTTTTCCCTGGGGCAAGATCGCCGTGAACGCCGCCTGGGGCGTACTTTTGGCGAGCCAGCTGCCCATGAGATTGTCGACCCGGATGCTCGTCATCGTCTTGACGGACTCGCCGTCGCGGCGGACGCTCTGGAGCCAGTCTTTGGTCGGCGCGGTGTAAAAACCGTCGCGGGCGGGGAGCACGTTCTGGACGCGCCATGTCGTTTGGCACGGCCCGGCGCCGCGGTTCGTGAGCGCGCACGCCACCGTGATGCGGGGGGCCGCGGGATCCAGCGTAAAGGTTTTCGCCAGACGGAGAGTTCCGTTTTCGCCGGTGACGCGGATCTTGCGGTCCCTTTCCAGCACCTCGAGTTCGAAACGCCTGTTGGCGAAGAGCCCCGGCAGTTTTCCCGCGGGGATCACGTCCACGGCGAGCCCGCCCGAGGAATTGAGCGTGCGGGGAATGGTCAGTTCCTCGTTCCCGGAGGGCGTTTTCACGACGAACCGGTCGATCACGCCGCCCGTCAGCGGATTGATCTCCGCACGGACAAGGTCATTTTTCAGTACGGGACCCGCGCTTTCGTTGAGCTCGACCTTGTCGATGAAAAGCGATGAACCCGCCGTGCCGCCGAGCAGTTCCACGGCAAGGGACAGCCGTTTCACGTCGGGAGGCACGCGGAAACGGTATTCGAATCTTGTCCACTCCCGTGCGGCGGGCGTTCCCCCGTGCAGGTATTTTTTTCGGCGCTTGCCGTCGGGACCGATGAAGCGGATCCGGAAATAGCCCTTCGCGCCGGAGGGACTTTTGATGTACATGGAGGCGGCAAGTTCGCTGTCGGGCGTGCAGTCCGTCTCCTGACTGACGGAGGCGAAAACTTTTGTCTGGAGCGCGGTGAGCTTCATCGACTTCTTTCCGTCGAAGGCGTCGTCGCTCCATTCGGCGTTCACCTTGCGCCGGCCGGAGTTGAGGCTGATTTTCCAGTCGGCGACGATTCGCGGATTCCAGGTCTTGCCGCCGCGGGGGGAGGGATGCGGCGTTTCGAAGGATCCGTTTTTCAGAAGGTCCGCTCCCGGCAGCACGGCCCCCCCCAGCAGGACAAGGGCGAGCAGAAAAGACTTCACGGTCATCCCCTGTCTTTACAGTTGATATTTTTGGCCGACATTCGCCGCGGGGACGTTCCACAGATCGGAGCCGTTGGAAGAGGTGTTGTAGTAGAAGAAATTGCGCGCTTCGACGTGGCCGTCGAGGTGGAGCTGGTTCATACGGTCCTTGTGCGCGCCGAACTTGCCCACGCAGGCGCGGTTGCTGCTGTGCAGATATTCGACGGAGCTGGCGCCGCTGCCGAACTGGCTTTCATTGCCGGGAAAGCGGAAATAGGACCAGGCGTCCCCGGCAACGATGACCTTGTTGATGTTGGGAAGCCCCGGCTTGACTTTGCGCAGCCATTTGATCGAGAAGGGGATGCCTGTGACGCCCAGACCGACGTTGTAGCCGTAGGAGAGGGGGATCGGGATCGAGGAATAGCGCTCCCGCCTCATGCCGTCGCCGGGGCACCAGAAGTTGTTGCAGGCCCGTCCGGCCGCGACGAAACCGCTTCTGGTCGAGGCGTTCCTGACGTAGGTGACGAACATGTATTCATACCACTGGAGATACCCGCCGTTGTTCCACACCGGCTGCAGACGGCCCGCCATCAGTTCTCCTCTGTTGTCGTCGGTGTAAAGCTGCCACCAGTTGCCCAGGGTCTTCAAATTCGCGACGCAGTTGGAATTGCGGCCCGCCTCGCGGGCCTGCTGCAGGGCGGGCATCAGCATCGCCGCCAGAATGGCGATGATGGCGATGACGACCAGGAGCTCGATCAGGGTGAAGGCGGCGGACTTTCGTTCGGTATCTTTTCTTTCCATCATAACTGTCTCCATTTTTATTCAATCTCTGTAGGGATCGTCGACTTCGATCTTATGGGCATTGGCTTTCAGATACGCCGTCGCGGCGGCGGCGCGGGCGTGGGCCCGGGCGATGAATTTTTCGGCGCGGGAACGGTCCTGGAGTTTTCCGGACACGATGAGTTGTTCGATCTGCCAGTATTCGATCCAGCACGCGGCCACGTCGTCGACCAGTTTCTGCATCACGGGATCGGCGGTGTTCCGGTACTGCGCGTAGCGTTTGGTCGCCTTGCGGATCTCGGGCGGAACGACCAGATCGAAGTGGGTCAGGAACATGAAACAGACGTCGGAGAGCGCATGACGGGCCTTGTCCCAGCGGGCGTCGAACTGACCGAACGAACTCGAGGCGACGGTCTTTTTCAGGATTTCTCCGGCCTCTTTCGCGCATTTCAACGCTTCGAGCCCCCGGCCTTGTCCGACGGCCTGAGCGGATCTCTTTGCGGCCGCGGCGGCGGCGGCGATGCCGACACCGTTGCCGGCGGCGCGCTCAGCCGCAATCGAAAAGGAGACATTCAAGCGCTTTGCCCGTTCCAGCGCGACCATGTTGACGGCTCTTTCGACCGCGGCCTCCTTGCCGATGACGAAGTATTCGGCGCTTCCGGGGGCAAGATCCATGGTGTAGTTTTTTTCTGCCGGCGCCATCTTCGTCAGTGACCAGACCCGCGTCCCGGCGGGGTTGCGGAAGACGACTTGCTGCCTGATGTCCTTCTCGACAGCGTGATTGACCGCGACGGCGAAGAGGGTCCCGTCCTTCCTTTCGAGCGTGAAGAATTTGACCTGCGGCCCCGAGTAGAACCCGTTTTTGCTACGGTAGGCGGGGGTCTCGATGTTTTCGAGGTACGCAGGGTTTTTGCCGGGGAAGGTCCCGGTGAACTGGGTGCCGATGGCGGTGAATTCCCGGGCGCAGCGCCCGATCTCGAACCAGAGGGGCGTGTATTCTCCTGCGTTCCCCCGCGCGGTGTAGTGGTAGCCGTATTTGTAACGCCAGGAGAGCCCGCGGTTGTTGACTTCGTGGATCTCGAAGCCCTTTGCGCCGTTGGCGGCGGCCAGGTGACTCATCAAACGGAACTCCTCGACCGTCGGGAAACCGTAGATCTCCTTGAAGTAACCAAAGGAC
>Ga0310696_10005537_pt1 | contig 15221 bp, 12 predicted proteins | sample AusTroGonzalo_MG_4_FD_203885 | JGI IMG/M metagenome (GOLD analysis project Ga0310696, IMG submission 203885) | Bovine rumen microbial communities from tropical cattle in Woodstock, Queensland, Australia - Gonzalo_02 (v2) (version 2) | ecosystem: Host-associated > Mammals > Digestive system >...
CAGCAAGACTGTTGAAGCCCGCTTCACGGACTACGAACAGGGCATGGCTGCTGCCAAGGCAGAAGGCAAACCCGTGCTCATCGACTTCACTGGCTTCGGATGTGTGAACTGTCGAAAGATGGAGGCGGCAGTATGGACCGACCCGCAGGTGGCCGACCTGTTGGAGAAGAAGTTCGTGCTGATATCCCTTTACGTCGACGACAAGACCCCGCTGGCAGAACCCATTGAGGTGACGGACGCCCAAGGCAACACGCGAACGCTGCGCACGGTAGGTGCCAAATGGAGTTATCTGCAGAGCCAGAAGTTCGGCGCCAACGCACAGCCATTCTATGTGCTTCTAAACAATGAGGGCCACCCACTGATGGGTAGCCGCTCGTATGATGAGGACATTGCTGCCTACGTCGATTTCCTGCGCCAGGGTCTGAAGCGCTATTCCGAATAACGGACCACGCTATATCGAGTGATACTTCACCAGGCCCTCGATAGGGCTCTGGACGATGGTGCCCACGTGGAATTTTTCCTTCTTTGCTGCTTCCTTCAGCGCCTCCGGATAGCTGGAAGCCATGGAGCCCACGAAATGTACGGGCAACTCAGGATGCTGATATGGCACGACATTGCAACGGAAGAACTGGCGGAAATTGTCGACCACCAGCTGTTTCAGCAGTGGGTTGTCCATGCGCTCGGCAATAAACAGTGACGTGGTAGCCAGGAAGCGGTTGGCCAGCGGCTCACGATACACCTTATTAATAATATCGGCCTGCGTCAGCTTCTCTTTCTTCAGGTATTCATCGCGAATCTCGGCATACTGCGGATTCTTGAAGATAGCATTCATAAACATGCGTCCCAACACGGCACCACCGCCTTCGTCGCCCAAAATATAACCCAGTGCGGGCGTATTCTGCACGATGTTCTGACCGTCGTACAGGCAACTGTTTGCGCCCGTTCCCAGAATACAGGCAATGCCTGCCTCGCGCTGACACAAGGCGCGCGCTGCAGCCATCAGGTCGCTGTGCACCTCGACCTGCTGGGGCGAAAAGACCTCGCCCAGCATCTGCGTCATCATCGGCACATGGGCGGGGGTACAGCCACTGCCATAGAAGAACACCTTTACGGCAGAAAGCAACGAACCGTCGAGCTCGCCGGAATCGATGAGCTGTGCACGTGGGAAAGTCGACAACTGCGACATCAGTTCCTGTCCCAAAATGTGGCGGATGACGTCGGGCGTCTGGTGGATGGGCGTGATGCCCTGGGTGTGAAACGTGGCGATGATCTCGCCCTTACGTAGTCCCTTAGAGTGTAGGAGCATCCAATCGGTTTTGGTACCTCCGCTGTCGGCAATCAGTATCATATAAGTTTAGAGTTTAGTGTTTAAAGTTTAGTGAAACTTTCATTATTTTTCTGCAAAGATACAAAAAAGTTTAGAGTTTAGAGTTTAAAGTTTAGAGAAATGTGTAACTTTGCAGCAAAATTATTATAAAATGAAGCGATTTCTTACCATTATAGTCATTCTGCTGGCCGTGATGAACGCCCATGCCGTGCTGAAGGAGAAAGACCTGTCACAGACGCTGCAGATTCTGCGTGCTGAGCTGACTACCCACCAACGTGAATTATCCGAACGTACTGCCTTCGACCGCAAACGCACCGAACAGGTGCGCAACCAGCTCATAGCCACTATGAAGCGTTCCGACCAGAACTCGCTCATGCTCTATTCGCAGAAGCAGGAGTACGTGTTCGACCTCACCTACGCCTGCCATGAGGCTACCCAGCAGTATCAGGAGTTCATGCGCCAGCGCATACCGTTCAAGCAGTTCATGAGCCGGACGGATAGCGAAATAGCCCGCTACGACTCGCTCATCAACACGCTGGAAACTATGCCCCGTCGCGTGCTCAATGCACAGGGACAACAGGACCGTTTCGTCTGTCTTGCCCTCGCCAAGAAAATCCGCTCTTCGCTCGAGAAGAACCGCGACACGATGAAGGACTTCATCGAGATGTACGACCACACGGAACAGCGGCTGTCGCGCATGAACGACTATGCCCAGAAGCGCTATAGCGACATCCAAACGGGCATCTTCAAGAATGGCGGCGACTCCTACTTCTCCATCCTTCAGAACTTCAGTCGCTACTGGAATTACATGACGCGCACCGTCCAGAAGAAATACCAGCCCACGGACAATTCCCAATGGGACTCGCGCTACATCTTCGGATTGCTCATGGGTGTCATCCTTTATGCCGTCCTCGCCACACTGCTTAACTTCGTCATTGTCCGCTACGTTGTACCCAAGCGCCTGCGCACCGAGGAATTCATGAAGAAGCGCACCTGCATCACGCTGGCCACCACAACGGTCACATTCGCCCTCATCCTCGGCATCACATTGGCCACCGTCGAGCAGAACTTCTTCATCATGGCCGCCAACCTGTTGGTCAGCTATGCCTGGCTCTTGGGCGTCATCCTCTTCTCGCTGCTACTACGCGTCAAGGGCGACCAGATCAAGAGCGCTTTCCGCATCTACACCCCACTCATCGCCGTCGGATTCATCGTTATCGCCTTCCGCATCATCCTCATCCCCAACGAGCTGGTCAATCTGCTCTTCCCGCCCATCCTGCTCATCTGCGCCCTGTGGCAGTGGAGCGTCATCCGTCGGCATAACCACAACATTCCCCGCTCCGACATTTTCTTTTCCTACATATCCCTCGTGGTGTTCATCGCCTCGGTGGTATGCTCATGGATAGGATATACCCTGCTTGCCGTACAGGTGCTTATCTGGTGGATCATGCAGCTCACCTGCATCCTCACCATCACCTGCCTGTCGCAATACCTGAAGTTCTATGGTCTGCGTCGTCGCCTTGCCGAATCCCCCATCACCAAGACGTGGCTCTACGACCTTGTCTATCAGGTCGTGCTTCCCTCGCTCAGCGTGCTCTCCGTCATGCTCAGCATCTGGTGGGCCGCCAACGTGTTCAACCTCTCCGACCTCTGCTGGAAGGCTTTCAAATACCATTTTGTTGACCAAGACAACTTCCAGCTCAGCATCATCAAGCTCACCATAGTCATCTGCCTGTGGTTCTTATTCTCGTGGCTCAGCAAGACGTTGCTCAGACTGCTCAAACTGCACTTTGTCACCAAGGACCCCGACTCTGCCGAGAGCCGTACTGTCATGTCGAAAAACATCATCCAGATTATTATCTGGGGTTCATGGGCTTTAATGTCCCTCGCCATATTCCACATCAGTGTGTCGTGGCTGTTGGCCATCACCGGCGGACTGTCCACCGGTATCGGTTTCGCCTCGAAAAATATCATCGAGAACATTTTCTACGGTGCCTCGCTCATGACTGGCCGCATCAAGGTCGGCGACTGGATTGAGGTGCACGACACCATGGGCAAGGTGGTGAGCATCAGCTACACGTCCACTGTCGTCGAGTCGCTCTATGGAGAAATCATCACGTTCCAGAATTCACAACTGTTCACCAACAACTACAAGAATCTGACGCGCAATCACGGCTACGTACTGGCCGTCGTACCCTACAGTGTGGCCTACGGCTCGAACCTCCAGGAGGTCGTGCAGCTTGTCGACAATGCTGTCAACCAGATGAAGCACCGCTGGATGGACCGCTCGAAGAAGGCTAAGTCCGTCGTAGGTCAACTGGGCGATTCCGGCATCACCATCAACCTGTTCGTCTGGGCTGATGCTCCTAAGAAGTCGTACGTCGTCAGCGACGTCCTCAACTGCGTCTACGATACCCTCAATCAGAATGGTATCGAGATTCCTTTCCCACAGCAGGACGTACATATTAAGCAACAATAAGAAAACGGGAGAAGACATGGATCTGAAAGACAAGAAAATAGCCGTTTTGCTGAGTGGAGGCGTTGACTCGAGCGTGGTGCTCTATGAACTGGTGCGCCAGGGGTTGAAGCCAGACTGTTTCTACATCAAGATAGGCCCCGAGGAAGAGGAGGAATGGGACTGCTCGAGCGAGGAGGACCTGGAGATGGCCACCGCCGTCAGTCATAAGTATGGCTGCAAATTGGAGGTCATTGACTGCCACAGGGAATACTGGGATCAAGTGACGAAATACACGATGGACAAGGTACGTGCAGGACTGACGCCGAACCCAGACGTGATGTGTAACAGGCTGATCAAGTTCGGTGCCTTTCACGAGAAGCGTGGCAAGGACTACGACCTGATAGCCACTGGACACTATGCGACAACAGAAGAGGACAAAGTTCAAAGTTTAAAATGGCTCTGCACGAGTCCTGACCCCGTGAAGGACCAGACGGATTTTCTGGCTCAGATCTACGACTGGCAGCTGGAGAAGGCGATGTTCCCCATTGGCCACATGATGAAGGAGGAGGTGCGCGAAATAGCCGAGCGTGAACACCTGGCACCAGCCCATCGTCGCGACTCGCAGGGCATCTGTTTCTTAGGGAAGATCAATTATAACGACTATATCCGTCGCTACTTAGGCGAGTTGCCTGGTGACGTGATAGAACTGGAGACAGGCAAGAAAATCGGACAGCACAAAGGGCACTGGTTTCACACCATCGGTCAGCGAAAGGGCATGGGGCTGGGTGGTGGCCCGTGGTTCGTCGTCAAGAAAGACACGGAACAGAACATCATCTATGTGTCGCACGGCTACGACCCAGAGACAGCCTATAAGCAGGACTTCCCCATCCGCGACTTCCACAGCATCAACGGTGTACTACCGCCAACGGATATCACATTAAAGATACGTCATACACCTGAGTATCTACCAGCCACTTTGGAAGCAATGGACGATGGCAGGTATATGGTACATGCCGCAGCACCCATACATGGCGTGGCGCCAGGACAGTTCTGCGTCGTCTATGATGCCCAGCACCACCGTTGTTACGGCAGTGGCGAGATCACTATCTTATCATCTATTTAGCAACGACCTTTATGGTTCTTGTCGTACCGTTGGACAGCGTCTCGTGGATGATGTTCAATCCCCGTTGCAGCTGGCAGAGTTGAGAACCATCTGCCGTAAAGTAGTGTCGGAGCACCACCTCTGGCGAAGTAGCATTCACCGTGCCAATAGCAGTAGAAGCGATGGTAATATGTTCACCCATCAGACTGTTCAGATAAACTTCCAACGCCGTATAACCCTCAGCAGAAACGACCTTCTTTCCATCCTCCGGATCAGCAGGATTGAAGCCATTAGCCACTTCCCAATCGTCTGCCATACCATCGTGGTCATTGTCGACGACAGGAGTACCAACAGCATACGTTGGCCAGCCCTCAGCATCGTCAGGAGAATCGATAAAACCTGCCTTGTTGAGCGTTGTGCCCTTATACTGGGCCTGTTTGTTATGCACCTCATCGACAATACGCTGCTCCGTCACGTCACGACGGATAGTTCCTGCTTTTGCCAACACATGCTCGTAAGCCTCTTCAGCACTTTCTGTGGGAGTACGATAGATATCGTAGTCTTCAAACTTACATTTATCCAGACGCGTGACCTCCGAAGAGGGATAAACCAGCGTTTCGGATTTCATGCCTGCCACCGTATAGGTGGTATTGTTATGTATGGCGCTCCAGTTGTCATTGGTAGCATTGCTATTGCCCACCATCACGTTGTCAGCAAAATACCAGCGAGAAGGATTCTCGTTGAGCGTCTTACCACTACGGGCACCTGAAAGTTCCATGAAATAGCTGTTATTGGGCGTCGATGGACCAGGCTTGTAGTAGTTGCCCACGAAGTTGCACTCATGCGAGCTGTAAGTGCCGGCCTCGTTCTCACCACCATAACAAGAGTTTTTTTTGCCCCAGTTATAGTTCACGTTGTTCATATACTCCATGAAGACATTACGATCCTCCGTCGTACTGCTGGCCCCATTCAGGCGTGAACTACGGTTGTAGTTGTGAGCCAACAGGTTATGATGATAGGTTGCAGGCGAGCCTCCCCACTGGTCGCCATAGCTGCGACTGCCTTTCTGGTGACCAGCGTTGTAAAGACCTTCGTGAATGATACACCACTGGACAGTAGTAAAATGATTGTCGTAGATGGTCATATTCTCCTCACCACTCCAGCCAAAACAACAATGGTCGATGATGATGTTCTTAGCATTCTCAATACCCAAGCCTGCACCAGCAATGAAGCGGCTGTCAGTAGGTTTAGCAAGGTCAGCCTCATCAATTTCTCCCACACGGAAACGCAGGTTACGGATGATGACATTATTAGAACCTCCCAAGTTCACCTTGCCACCACGAATGAGGATTCCATCGCCTGGGGCCGTCTGCCCAGCAATAGTGACATTCTTCAGACTTGCGCGCAGTTCACGTTTCTTCTGGGCGTTGACACCTAACTTGATGACACCACTGACACGGAAGACGATGGTGGCATTCTCCTTTCCTGCAACGGTGAGCGCCCAGCGCAGTGAGCCCTCAGAGGGGTTGGCAGGATCGTCGTCGAGATTGTTCACCTCGACCACCTTACAGCCCCTACCGCCAGTAACGAACTTGCCAAAACCACGAGCCGTCGGGAAAGCCAGCAACTTATTCTCCAAGGGTGCATAGTCGTCAGTTCCCGCCTGTTGCTGGTGACTGGCAATGACAGCCTCTGGGTCGTAGGCTACAGCCGAGGTCTTGATGGCGCGATAGGCTGCATCTACCTTCGCCCAGGTATTCACTTTCTCGTAGTCGGCATCCGTTAGCTGATGACTCCAACTGATACGTTGAGAGACATCAGCCAATGTATCCCCATTTTTACTCTTATATTCTGCATAATACGACTTTGTGCCATCATTGCCACCCATTGTCTCCCAACCACTGGCCTTGATGACGTTGTTCAGTTGGCAGTTCAGGAACATACTGCCACATTTCTCGGCACCCCAGCAACGACCTAAGGCAACACTCTTATCGGGAACGTCACTAGCCTTGGTCACTTCACAGTTATTGAAAATGAAACCCAGCCAGATCTTCGTGCCATCCTCAGCAGTAGTATAGACAGTCAGGTCCTCTGGAGCCGTGATGTAGCCGCCACCCACGCAATGGAGCGTGCAACGATCGAACCAACACGTACCGCCAGCATAGATATAGTCCGTACGTCCCTCAATGACGCACTCCTTATAATAGCTTCGCGTATCTTTCTTAGAGCGATGGGTATCCTGATAGCCTGCCACTCGACAATGGTAAAAGGTCTGACGATCACCGCTGACGAAGAGAGCCAATGCCTGACCGGCAGCAGAGCCACCCGTATTCTGGACACACAGGTCCTGTGCATAGAAATCGTCTGCAAAGACAGCCAACGTGGCATAGTCACGCACGTCCTTTCCATTGCCAATATTGTTCTTACCCTTGGATTCGGTAATAATGGTCTGAGCCATACCCTCGCCTATCAGGGAAATTTTCTTGGTAGACTGCTTCTGGCGCGTACCAATCTTCACCAGCTCAGTATACGTTCCTGCCTTAACCCGGATCGTTGCCTCCTCGCCTTCAGACACTGCATCGACAGCAGCCTGAATAGTGGCATAATCGCCTGTACCGTCTTGGGCTACCACCAGTGTCTTCTGACCCTTTACCACCAATACGGCAAGAAGAGCCATCATAGTCAAAAATAATTTTTTCATTTCTTTTTCATTTGCTTTAGTAGTTTTGTGTGGCAAAGGTACGAACTTTATTTATAATAGACAAGAAAACATAAAAAAAAGTGGCAAATCCTTATGGGACCGCCACCTTATTATATTATATGATGAGATTTCCTTAATCTATAACTTTATCGATTATTGGATCATCTTGCGACCATTCTGGATTACAACACCCTTGTAGTCGTTGTTAACCTTCTGACCTGCCAAGTTGTAGCGAGGAGCATTCATATTGAGTTCAGCATTCAGGGCAGAGATACCAGTGTCACCACCAAAATCAGCCTCAACCTCTGTAGGAGTACCGCTGCCTACTGCTTCCACTGCCATGTTTTCGGTATTAATTTTTACTACCGAGTTACCGTCTACAACATTCGTAGCTACACCATTCTCATCAACAATGCTTGAGAATTCTGTATTCATTACAATGGATTCACCCATGTCAAGGGCTGCCGCATAACTCTCCGTTGTACCACCATCAGGAGTGAAGTCATAGCCTCCAAATCCTATTTGAGAAGATGCCTGGAAAACATAATAAGAATCACCAGCCTTCACATCAAAAGTCAACCATCCCCAAAAATGCTGGTTACCTCCTGCTATCACATAATTCCACTTATCAGCCGTGTTTCCGTCTTTATCAGGCTCAGTAAGAGATGCCCAAGGATTGGTGAAATCATTTTCATGAATAGCTTTGATTTCATCATTCGTGAAAAATCTCATCATTTCTTGACCAGCTTCATTCACCTTGTTATTACCCTCTTCATCCTTGATTTTTTGTCCGTTGATGTAACCCTCAACAAGATAGTCAGTATGCATAACCAGAGGAGTACCTGTAGAAGCAGGAACAATAGTTGTGGCTCGATTTCCCTTATTTGCCCAAATTAAAACCTTTAGCTTTCCATCTTTGGAAGGAGTAAATTTATAATAGAGGCCATAAGAAGGCACACCCGTAATTCCTTGCCAATAGTATACATAAGTGTAGTAAGGACGTGTATAATAATCCCCTTGGTTTTCACTATAGAAATACTCGGCAAAAATTTCTTTGTAGGCATTCCCCTGACCCATCACAAAATAAAGTTTCGTACCCTTTTCATCATTGATATCAAGCTTGTTGTTTTTGTTTTCCCATTTAATATCACCCATTGTAATAGACTTCAAGGGATAAATACCAGGCTCATGTTCCTGTGCGTTAACACTTATGGCTATAAAAGCCATTGCAATAAGAGTAAAGATTTTTTTCATAATCGTTTTGTTTTAATTATTTATTAGTAAATTTGTTTGTTTTGTTTCACTTTGTACGACATATTGACGTACTTCGTTGCAAAAGTACGTCTTTTCTTCGAAACCACCAAATTTTTTAAGGATTATTTTTCCTTCTTCAGGCGAAACGAGTTCTCAATACTGTTCAGCTCGGCCATAAAGGACTTGTCAACCTTCAAGCGCTGTTCGATGGCACTACAACTATGGATAACGGTAGAATGGTCACGTCCTCCGATAAGCTGTCCGATGCGTCCAGCAGGCATATTGGTATATTTCTGGGCCAGATACATAGACACCTGACGCACAATCACCAAGTCGCGTTTACGCGAGCGGGTGAAGATGCTCTTCTGTTCAACACCATAGTGCACGCAAACCTTCTCCAGAATATCATCAATAGTCAACGGCTTGTTATCTAACTTCACAGCACGCTGGATAATACGCTGGGCCAGACGGATGTCGATGTTGGAATTGTAAACCACCGAATAGGCCAGCAAGGAATTGATAACACCCTCCAAATCGCGCACAGAGCCATTGGCGGTTTCAGCGATATACTGGATGACGTTCTCAGGAATCTTCAAGCCATCACGACGGCACTTGGCATTCAGAATATCAATGCACAACTGGACATTGGGCTGTTCGAGCTCAGCAATAAGACCACAGGCAAAGCGCGTCAGCAAACGATCCTTGACTCCCTGTAAGTCGACAGGAGGACGGTCGGAGGCCAGAATGATCTGTTTGCCCAAACGGAACAGGTGGTCAAAGATATGGAAGAACGTGTCGAGCGTCTTCGTCGCAGTTGCCCACTCCTGGATATCATCCACGATCAGCACGTCGATGCTCTGATAGAAACGAATGAAGTCGTTGACCGTGTTTCTGCGGGTGGCATCCGTAAACTGTACCTGGAAGAGACGGGCAGATACATAAAGCACACGCCTACGCGGGTATACCTCTTTACAACGCACACCAATGGCGTTGATGAGATGCGTCTTTCCACAACCAGAGGGTCCATAGACAAAGAAGGGATTGAAAGTTGACTTGCCCGGATGTTCTGCGATAGACATACCGACAGTGCGCGGCAACTTATTAGAATCGCCCTCAATGAAACTCTGGAACGTCTTGTGTAAGTCAAGCATCGGATCCAAGTCCTGACCAGAAACAGCATCAAGAATACCTGGGCCCTTATTGACGCCCTCATGCTTCACAGGAACATCAATATCGACCGCTTCACTACCCTCTTCATCAACCGTCAGCTTGTGTTGCTGGTCGACCACAATACGATAGTTCAACTGCACACTATTGCCAAAACAACGACAAAGTCCCTTGCTCAACAGATTCACATAGTGCTGCTCCAGATACTCATACACGTACCTGCTAGGCACCTGTACGAGGAGAGTCCGGCTGTCGTCGTCGTATTTCTCGAAGACGATAGGCGCGAACCATGTTCTGAATTGCTGCTCCGTGACGTTGTCCTTTATGAATTGAAGGCAGTTGTCCCAAAGCGCCTTTGGATTATTTTCCATGCGGCGATCGTTGTTTTTTAATAATTTACACTAATGTGCGGTTAATAATGATTTCGTTTGCAAAGTTCGCAATAATTTTTGAAATATGCAAATCTGTATTTTTAATCAGCTTACATTCAAAAGCTTGTAACTCGCTTGTTTATCGGCCTTTAGAACGTTTTGGACTTTTTCTTAACAATACCCCCCCTTGCACAAATACAACAATCTATATTACAACCACTTACGCATCATCTGCACATCTCAAAAACCTTGTGCATAATAATATTTTCTACACGTCAGAAAGTATGAAATATCAAGCAGTTGCGAAGCATTGAGTAGAAAGAATTTTCAATCACATCCTATTTAGACAAAATAAAAATAGAGAAGAATTTTTATTTATCTTTTCTTCCAAAAATGGAGAAGTGGACGTAGCGTTTCGGATGCGCTTTCAGGTCGATGAGCAGAGAGTCGGCAGAAGCCGTCGTAGCTGACAGATTGTTGTAAAGCGTGGCGTCGCGCATCAGCAGGCCCAACGTACCTTCTGTGCTGTTCAGTTTACGGGTCATCTCGTTGACATTGGCCAGTGTCTGATTGATGCTTGCAGTCATAGAAGCCACATCAATAGCAGCCAAATTACTGGTTAACTGCTGGGTATTATCGAGTACGCCATTTGTTTTTTGCATCATAGCAGGCATCTCACGATTAAGCGAGGCAGACAAAGAGCGCAAATCGCGACTAGTGGCATTCAGGTTATCCGTCATTCCTTCAACATTATGCAGGGTCTGACGGAGCGCAGGATCAGCCAGCAAGAGGTTCAGACTGGTCATGATACTATCCAGCTTGGGCATGATTGCCTCAATGGCGGGAACCATCGCACCCAATTTTTTTATCATGCCCTGTTCCTCACCTCCAACAATGGTATCACCCTTAGCCATCATGTGAATGGGGTCTTCGCCCAACACAAGATTAATCTTGATATTTCCTAACAAGTCACTGGCAATTTCCGCATGAGACCCCTGAGGCAGACGCATTTGTTTGTCAAGTCCCATCTCAGCCACAATTTTGCCCTGAGGATCGTAATTATACTGAATGCCTTTTATAACCCCCACCTTATAGCCATTGGCATAGACAGGAGTAGAGGCTGACACGCCACTGACGTCAGTAAAAGTCACATAATAGGAATCGTCGCTGGAAAACACGGTAAGCCCCTTCAAGAATGTCAGACCGTAATAGAGCACGACAATACCCAGAATGGCTACCAAAGCTATTTTTACCTCTTTTGTAAAGAACTTCATACCGTATATTACTTTTTATTTTTACTCTTGTATTCCTGTATAGCCTGCTGGACATCCATCCTCTTGCCATCCTTAAAGGCAATGATGAAACATTGGGGGAAGCTGGCAGCAAGCGTCTTGCGCAGCTGATAGATTTCGTTATAGTTCTCAGAAGAGCCTATTGTATATTTATACAATCCGCCCTCCTCATAGAATGCAACGTCTTTCTGCCCCTTCAAACGAGGGTCGTTTGTTTTCAGCTTCGAACTGCTGGCCAGAATCTGAACCTTAAAAACTGGGGCAGTGGAACTAGTAAAACTAGTCTGACTAGTATTATTAGTAGGACTAGAAACGTTAGCAGACTCTGCAGGTTTGGCAGGCTCTGCAGGTTTTGTTGGTTCTGACGTTTTCGCTGGTTCTGAAGGCTTAGCTGGTTCTGTGGGTTTGGCAGGGGTCTTCGGTTCAGCTTGAGTACCTCCGACAGCAAGGATAGAATCAGCCTCCGGAGCAGCAGGCTTTTCTTCTTTCACCTCAGGTTCACGATTCTCGCGAGCCATCTTCAAATCTTCAGCTACCTTGCTCTTCTTAGTTTTTTTCTCTGGCTTTGCCTCTTGCTTTTGCTGGTCGTTCTTGGAAGTGTTAGAATTATCAGCCTCTTTCTTCGGTTCTTCTACCTGAGGGGCTGTTCCTCCAACAGTTTTCTTCTTATAGTCCAAGAAGGCCTGATAAATACCTTGCGCCAGTTGGTTAACACCTGACGATGAATTCAGGAAGCGCTCTTCATCAGGCGTCGAGATAAAGCCTAACTCTATCAGGCAACTCGGCATAGAAGTCTCACGCAGCACCAGGAATCCTGCCTGTTTAACACCTTTGTCAATACGTCCTGCCGAGGCACATGCACGTTTCTGGACATATTTCGCCATGTCAACACTCTGCGCCATGTTGTGGTCCTGAATGAACTCGAACATGATGTAACTCTCCGATGAATTAGGGTCAAAGCCTTGATATCGCTGCTTATAGTCCTTCTCGTATAGAATGACTTCATTCTCACGTTTGGCCACCTCCAGATTGTCGGCAGCACGGTGCATACCCAATGTATAGGTTTCCATACCTCGTGAAATGCGTCCCTTGGGCAAGGCATTGGTATGGATAGAGATAAAAAGGTCGGCCTTATTACGATTGGCAATATCGGCACGAGTATGCAAAGGAATGAAAACATCCGTCTTGCGAGTGTAAACAACCTTTACATCCGAACAGTTGCGCTCCACCAGTTTTCCAAAAGCCAACGCCACATTCAGGTTGATGGTCTTTTCCTTCGTAATGGCTCCTATGGCACCTGCATCATTACCTCCATGTCCGGCATCAATAACCAGTGTAAACTTATTTGTTTTTGCAGCCGAGGTGTAGTCAGCAAACTTGCTGGCGGCAACTGCCATCACTGTCAGCAGCAGCATTAAAATAGTCAGAATCAGTTTATTATCCTTCATTGCGGTTGCAAAATTACGAATAAGCGAGCAAAAAGCCTCAATTTACATACCAGTTTTATCATTTATTAAATGTAATTCCACGCCAGCGCCCTTGCAGTCGCCTCCCATGGGAGGATTCAGCTTGGCGATGGTGAGATCCAGGGACGTGACCATTGGGAACTCACTGAACACACACTGGGCAATTCTGCCTGCTACATGCTCAATGAGCTGTGACGTCTTGGCCATTTCACGTTCTATCAACCGGTAAAGCGTCCCATAATCCAAAGCCACCTCCAACATATCGTGCTCCATAGCTGGCGAGATATCCACACCACAACGGGCTGATACCAGAAAGTCCTGCCCCACCTCGTTCTCCTGAGGTAAGACACCGTGATTGGCATGTATACGTACCTCGTCCAGAAAAATATAGCTCGATGTCACTTTCATTTCTCTTTCCTCAGGATTCTATTATCAGTTTTCCGATGTTTCAGTATTCTCCCCAGATGCATCGTCTAGATACTTTTTCAAAGCGCGTTCCACACCTACTTTCCAAGTGTTGATACTTTCCGACTGCAACTGTAGCGAGCTGACCAGCTTGATGACATGTTCAAGAGGCATCCTGTAGCGCAGCACGCCAGAGATGAGTTTGGCATAGTTCCAATATTCAGGATTGAACTTCTCCGACAGGCCCTCTACCGTTATCTTATAGCCGCGCGTATTCTCAAACTGAAAATCGTAACGCTTTGTTCCGTCTTGATTAATGTGCTTGATAATCTTGCCTTTAGTGACCGATTTGGGCAATATAATACCCTCTTCGTCATCTTGCAAACCCGTAAAGATTTCGTAAGGATAGCCGTCCAACAAGCCAACCAGTGCCACCCATTTGTCTTTGTTGTTTTGGAATCTGACCACGTCGCACTCCAACTCCAATGGACGGACTTCTGTCACCTCGGGTCTAAATGCTGCCTGATAACGTTCCAACAATGGAACGATTTCTTCCTCTGTCAGTGGTTTTCCCGACTGCTGTCCCATCTGTGCCAGTTCACGGGCTATACGCTGAAGACTCTCTTTTTGCAAATTTACTTCCATATCCTTCAATTTTGTCTGCAAAGATACAAATATTTCTCAATTTATTCGTATCTTTTCCATATAAAAATGGAGAAAATACTCACGCTCGAAAAAAAAAGGAAGAATTCCTTTGTTTTTTTACTCGCTTAATCGTATCTTTGCCACAAAAATCTATAAAAATGAAATCAATTCTTACTCGAAAGACCATCCGCAAGTATGCAGACCGCGAAGTCAGCGAAGAACTTTTGAACCGCCTCATGACAGAGGCCAGTCGTACACAGACCATGGGTAACCTGCAGCTCTACAGCGTCATTATCACACGCTCCCCGGAGATGAAGGCCAAGTTGGCTCCTGCCCATTTCAACCAACCCATGGTGACACAAGCTCCCGTGGTGCTGACCATTTGCGCCGATTTCAACCGCACCAGCACATGGGCACGCTGTCGCAACGCAGAGCCCGGCTACGACAATTTTCTGTCGTTCATCAATGCCGCCACCGATGCGCTGCTCTACACCCAGACGCTCTGCAACCTCATGGATGAGGAAGGGCTTGGCTATTGTTATTTGGGAACCACCGTCTATCAGCCCCAGCAAATTATTGATATTCTGGAGCTGCCCAAACTAACCTTCCCCGTTGCCACACTCACTATCGGATGGCCTGACGAAGAGCCTCCCCTCACCGACCGACTGCCCTTGGAGAGCTTTATCCATGAGGAAACGTATGCGGACTATCTGGCCATGGATATCGATAAGCACTACGAGGACAAAGAGCACCGTCCTGAAAATCTTGAGTTTGTGCGAATCAACAATAAAGAGACCCTCGCACAGGTCTTCACAGACATCCGCTATACGCGGAGGGATAATGAAGCCATGAGCGAGGGGCTCATCAATGCACTCAAACACCAAGGTTTCCTTCCTTGGACGGTCAGAGGCTATTAATCTTCCAATTCAATGGGCTTGTACTTCGGTACAAGAGCCTTCATAATGCACCAGCCGATGAGGTAGGCCACAGCACAGATGCAGAACACCACCATGTAGGCTGCAGGCTTGCCGTC
>Ga0310696_10005539_pt1 | contig 15219 bp, 14 predicted proteins | sample AusTroGonzalo_MG_4_FD_203885 | JGI IMG/M metagenome (GOLD analysis project Ga0310696, IMG submission 203885) | Bovine rumen microbial communities from tropical cattle in Woodstock, Queensland, Australia - Gonzalo_02 (v2) (version 2) | ecosystem: Host-associated > Mammals > Digestive system >...
TGTTTCATCGCGTCGGGGTCGTCGCCGTAGCGGTCGACGATCCGGCGGAAGCGGTTCGGGAGCGTCGCGCCCGAAAGGGCGCAGGCGCGGGCGATCATCTTGCCGTTGGTGACCGGCATGATCCCCGCGATCACCGGGACCTCGATCCCGCGCGCCATCGCTCTGTAAAGAAAACTGTACAATACCGAGTTGTCGAAGAACATCTGGGTCGTTAAGAAATCGACCCCGCAATCTACCTTTTCCTTCAGGTGGGCGATATCGTCCTCACGATGCGGGCACTCGACGTGCCCCTCGGGGTAGCAGGCGGCGCCGATGCAGAAGCCGCCGTTTGCCCGGATCTCGGAAACGAGGTCGGCGGCGTAGCGGAAGTCGCCGGTCCGGGATCCCCCGTCGGGGAGGTCGCCGCGGAGCGCCAGCACGTTTTCGATCCCGTTCTCTTTCAGTTCGGAGAGGCGCGCCCGCACGTCGTCTTTTGACGAGCCGACGCAGGTCAGGTGGGCGAGCGCCGTGACGCGGGCGCCGTTCTGCACCTCGCTCGCGAGCGCGACGGTACCTTTCGCCCCGTGTCCGCCCGCGCCGTAGGTCACGCTGATAAAGTCGGGGCGGAGCGCCGCCACCTGCCGCACGGCGGCAAGGGTCGGTTCGAGCGGAAGCCCGGGTTTGGGCGGAAAGACCTCAAACGAGAGGGTGGGCGTTCCGCGTTTCAGTTTTTCACAGATCTTCATCGGTCGATCCTTTCTTTTGCGCGTCGGGGCGGTTCATAATTATTGTCAGTATATCACATCTTCTCCGCAAGGTCAACCTTTTTTCGCTTTTTTCGGTCGGCGTCTTTCCCGAAAAAAACGGGCACTTGACAAAAACGGAGGAATAAACTATAATGATACCACTATACCGGTACGCGCGCAGCGCGCTCCGGGCGACCTCACAGGAGAAGAAAGATGAGTACAAACGTGCGTGTGCCCGATATTTACGGGTGCAGGGTGTTCAGCGATGAAGTGATGCGGGAGCGTCTTCCGAAGGACGTCTACCGTTCTTTGACGCGCACGATCGCCACCGGCGGCGAGATCGACGCCTCGATCGCGGGCGCCGTCGCCAACGCGATGAAGGACTGGGCGATCGAGAACGGGGCGACCCATTTCACGCATTGGTTCCAACCGCTGACCGGCGTGACCGCCGAGAAGCACGAGAGTTTCCTCTCGCCCGTCGGCGGGGGGAAGGTCATTATGGAGTTCTCGGGCAAGGAACTTATCAAGGGCGAGTCCGACGCCTCCAGTTTCCCGTCCGGCGGTCTTCGCGCGACCTTCGAGGCGCGCGGCTATACCGCGTGGGATCCCGCGTCCTACGCCTTTGTGAAGGACGGTTCGCTCTACATTCCGACGGCGTTCTGCTCGTACAGCGGCGAGGCGCTCGACGCGAAGACCCCGCTGCTCCGCTCGCTCGACGCGCTCTCGGCGCAAGCCGTGCGGATCCTGCGCCTATTCGGCGACAACGAGACCGAGCGCGTTTCGGTCACGGTCGGTGCGGAGCAGGAATATTTTCTCGTTGATCGCGCGGACTACCTGCGCCGCCCCGATCTGCGCTACACCGGGCGCACGCTCTTCGGCGCGCCCGCCCCGAAGGGACAGGAACTCGAAGACCACTATTTCGGCGCTCTGAAACCGCGGGTTTCGGCGTTTATGGCGGACCTTGACCGCGAACTCTGGAGCCTCGGCGTCGACGCGAAGACCAAGCACAATGAGGCGGCGCCCTCTCAGCACGAACTCGCGCCGATCTTCTGCACCGCCAATATGGCGATCGACCAGAATCTTCTCATTATGGAATACATGAGACGGACGGCGGAGAAACACGGGATGGCGTGTCTGCTCCACGAAAAGCCCTTCGCCGGGGTCAACGGAAGCGGCAAGCACGACAACTGGGCGCTTGCGACCGACGGCGGCAAAAACCTCTTGAAAGCCGGGCGCACCCCCGCCGAAAACCTGCAGTTCCTGCTCTTCCTTGCCGCCGTCGTCAAGGCGGTCGACGAGTATCAGGACCTGCTGCGCCTTTCGGTCGCCTCTGCGGGCAACGATCACCGTCTCGGCGGCAACGAGGCGCCGCCCGCGATCGTTTCCATGTTCATCGGCGACGAACTGGAGGCAGTCGTCGAATCGATCGTGTCGGGGCACGCCTACAACGGCGCCGGGCGCGAGACGATGAACCTCGGCGTCCCGTCTGTCCCGACCTTTACCCGCGACGCCACCGACCGCAACCGCACCTCGCCCTTCGCCTTCACCGGCAACAAGTTCGAGTTCCGGATGCCCGGCGCGTCGCAGAACGTCGCGATGCCGAATATCGTCCTGAACACCGCCGTCGCCGAGGAACTGCGGCTCTTTGCCGACGAACTCGAAGGGGCGGGCGACCTCGACGCCTCTCTCCGGACCCTGATCCGTCGTGAACTGACCGCGCACCGCCGCATCATCTTCAACGGCAACGGTTATTCCGAGGAATGGCGCGAAGAGGCGAAAAAGCGCGGGCTTCTCGAACTGAAGAGAGCCGTCGACGCCTTCCCGTACCTGACCGCCGACAAGAACGTCGAACTCTTCACCCGCCACGGGGTTATGAACCGGAACGAGCTCTTCTCGCGCAAGGAGATCCTGCTCGAGAACTACGCGAAGGTCGTCAATATAGAGGCGCTGACGATGATCAGTATGGTGCGGCGCGACTATCTGCCCGCCGTCGAAAAGTACATGCTCGATCTCTCGAAGACCGCGGCGAAGAAGCGCGAACTTCTCCCCAACGCGGGCGTCCGCGTCGAGACCGATCTCGTCCGCCGGCTGACCGCGCTTGCCGAGGAGACCTACCGTCTCGTCGCCAAACTCGAAGAGGAGGAGGAGATCGCCGCCTCCATCAAGGACGGGTACGAGAAGGCGAGGGAATACGCCGACAAGATCCTGCCGCTGATGGGAGAACTCCGCGCGGCGGTGGACGGGATGGAGCCCTTGACTTCTTCGGAATATTGGCCGGTCGCTTCCTACGGAGATTTAATGTTCGGGGTTTGACGGCGGGGCTTTTCCGAACCGGTTGACCGTTTTTTGCAACAGACCGCAAACTTTTTTCGTTTTTTTTGAAAAACTCCCAACGAAAACGGACGTTCGTGTGTATATGTATCAGAGGGGCAAACCGAATCGCGGCGAGCGCCTCGCAAAAACGAACGAAGAATCGGGAGGGATTCAAAAATGAAATGCACGAAAATCATCAGCTTTATGCTCGTTCTCATCCTCGGCGTCGGCGTTCTCGCTTCCTGCGATTTATTGAACAAGAAGGACGACTCCGATAACGATGCGACGACCTACGTCAGTCTGCGTGTCAATCCGGAGATCGAATTGCTTGCCGACGAGGACGGCACCGTCTTGGCGGCAAACGCGATCAACGAGGACGGCGAAGTCGTTCTTGCGACCATCACGCTGGAAGGCAAGAGCGTTGAGGAAGCAAGCGCAGTCTTTACCGAAACGGCGAACGATCTCGGCTACTTTACCCCCGACGGAGAAAAAGATACCGTTTATATCGACGTAAACAGTACGATCGAGGGCGAAGAGACCAAGATCAAGGACAAAATGGACAAGTCCATCCGGGACTATTTCAGCAACAACGGCATCAACGGAAAGGTCTCTTCCGAGACGCTTGATAAGTATGCGGATAAAGCCGCCGAGTGGGGCATTTCCAAGGGACACGTCAAACTCGTGATGAGAGTGCTGGATGCCTGTCCTGAGTTGACCGATACCGAGGTCCTATCTCTTAGCGTCAAAGATCTGATGAAACTTTTGAAGGGCGAAAAGGGCGAAGAGAAGATCACCGCCGGATTGAAAGCCGCCTGCCGGAAAGAGATCGACAAGCTCAAAGACGACTATGCAAGACTTTTCGAGCTCCGCGCTGAGATCAAGGCCCTGCAAACTTCCAAAACCGACGATCTGACCGAAGAAGAGAAAGCCGCGATCGAGGCACAGATCGCGGAGAAGGAAGCGGAGGCAAAGACACTTTCCCAGGAGTACAAGGCAAAAGCCGGGCAGATCAAGGATTCTTATAAGGAATCTTCCAAGGAAGCGCGCAAAGCGTACCGTGCGGAAGCCGAAAAACGCAAAAAGGAAAAAAAGGACAAATCTGCGACGTAAAAGGTCCCTAACGCAGATCGAAAGACGTTCTGAAACCGAGGACTATGACAACGATTACCGAAAAGGACAGACGCCAAGTAGACGAATATCTGACGCGGATAAGGCAGGGCGAAAGTTCTGCCTTAGCCCCGTTATACGAGGCGACGTCAAAACCGTTGTACGTCCTGTGCTATTCCTATACGCACAACCGTCACGACAGCGAGGACGCGTTGTCCGACACTTATCTGACCGTTGTCCGGAACATCGGCAAATACAGAGGGAAGAACGGGTTTAACTGGCTCTATACCATCGCCAAACACGTTTGTCTGAATACGATGCGAAAGAACGCGCGGGTCATGTCGGTCGATTACGACGACGAAAAAACAGTCAATACGTTCGGGCTTTCCGAGGAGAGCACACCGCAGATCCCGGATGAAAGCGGGATCATCGCGCTGTCGCAAAAGGTTCTGGACGAGAGGGAATTCCGTATCGTTCTCCTGCACGCCGTTAACGACGCGAAGTTCAGCGAAATCGCGAAAATCGTCGGCGGCAGGGAGAATACGGTGCGGTGGCAATACAATAACGCGATCAAAAAGGTGAAAAACGCTTATGAAAGGAGATAATCGGATGACGGACACGGATTTTGAAACGATGTACAAAAGCACCTCGGAACTGACTCCTTCTTCCGAGTTGAAAGACGGTATTCTTCTTCGCATGAGCGAGGAGATGGAAAAGAAGAAAGACAGAAAAACGAAACGCCCGTTTGCTTTTGTCGCCAAAAGACTTCTGCCCATCGCGGCGTGCTTCGTCCTGCTGATCTCGGTCGGCGTATTCTTCTTTTTGCAAAACGAGGACTATCAGACCGTTTATATCGACGTCAATCCGTCGGTGGAGCTTCACGTCAACCGGTTTGAAAAAGTGAACGGTGTGGACTATCTGAACGAGGACGCAAGGGAAGTCCTTGACGGAGTCAAACTCAAACGGCTTGCGGTCGGAGACGCGCTGGAAACGATCATCGACGTTTACGACGAAGCCGGGTATTTTGAAGAAGGCGCGGAACTGTATATCAGCGCCGTATCCGAGAAAAACAAGAATTGCGATAAACTTCTCGCCAAATTGGAAAAACGCGCGGAAAAAGCGAAGGGTAGCCGCGGGTATTCGGTCAACGTAAAGACCGCGAGCAAAGAGGACAAAAACGAGGCGAAAGAGTACGGTCTCTCACCCGCAAAATACCGGCTGATTCAACAGATCATCGAGAAAGAACCGACCTATACGGTCGAAGACCTGAAGGATAAGTCGATGAGCGAGTTGAAAGAGATGCTGAACAAATAAGTTTGTCGGTATCGTTCAGGGGGACAAAACCGTCTCTTGCCGCGAAGTCACCCGCAAGAAAACGACAAAAAAGTTATCAGTTGACCGCGCCGATTTCGGCGCGGTCAACGTTTGTTATTTCAAAGACAAAGCGAACAGACGCAGTTCCGTTTTTGAAACCGCAATACGATCCGTGCCGGATCGTTTTGCTCTTCAATAATCCTTTATTGAAGTTCTTTGCCCCGCTTTCTTACAAGAAAGCGGGCGTACCCCCTCGTTACCCCTCGTCTCTCCCCTCTAACAGCGCGAGGTTGCGGAGCAGGGTCTTTCTGCCGCGCCAGGCGTAGGCGCGGGACTTGAAATCGGCTTCGGGCATATTCGCGACGAGGTCGTAGGTGAGGCGCGGGGTGCGATCGGTTTTGAAGAAATCGACGGGCGAGAGGGCGTCGCCCGACGCGATCGCGCGTTTCACGTGCGGGCAGGAGATCTGACACAGGTCGCAGCCCCACGCCGAACCGTGGGCGAGGATCAACTCGGTCTCCTCCGGGGTCAGTTCTCCCTTCTTCTGCGTCACGGCGGAAAGACAGAGCGAACCGTTCCCCGAAAGGATCCCGGTCGGGCACGCGGCGGCGCAGGCGCCGCAGTTTTCGCAAAAGGCGACCGGCTGCGGCTCGCGGCAGAGCGGGAACTCCTCCGGCGAAACGTCGGTCACCACGTCCCCGATAAAGACCAGAGACGCGTATTTCGGGTTGATCAGAAGCCCGTTCCGTCCGATCACCCCGAGCCCCGCTTTCGCCGCGGCGTCGCACTCGCTTATCGGGGAATGATCGCCGTAACTGCAAAAACCCCCGCCCGGAAAGACGCTTTTCAGGTACCCGATCAGCTTTTCACCGAAGGACTTGAAAAACAGGTGATAGTCCCGCGACGCCGCGTAGAGCGAGAGGTTCTCGGTCGGTCCGGCGTAGTAGGGGACGAGATAGAGCAGGACGGTGCGGGGGGTGAAACCCGGATCGCGCTCGAGGAGCCGGGGGAGCGTGACGCGGCAAGCCGAAAAGGGGATCGCGGCGTACTGCGTGATCGAGTCCGACGCGAAAACGGCGTCAAGCGAAGCGTAGTCCATACCGCGACCCCCTTTCGGTCAAGCGTTTCGGTCAATAGAAGAAATCGAACGAGAACCCGTAGATCTCCACCGTGTCGCCGTCGCGCACGCCCGCCTCGCGGAGGAGGGCGATCACGCCGTTCTTTTCCAGCACCTGCTGAAAACGGTTGAGTTGGTCGTAGTCGTTCAGGTTGAGTTGCCCCATAAAGTTCGAGAGCCATTTGCCCGTAACGATGAAGTTCCCGTTCTCGCGCCGGACGAAGGTCTCTTTCTCGTCCGCCGATTCCAGCGCTTTCTTCGCCGCCTCGGTCTCGGCGGTGATCTCCGGCTCGTATTCGCGCACCGGCGGGAGTTTTTCGAGTTCCGTCGACGCCAGACGGATCAGTTCGGCAAGTCCCTCTCCCGTGGCGGCGGAGACCCGGATCGCGGGGCGTCCGAGTTCGGCGGCTTTCCGCTTTACGCGCTCCCAGTTTTCGTCGTCTTCGACCGCGTCGGCTTTGTTCGCGACGAGGATCTGCGGATGGGTCGCAAGTTCCGGGGAATAGCGGGCGAGTTCGCGGTCGATCACGCCGATATCCGCGATAGGATCGCGCCCCTCGCAGCCCGAAAGGTCGACGACGTGCAGGAGCAGGCGGCAGCGGTCGGTGTGCCGGAGAAAATCATGCCCCAGTCCGAGCCCCTCCGACGCCCCCTCGATCAGCCCCGGGATATCGGCGGCGACGAATCCGCGCCCCTCGCCGACCTCGACCACGCCGAGATTCGGCTGCAGCGTCGTGAAATGGTAGTCGGCGATCTTCGGCTTCGCCTTCGAGATGCGCGAGAGGATCGAGGACTTTCCGACGTTCGGAAACCCGATCAGCCCCACGTCGGCGATCATTTTCAGTTCGAGAAGGATCTCTTTTTCCTCTCCCTTCGTCCCGCTTTTCGCAAAGCGCGGGATCTGCCGGGTCGGGGTGGCGAAGTGTCGGTTCCCCCAGCCGCCGCGTCCCCCTTTCGCCGCGATGAACTCGCGGTCGCGCGACATATCGAAGAGGATCTTTTTGGATTCCGGATCGCGGAGCAGGGTTCCCGGCGGGACGAGGATCACGACGTCCTGCCCGTTCTTGCCGTGCATCTTGTCGCCCTTGCCGTCCTCGCCGCGCCCCGCCTCGAACTTGCGGTGATAGCGGAAGGCGAGCAGGGTGTTCGACCCCTCGTCGACGCGGAAGACGATATTTCCCCCGCGCCCGCCGTCGCCGCCGTCGGGGCCTCCCGCCGGGACGTATTTTTCGCGGTGAAAGGTGATCGCGCCGTTGCCGCCGTCGCCCGCCTTCACCGAGATCGTGATCTGATCGATAAACATTCTTTTTCCTCCGTCAAACGTCGCCCACGTTCTGCTCGCCCTTCTCCCGGATCATCAGCCGGATCGGGGTGCCCGTGAAGGTAAAGGTCTCGCGCAGGCAGTTTTCGAGATACCGCTGATAGGAGAAATGGAAGAGTTCGGCGCTGTTGCAGAAAACGACGAAGGTCGGCGGCGCCGAGCGGATCTGGGTCATATAGTAGATGCGCAGCCGCTTGCCCTTGTCCGAGGGGGGCTGGTGCCGCGCCATCGCGTCGCCGAGCAGGTCGTTCAGCATCCCGGTCGGGACGCGGAAGTTTGCCGCGGCGTAGACGTCGTTTATCATCTTGTAGAGGTTGTTCACCCGCTGTCCCGTCTTCGCCGAAACGAAAACGATCGGGGCGTAGGGCATATAGGCGAGGGCGATCCGGACGCGGTCGGTGAACTTCTTCACGCTGTCGTTGTCCTTTTCGATCGCGTCCCACTTGTTGACGACGATGATCGTCCCTTTGCCGGCTTCGTGCGCGATCCCGGCGATCTTCTCGTCCTGCTCGGTGATCCCCTTCTCGGCGTCGATCATCAGGAGACAGACGTCGGCGCGCTCGACGGCGGTCTTCGCCCGCAGAACCGAGTAATACTCCACGCTGTCCTCGATCGCGCTCTGTCGGCGGATCCCGGCGGTGTCAATGAAATTGAACTTGCCCTCCTCGTTCTCGATCAGGGTATCGACGGCGTCGCGGGTCGTGCCCGGAATGTCCGAGACGATCGAGCGCTCGACCCCGGCAAGCCGGTTGACGATCGAGGACTTGCCGGCGTTCGGCTTTCCGATCACGGCGACCGAAACGACCCCCTCCTCGACCTCGCCCGCCTCTTCCTCGGGGAAGTAGGAGAAGACCCGGTCGAGCAGATCCCCGCTTCCCGAGCCGTGCAGCGACGAGAGGGCGATCGGATCCTCGTCGAAGCCGAGTTCGTAAAACTCGTAGAACTCGGGCGCGACGTCGCCGATCTTGTCGGACTTGTTCACGCCGATCACGACGGGTTTGCGGCTCTTTTTCAGCATCACGGCGATCTCGCGGTCGTCGGCGAGAAGACCCGAGCGGATATCGCAGAGAAAGATGATGACGTCGGCGCTCGAGATCGCGACCTCGGCTTGCAGGCGCATCTGCGAGAGGATCACGTCGTCGGTCTTCGGTTCGATGCCGCCCGTGTCGATCAGGATAAAACGGCGTCCGCGCCACTCGGCTTCGCCGTAGATACGGTCGCGGGTCACGCCCGGAGTATCCTCGACGATCGAGCGCCGCTCGCCGATCAGTTTGTTGAACAGGGTGCTTTTTCCCACGTTCGGGCGACCAACGATCGCAACGACAGGTTTGCTCATTCCTTCTCTTTTCCTTCCCGCGCGTCGCCGCGCTTTCCTCTTTCACGACGTATCATTATACCATAATCCGAAGGAAAAGACAAGCAGAAATCGAAAAAAGCGCTCCCCGGACCGCAGCTTTGCAATTGATCGTATAAAAACCTCTCATTCCCGTTGCATTCCCGCGCGCGCTATGTTATAATGGTGCTGTATTCGGAAAAAGACGGGGGTGAGACGGTGGTTTCGGTTCTTTTGCGCAAACTGCGCGAGTCGCTGATCTCGGTTTTCCCCGTCGCGCTTCTCGTGATCCTTTTGTCGCTGACGCCCTTCGTTTCGCTCACCGCCGTCGAGGCGGGGGCGTTTCTCGTTTCCGCCGTCGTGATGGTGCTCGGGATCGGGCTTTTCGGAATGGGAGCCGATATGGCGATGTCGCCGATGGGCGAACAGATCGGATCGGGATTGACCCGGTCGCGGAACCTTCCGCTTCTGCTTTCGGCGGCGTTCGTGATGGGACTCTGCATCACGGTCGCCGAACCCGATCTTTCGGTGCTTGCCGCCCAGGTAAGCGAGATCATTTCGGATAAACTGCTGATCTTCTCGGTCGGAGGCGGCGTCGGGATCTTCCTTTTGCTCTCGGTCCTCCGGATGGTTTTCCGCGTCAACCTGTCGAATCTCCTGTTCTATTCCTATCTCGCGCTCTTTATGTTGACCACCCTCGTTCTCGTGTACGGCGACGCCGATTATCTTGCGCTCGCCTTCGATTCGGGCGGCGTTACGACGGGTCCGGTCACGGTTCCGTTCCTGATGGCGCTCGGGATCGGGATCGCCGGAACGCTCGGCGGCAAGCACGCGAGCGAGAACAGTTTCGGGATGATCGCCCTCTGTTCGGTCGGTCCGATGATCGTCGTGGCGGCGCTCGGGATCGGCGCGCGCGGCGAGATCGCCTACGCCCTCCCCGATTACTCGATGGAGAGCAAACTCGGCGTCGGCGTCCTTCGCGTTCTCGCCTCGACCGCCCGGGACGTCGGGATCGCCGTTCTTTTGATCGTTTTGTTCTTTACCGTTCTCGACCGGGTCTTTCTCCGTCTTCCGAAAAAGACGCTGATCCGGATCGCGGTCGGGATCACGTACACCTTCGCCGGACTCGTCCTGTTCCTATCCGCCGCGACGGTCGGCTTTATGCCGATCGGCTTCGCGCTCGGGCGGGGAATGGCAGAGAGCCCGCCGCTTCTGCTCGGCTTTTCGTTTTTGCTCGGGGCGGTGGTCGTACTTGCCGAGCCGGCGGTGCTGGTGCTCAACCGCCAGGTGGAGCAGGTCACGGGCGGCACCGTCGAAAAGCGTTCCATGATGATCGCTCTTTCCTGCGGCGTCGGGATCTCGATCGGGCTCTCGATGCTCCGGATCTGGCTCGGCTTCAGCATCCTGTGCTACCTGATCCCCGGCTATCTCCTTTCGCTCGGGCTCTCGTTCTTCGTTCCGAAACTCTATACCGCGATCGCCTTCGATTCGGGCGGCGTCGCGTCGGGACCCCTGACCTCGACCTTCATCCTTCCGTTTGCCGTCGGCGCGTGTACCGTCTTGCAGGGAGAGGGCAGGATCCTGTCGGACGCCTTCGGGATCGTCGCGATGGTCGCCATGACTCCGCTGATCACGATCCAACTGCTCGGCTTCCGCGCCATCCTGGCGGGGAAGATCCGCGACCGGAGTTCGATGCGCCGGATCCTCGACGCCGACGACGAAGAGATCATCCGGTTTATGTAAGGAGGCTGCCGTGAACGAACAGGATTTGAAACAGCGGCGACCCGACCGCTCCGACAAGAAAAGCGTCCGCAAGCATCCGGCGGACCTCACCGCACCGAAAAAACTCAAACTGCTCTTTACCGTCGTCGACCGGAAAAAGGCGGAACTCTATTCCGACCTGATCGGTCAGTACAGCGTGAATCTTCAGATCATCCTTCCCGGGGAAGGAACGGCGAAAACCGAGACCCTGCGGCTGCTCGGACTCGACGACACGGCTCGCGCCGTGATCGTCAGCGTGATCCGCGACGATCTGGCTCCTGCGATCTTCGAGATGCTGGAAGAGCGGTTCCAAACCGTCAGGGGAGGAAAGGGGATCGCCTGGTCGGTGCCGATGACGAGCGCCGTCGGGGTCGCGATCTATCAGTTCTTGTCCGATTACCGCGAAGGACGCGAGGATCCGGCGCGGGCAAACGAAAGGGGGCGCGAAAAATGACCTTTTCGCACGAGTGCATCGTCTGCATCGTGAATACCGGCTTCTCGGACGCCGTGATGGACGCGGCGCGCGAGTTCGGGGCGCGCGGCGGGACGGTGATCCACGGGCGCGGAACGGCAAGCCAGGAGGCGGAACGTTTCTTCGGAATCAGTATTCAGCCCGACAAGGAAATGGTGCTGATCCTTGTGCCGCACGACCTGACCGACGCCATCCTTTACGCCCTATATCGTGCCGTCGGGCTGAAAACCCCCGGTCAGGGAATTGCTTTTTCCCTACCCGTGGACCAGGTCGTCGGACTTTCCTCTCTCTCTTTCGGAGAGAACCGGGAGGGCGCTGCAAAGGGCGCCGACTCCGGTAAAAACCCTGAAAATGCCGATCAATAAGACGAAATAAAGGAGAAAAAACGCAATGTACTACCGTTTGAAAGTGGCGGGCGTCGAACGCGATCTGCCGATCTGTCCCCTGAACGACAAACTCTCGATCGGAGCTTTCGTGATGTTCGGCGACGTCGAACTGACCGAGGCGTGCGCCGCCGCTTTGGCGAAACTCGCGCCGGAGCACGACGCGATCATCACCGCCGAGTCGAAGGGGATCCCGCTCGTTTACGAAATGACCCGGATCCTCGGGCGCAACCGCTATATCCTTGCCCGCAAGATGCCGAAACTTTATATGCGGAACGTCAAGCGCTTCGACGTGAAATCGATCACCACGGAGGCGCAGCAGACGCTGTTCCTCGACGGGTACGACGTCGAGTGGATGAAGGGCAAAAAGATCCTGATCGTCGACGACGTCATCAGCACCGGCGCGTCGCTTGCGGCGCTCGAACATCTCGTTACCGAGTCGGGCGGGATCATTGCCGGCAAGATGGCGGTTCTCGCCGAGGGCGACGCCATCGAGCGGAAGGATATCACGGTGCTCGGCAAACTCCCGCTCTTTACCCCCGACGGAAAAGAGATCTGATCCGGATGGCGGGCGCAATCCTTACGTCCCTGCTCTATATCGAACGCGACGAAAAGTACCTGATGCTTCACCGCAACAAGCGAAAGGACGATATCAACGCGGGCAAGTGGATCGGGGTCGGCGGCAAGTTTGAAAAGGACGAGAGTCCGGAAGAATGCGTGATCCGCGAGGCGCGGGAGGAGACGGGGCTGACCCTTCTCCGCCCGGTCTTTCGCGGGATCGTCACTTTCGTCACCGACCGCTACCCGACCGAGTATATGCACCTCTTCACCTGCGACGAGTTTTCGGGAACGCTCAGCGAATGCGACGAGGGTGAACTCGCGTGGGTCGAAAAGGCGCGCGTTCCGTCGCTTCCTCTCTGGGAGGGCGACCGGATCTTCCTTTCGCTCCTTGCCGAAAACGCGCCCTTCTTTCTTCTGAAACTGGTCTACCGGGGCGATTCGCTCGTCCGCGCGACGCTCGACGGGCGGGAAATCACCCTTTGACGGCAGGCGCTCCGCCGTTTTTTTCTTGCGTCGGGAACGGTTTTTACGGAAGAAAAATGTGATCAAAACCGAAAAAAATTGAAAAAAGACTTGACAAATTATAAAAAAAAGGATAAAATAGTTTCGGTATTTTGGAAGACCAGTCGGTTTCTTTCTGAAAACTGCATATTCACTTATGGGCAAAGCCACTGCAAAGTGGTGACGCAAAGCTATAGGGACTCATTGAGTCAGCCAGTTGCAAGGGCAACGCGGCTGGCTTTTGTTTTTGTGGCGCGAATACCGAACGACCGGGAAAGGAGGAGATAGAGATGAAAAAGATCGACAAAACGACCTTGAAGGTCATTCGTGTGTCGATTCCTCTCTGCTTGTCCTTTCTGATCCTTTTCGGAGTTCTTTTCGTCTCCGTCTTCAATCCCTCTCTCGGCTGGTTCAGTTCCAACCGCAGCGCGAGCGTCACCGGCGTGGGGGTCAAAACCGAGACGAAGTTTCTGATCATCGCGAAGACCGAGTCCGACGTTCTCGCCGCGACGGCGGCAACCGGCGACACCCTCTTTTCGGTCACCTTCGCAAACGACGGAACCGAATTCGTTCCGGCGACGCACGATAACGATTACGTGACCTATCCGACCGGGTTGAAAACCGTTTCCGAGGAGTCGTTCATCGGTTTTCGCAGCGGGGTCGGCAACGAAGAGATCGAATATATCTCCGCCGTGAACACCCTGTCCCGCACGTATTACCGCGACGTGGACGTTTACGTCGCCAGGGCGGGAGGTCCGCTCGAGAGCGCGACGCTGACCGCGTCTCTTTCCGCTGCCGTCGGCTTAACTCCCGTCACGAGCGGCAGTCTGATGGCGACGTCGGTCGACTTTTACCGGAACAGCGTTGCGTCGGGAAATCTGATCGGGACGCTGAACGTCGCCGGATTCGATCCCGCGGAAAACGACTACGATACCGAAAAAGAGAGCGTTTATCTGCTCGGCAGCGACAGCACGACCGGAACGGTCCCGCATAACGGCGCCGCAGCCGGTACCCGGTACCTGCACTACGTTCTGCGCTGCTATTTCGACGGCGCGCTGCTCTCGGGAGAGGATCAGGCGTTCATCAATTCCGCAACCCTCGACGTTTCGACCGTCACGCTTCTCATCTCGATCGAGGCGGACGTTCCGTAATCGGGAAATCCCGTAAACCGCGATACCGTAAATCTGACAAGGAAAGGAGTTACCGTTCGTATGAAGAATAAGACGCCGGATGCCGAACTGCGCCGCCAGCTGAGACGGTCGCTCGTTTCCTGTGTCCTTTTGCTTATCGTGATCGTCGCATCGACCGTTTCGCTCGGATGGTTCTCCGACGTCAGAAACGTCTCCGGCGCGACCGGAATGAAGATCCGCGAGGACGTCGTTTCGTCGATCCCCTTCACCGCCTATATTTTCGACGAGTCGGACAATATGGTGAAGGAGTCGGTCGCGACCGCGGTCACGATGCCCGCTTACGATACCGTTTTCGTCGAAAGAAACCTGACGAACTCGCTGATCTACCGCGTGCCCGTGTTCGGAAATATGGTTCGGGACGGCGGCGCGTTCGATATCACGCTGTCGCTGCTCGATCTGTCCGACGAGACGGGGTACGACGACTTCAACTACCACGCCGATCCGGTCGACCCGGAGACCGGGGAGCCGACCGGGGGCGATCCCGTCGTCGCGAACTATCTTTCCAACGTGGTTTTCGTCAAATGCGCCGTCATCGACGATCTGCAGGACATTTCCGAAATGGATTCCACGACGGTTTACGACTCCGTGCTTGCGTTTCTGCGTGACGCCGGAAACGCCTCCTCCATCACGACGCACACCTTCTTCGAGGGGACGGCGGGCGCGAAAACCGGGAGCATCACTTTTACGGTCAGCGACTACGAGTATCCCGAGGACGCCGATTATCTGAGCGTTTATATCGAGATCGGGTACGACGAGACTCTGATCGAGAATTGGCTTGAGGCAAACGATATGAGCATTACCGCCGAAATGGTCGGAACGACCAGTAACGTGGTCGATATCAACAGCGATTTCAACCGGTTCGTGTTTTCCGTTCATGAAAGCGGGGAGGTGGAGCCGTGACTACCATTATAACCAAGAAACTGATTGCCCTGATCGTCGCGATCGTGCTTCTCACCGCGACGCTTTTCACGGTCACCTTCGCGTGGCTCGCGGGGAGCAATATCATCAAGTCGACCGTCGACGGCGGAAGCATCTTGACCAGTTACTTCCACACCGGCGACGGCTCGGAGGAGAATCCCTTCGTCATCACGCGTCCCCTGCATTTTTACAATCTGATTTAT
>Ga0310696_10005540_pt1 | contig 15218 bp, 12 predicted proteins | sample AusTroGonzalo_MG_4_FD_203885 | JGI IMG/M metagenome (GOLD analysis project Ga0310696, IMG submission 203885) | Bovine rumen microbial communities from tropical cattle in Woodstock, Queensland, Australia - Gonzalo_02 (v2) (version 2) | ecosystem: Host-associated > Mammals > Digestive system >...
CATCAGCACCTGACGGATCTTGACTATGTTCCCGTCCTGGTCGTAGACGGTCAATTCCGGCACCCCATTGAGCATGGCCGCCTTCGCTATCTCTCTCGTCGTGTGCTCGGCGAACGTCCATGTGATGCTGCCGAAGACGACGTACCCCCCGCTGGTGCGGGCCTCGTCGAGGTTCTCCTTCAGCGAGGACTCGTTCATCAGGTCCAGCTCGAAGACCGCTTCGGAGCCGACCTCTATGGGGCCGGAATCTGAGCTCATCGTTGCGGCGAAGGACATCAGGGCCGGTACCAGGACTACGATTATCACAGCTATCGTGATGACCCATTTGGCCATACGCGCTATGGTTCCGTATTTCATAAGGAGTCATCATCCATACCCGTATAATTACATTATTTGGATACCGACGTTAGGGCATATCCGTTTTCGTTGGATTGGGCATCCAACATTTTATCATCCCTCCTTGAGATGACAGACAGGAGGCGAGCAGGACGTATCAGATAGCGATCTACGGCAAGGGCGGCATCGGGAAATCCACCATGTCGGCCAACATATCGGTCTCGTTGGCCGCAGGAGGCAGGACCGTGATGCAGATCGGATGCGATCCCAAGCACGATTCCACCCGTCTCCTGCTAGAAGGGAAGGCTCAGACAACTGTCTTGGACTATGTCAGGACGGTACCGCTCCAGGACAGGAAGCTGGACGATGTCATCATGAAGGGCACATCCGGAGTTCTCTGCGCCGAGGCCGGAGGACCCGAGCCTGGAATAGGATGCGCCGGCCGCGGGATCCTAACGACCTTCGACACTTTGAGGAAGCTGGGCGCAGACGGGATAGACACCGACTTCAGGATCTACGATGTCCTGGGGGATGTGGTATGCGGAGGCTTCGCCGTACCGCTGAGAGGGGAGTACGCGGACGGGATCCTCCTGGTCACGTCCGGGGAGTTCATGTCCATATACGCGGCCAACAACATCATGAAGGGCCTGAGGAACTTCGACACCGGCCACCCCAGGCTGATAGGCATCATACTCAATTCCCGCGGGGTGGAGGGCGAGGAGGAAACCGTCCGCAGGTTCGCGGACGCCACAGGCACCGAGGTCATCTCCGTCATCCCCAGGGACAGGATGTTCGCCGATGCGGAGTCGAGGGGCCATACCGTCAGGGAGCTGTTCCCCGATTCCGAGTTGTCCGCGAGGATAGATGCCATAAGGGACCGCATTGTGGCCGTGTCCGAGGGGCGCGTCCCTGCAGTGGACCCCCATCCGCTCGACGACGACCAGATGTCCGATCTGGCCGCAGGCAGGCCCATACGTGCGGGAACCGAGGGTGGGATCCCGCGAATCCCGTGCGCCGGATGCGGACGCCGCAGGTCCATCAAGGACACGAGGCTGATGCAGTCCTGCGCCGCCTACGGCGCCGTCGCCGCATTCCTGAAGATCAACGATGTGGGCGTGGTCCTGCACGGCCCCATGAGCTGCGCCTACCTCATGGACGCGTCCCGCAGCAAGGCGGTGCTGGACATGTACGACAGCGGTCTGTTTTCCATACCTCCGGGAAGGAACCTCAGATGCACCGCCATGGACGATACCGTCTCGATATTCGGAGGGAACAAGTTGCTGGAGGAGTGCCTTCGCTCCACCGTCTCGGAGGGCTTCCGGGACATAGCCGTCATAACCGCATGCATGCCCGGGATAATCGGGGACGACTGCATGACGGTGATAGACAAGGTGTCCGAGGAGAACCCCGGCGTCAGGATCCATTACGTCCCCGCCGACGGGGACATAGCAGGGGATTTCACCGACGGGTTCATGATGGCCGCGGAGAGGATAGTCGGCATGATGGACACTTCCCTGGAGCCGGATCCGACCCGCGTGAATCTCCTGGGGACGTCGTTCTTCGACATCCACAGCCGTTCACAGAACGCGGAGCTCCAGAGGATACTGTCGGAGTTCGGACTGAAGGAGAACTGCAGGTTCATCGACGAGACCAAATCATCCGACATCAGGAACTACTGCGCCGCCGGGCTGGACATAATGGTGACCGACAACCGGAACTCCAGGGACCTTTCCGACATGGTGGCCCGCCGTACTGGCCGCAGGCCCGGGCTGATATCGCTTCCGGTCGGTCTCAAGGAGTACGAGGCATGGCTAGGGAAGATCGCGGACATCACAGGAAGGAAGGATGCCGCCGAGGCCGAGATGCTCCATGCCCGGAAAGCATACGATGAGTTCGTCGGAACGCACAGCGCCCGCTTCAAGGGCAAACGTGTGATGATAATGATCAGGCTGTCCCTCAACGTGGATTGGCTGGTGGATCTGCTCCTGGACCTGGGCGCCGAGGTGCTTAAGGTGGCCTATGCCCCGAGCTCCCGCAAGATGGGGGCCAAACCCGTCTCCAGGCATCCGGATCTGGTCGTCAGGGATTACGACGATGACATGCTGGACAGGGACCTGGCGGAGCTGAGGCCCGATCTGCTGATCAGCGACTACTCCCGCGCAGCGCCGGAGGAATGCAAGTTCGCCAGGGTCACCAAGGTGGGCATAGGCGTCGATCCCGCGCTCAGGTATGCGGAGTATCTGGAGAACATCATGCGTCTTCCGAAGACGGAGGGATGGAAATGCAGCCGATGAGACGCACTTTGCCGGACGGTTTCACCGGGGCCGTGATGGCTGTCGAGAGCATATCCGATGCCGTCGCATTCCTGCACGGACCGGGAGGCTGCAGGGTCAGGCACATGATCCATTCCAGCGCGGTCTTCCCGAGGCTCGACGATCCCAACGAGTACGACATGAGCCCGTTCTTCTGCGGATACCCCAGGGTTCCTGCCACCTATCTCGACGAATACGATTACGTCAACGGCGCCATGTACAAGGTCACCGAAGGTCTGGAGTACATCTCCGGAAAGAAACCGGCCCTGGCCGTGGTGATAAACTCTCCCGGAGCGGCACTCATCGGGGACAACCATGAGAAGGCCATCATCGAATCGGGGATAGAGCATGCCGTGTTCATGGACGAGTCCCTGGTCTCGATGCCCTTCGCCCAGTGCTACGCCCACACCCTTCTGACGATACTCAAGGGCCTCTCCCCCGAGGTCCGTGAGAGGCGCAAGGGAACGGCCATCCTGCTGGGGGTCACGATCCTGGACAAGGACTGGAATGCGGCGGCCGAGGAGCTGTCCGGATACCTGGAGATGATGGGGCTCGAGGTCCTGTGCATGCCGGGTGCCGGCGCATCCGTGGAGCAGCTGGAGCGCTCGGTGGAGGCTGAGTACGCCGTGGTCGTGTGCCCCGAGGCCTGCGACGGACTCACAGATTACTATTCATCGATGGGCGTCAAGGTCATCCGTTCCCCGTCCGGAGCCCCGGTGGGCCTGGACGCTCTCGAGGCATGGGCCAGGACGGTATCCGGGACCGCAGGTCTCGATTGCTCCGCGGTATGCGAGAAGATATCGAAGGAGAGGACCAGGATACGCGACAAGTTCATCGGGATGAAGTACAACGCCCTGAGGATCAAGGGCATGACCTTCTCCGCGGCGGGCATAGGATCGGTGATCCGGCCGCTCACGGAGTGGCTGTATTCGTACCTCGCCATGGCCCCCGTGGCGGTCAACGTAGATCCCGGAGCAGATCCGGATGAGGTGGAGGCGCTGAAGGCGTTCCTCGAGAAGGCCGATTATGCCGATTCGTTCGGCAGGGAGCCCATAGATGGATCCGGGGTTGTCCTCTGCGAGGGGTTCACCGCCGAGACCATGCGTCTTGCTGGTCAGTGCTCCATAGGCATCCCCATAGGTCATTCGTCCATGGGGCTTGACGACGTCATCCCCCGTCCGATCTACGGCATACAGGGCGTCCGTTACATCATGGACGAGCTGCTGCACGGCGTCCGCGGAAGTTGAGAGAAGGTAATAAGAAGGGGCCTTGCGGCCCCGTTTTCATCATCACAGCGGGGTGATCCCGATGGTGATGTCCTTTCCGGTGACATCCCAGGTCTTGACCTCGTTGCCAGTGGGCTCCTGGGTGAACACCAGCTCCTTGGCGCGGACCTCGTTGGAGATATGGTCCTTCCAGGTGTCGAAGAGGCCGATGAGCCTCTCCTCGGCCGCGACCTCGCAGCGGATGTACTGCTCCACGTTGAGCTTCAAGTCCTTGCGCATCTGCTGGATCCTCCTGATGAGCTCCCTGGCGTAGCCCTCCGCCTCGATCTCGGGGGTGACGTTGAAGTCGATGAAGACAGTCCCTTCGGAGAAGGCCACCGGCTCGATGTCCTTGTCTATGCTGGGGATCTCGTCCTTGCCGAGGTAGAGCACGCGCTTGATGTTGCCCTGGGCCGCGAGCACGTCGTCGAACCTGTTGACCGCCTTGTTCACATCCGCATCGTTGCCGCGAACGAACACCTGGAGCAGGGGCCACCTGAGCTTGGAGCCCATCTTGGCCCTCTCGGCCGCGATCAGGTCCACGATGTTCTGGATCAGGGCCATGCTGTGCTCGATGTCCTCGTCGATCAGGCGGTCGTCGCAGACCGGCCAGTCCTCCATGTGGACAGTCGCCAGGCGGCCTCCCATGTGCTGGTAGACCTCCTCTGCGATATGCGGGGCTACGGGTGCGAGGACGAGCGCCGTCTTCATGATCGCGTAATGCAGCGTGAAGTACGAGGCGTTCTTGTCGGCCTCCATGTCGCTGTCCTCGGACCAGGACCTGTCCCTGACAAGGCAGACGTACCATCTGGAGAGGTCCTCCATGATGTAGTCGTCCAGCGCCCTGGCCAGCTTGTGGAGCTCCCTGGTCTCCATGTACTCCGTGACGGTCCTCACCATCTTCTCGGTCCTGGAGATCATCCAGCGGTCCTCGTCGCGGAGGTGGGGCATCATGTCGTCCACGTTATGGGCATCGGGGTCGTAGCCGTCGATGAGCATGTATGTGGAGGCGAAGTTGACCACGTTCCAATAGGTGTTGAGGACCTTCCTGGCGTTCTTCGGTCCGTCCTTCTGGAAGGCGGTGTCCTCCCAGGGGGCGTTGCTCTTGATGAGGTAGTAACGCATGGAATCCGCGCCGACCTGGTCGATGATCTCCAGGGGCTCGATGACGTTCCCCAGGGACTTCGACATCTTCTGGCCCTTGGGATCGAGCACCCATCCGTGCATCATGACCTCGTCGTAGGGCGCGCGGTCGAAGGAGATCACACCAGCTCCCAGCTGGGAGTAGAACCATCCTCTGGTCTGGTCGTGGGCCTCCACGATGAACCTGCAGGGCCACCACTGCTCGAACTCGTCCTTCCTATGGGGATATCCGAGTGATGCCCATGCGGCCACTCCGGAGTCGAACCATACGTCAAGGACATCGGGTACCCTGCGCATCGTGTCCCCGCACTCGGGGCACTTGAAGGTGACACCGTCGATCCACGGGCGGTGGGTGTCCATGCCGTCGGTGTATCCCTCGCCCTCCTTGAGCTCCTCGTACTGTCCGACGACCTTCTTGCATCCGCACTTGCACTCCCAGACGGGCATGGGGATCCCCCAGTACCTCTGACGGGAGATGCACCAGTCCCTGGCGCCCTCCACCCAGTTCTTCTCTCTGGATTCTCCGGCCCAGTCGGGGACCCATTTGGCCCTGTCGATCTCGGCCATCATCTCGTCCTTGACGTCGGGGACGCTGACGAACCACTGCCTGGTGTTCCTGTAGATGATGGGCGACTTGCATCTCCAACAGTGTCCGTACCTGTGCTTGATCTTGCTTGTGTTGTACAGCCTTCCGTTCTCGTCCAGATACTTGATGACCTCGTCTGCGACCGTCTTGACCTTCTTGCCGGCCATCAGCGGGAACTCGTCGGTGTACCTTCCGTTCTCCGCCACGGGGCAGAACGGCAGGATGCCGTACCTCTTCCCGGTCTCGTAATCGTCGGGTCCGTGCCCGGGTGCTGTGTGGACCAGTCCGGTGTTGTCGTTCTCGACGTAGTCGGCGGTGACGACCTTGAACGTCCATTCCGTCTTGGGGCAGGCCTCGAGGTCGAAAACGGGAACGTACTCCAGTCCCTCCAGCTGCTTCCCCTTGCACCTGTCCAGGATCTCGAAGGACTCGTATCCGCCCTTCTGCATGACGAACTCGGCCTGGGATTCCAGGATTATGACCGTCTCCTCTCCCTTGGGGCCGGACATCCTGACCTTCGCGTAATCCATGTCGGGGTGCGCCGCGACGGCCATGTTGGCCGCCAGGGTCCAGGGGGTCGTGGTCCAGATCAGAAGCGAGGCGGACCCGTCCTTCAGCGGGAACCTGACCATGATGGAGGGGTCGGTCTCATCCCAGTACTCGATCTCCGCCTCGGCAAGGGCGGTCTCGCATCTGGGGCACCATGTGACCACTCTGCTGGCGTCCTTGAGGAGCCCTTTCTCATGGGCCCTCTGGAGGGTCCACCAGGCGGACTCGATGTAGTCCAGCTTGATAGTCTGGTAGGGGTTGTCCCAATCCATCCATACACCGAGCTGCTTGAACTGCTCGGTCATATCCTTGTGGAGGCCGAGGGCGAACTCCTTGCATGTGGAGACGAACTTGTCGATCCCCATCTCTTCGATGTCCTTCTTGGAGTGCACCCCTATGTTCTTCTCCACCTTGACCTCGATCGGGAGGCCGTGCATGTCGAAGCCGGGCTGGTCGCGGACGTTGTAGCCGTTCATCCTCCAGTACCTGATGAGGATGTCCTTCACGGTCTTGTTCATCGCGGTTCCGAGATGGATCGCCCCGGTGGTGTACGGGGGCCCGTCGACGAAGTAGAAGTTCTCGCCCTTGGACCTGAGTTCCTTGGTCTTCCTGTAAGCGTCTGTGGATCTCCAGAACTCCTGGATATCCTTCTCGATGCTCTTCGCATCGTAGTTGGCACGGATCGGCTTTATCATCGCTATCCCTCTGCCCGGGGGTTATCTTTCCCGGGGATGGGACGCTGTAAGGCGACGATGTATTTAGAAGTAGAAGAAGAAAGGAAGAGGTTTCCGGACCCCCCGGTTCAGTGGTTTGGAGGAACTTGGGAAGGGGTCCGGTTTTTGCAGCATCAGTTCTTGAACTTAGCAGAGAACTTGGCGGCAGCGTCGTTGGCGTTCTCGGAGTAGATGTCCGCTCCGATCTCGTCGGCCCACTGCTGGGTGACGGGGGCTCCACCGACGTTGGTCAGGCACTTGCCCTTCAGGCCGGCCTCCTGCATCATGTCCTCGAAGGTCTTCTGGTTGACCATGGTCGAGGTCATCAGGGCGGAGGTTCCGACGGCGACGGCGTTGTGGTCCTGGCATGCTTTCAGGATGTCCTTGAGGGGAACGTCCCTTCCGATGTTCAGAACGTTGAATCCGGCGACCTTCAGCATGATGGCGACGATGTCCTTTCCGATGGAGTGGATGTCTCCCTCGATGGAGCAGATGACGACGTTTCCAAGTCCCTCTCCGACGGATCCACCGCGCTTCTCGATCTCGGGAACGATGATGTCCATCCCGGCGGTCATGGTGTTGGCCGCGGCCATCATGTGGGGCAGGAAGATCTTCTTCGCATCGAAGAGAGCTCCGACCTCGGTGATTCCTGCGGAGAATCCGTTGTTGATGATGGCAAGCAGGTCGGTGCTGGGGTCAGCCACTGCCTCGTTGGCGACCTTTTTGGCCTCATCGACTTTGTATGCCATAACTGCTGCTTTTGCTCTTGCGCTGTATTCCTCTGTTGTTGCCATTTAAATTCACTCCTTCATGGATTTAAGGAAGTCCGCGTCTGCCTTTTCGACAACGGCCTTCATTGCTGCGAGCCTGTCCTCGGGGATAGGCAGCACCTGGTAGTTTGCAAAGACGTCTTCGACGATCTCGTGGGCCCTGGTGACGGTGTCCTTGGAACCGTTGGCTCTCCACTCGCCGAGCATGGTCCTGTCGAAGACGACGGGGTTGGAAGCCTCCTCGAAGTGCTCCATGGTGGTCATGTGACCGAGGAAGTCGTTACCGACTCCGACCTCTTTGATAGCCTCGACGGCAAGGGTGTCGTCGTTGACGGGGACTCCTCCGAGCGCCTTGAAGTTCATGGCGATGATATCGTTGTCGATGACGACCTGCTCGTGGGACCAGGTCTGTCCGAGCTCGAGCATACCGGATCCGTAGATGGAGTTGGCTCCGGCGAGGGCGGGGAGCAGGGAGGTGATGGTCTTCTCGTGGGCAGCCTGGGAGTCAGGCACCTTGGCGTCAGTCTACATGCCTGCCACGAACACGGGCAGTCCGTAGTACTGTCCGAGCTTAGCGACAGCTGCGCTGATCAGCGCGAGTTCGGGGGCGCCGACAGGTGCGGTTCCGTATCTCAGGTCGAAGGTGGTGGTGGAGGATCCGTAAAGAACCCTGGCACCGGGGCAGACCAGCTGGCTCAGAACGATTCCGGAGAGGATCTCCGCGTTGTGGGTAACGAGGGTTCCCGCAAGGTGGATGGAGGAAGAAGCTCCGGACATGGCCATGGACAGAACGTTGACGGGGATTCCGTATTTGGCTCCCTTCATGATGACTTCGCAAGCGTTGTAGCTCAGCTCGAGAGGGCTGGTGGGGCACACGAGCATGGACATGATAGGCCTGTTGCGGGCCATCTCCTCGTCGCCACCGTAGTAGGCTTTGAGCATCTCCCAGTAGTAGTCGACACGGTCTCCGACGGGGTCGATGTGGTGGAAGTGCTTGGCGGTGTTGGTGATAGAGGTGAGCATCTCGTGGACGTCCTCTGCTCCTTTTCCTGCCCAGTCCCTGGCGGAAACGGCCAGAGAGTAGTAGTCGATGTTGGGGAGGTAGTCGACGATCTTCGCGGTCTTGGCGAGGTCAGCGTCGGTGGAGTCCCTGGTCTCGAATTTGTTGTTACCGAGGTAGTCGCACACCTGGATACCGGTTCCGAAGTTGGTGTAGTGGACACGGCCCTTGTGGGTGTTCTCGATGGTGTTCTTCTCGTCCCTTCCGTACATGTAGAATCTGGACGGGGCGGCAGCAAGAGCCTTGTTCAGAACGAACTCGGGGATCTTGACCATGAGGGTGTCGTAGTTGACTTCGCAGCCGTGGTCCTCGAAGACCTTGATGGCTGTTTTGTCGGAAACCTGAACACCGTAGTTGGACAGGACATCCCTGGTGGCGTAGTCGATCTCGCGGACGTCATCCTCGGAGAACATGGTGATAGTGATACCGCTCTGTTTGCTCCTGCCGGTGTATCTTCCTTTGTCGTACATTTTCTTTCCTCCTTGTTGTAAGCACTCCTTGTCCGGAGCGATACATCCCAACGTTGGATGGATGCTACGTTCACCCTATTTACAGTCTTCCTTATATAGGGCGCTCGTATTTTTCCTAACGCTAGGCCAACTATATGTCGCACAGTATATAATGCTATTGGGCGGGGTTGGATAGTATTAAATAATCTGTAAGCTTGCCACATTTATCGAGTTTGTTGACTCGTCAAGAAAGGAATTTCCTTTCTTAAATATAGAGGTGTAAATATGGCATACGAAAACGAGCAGACAAAGCTGCACGACGCTCTCGTCTCGTGCAAAGTCCCTGACATCAAAAAGGCAGTCGAAGAGGCACACGCTGCCGGAATGCCCGCTGCAGACATCATCAACGCCCTCGGAGCCGCCATGTCCGATGTCGGAGTTCTTTTCGAGAGGGGGAAGCTCTTCCTGCCCCACGTTCTGAGCGCCGCCAACGGAATGAAGGTCGCCATGGAGATCCTCGGTCCCGAGCTCTCCGCCGCCGGTGACGAGGGACAGGTCAAAGCGGCCGTCGTCATGGGAACTGTCGAGGGAGATGTCCACGACATCGGAAAATCGATCTGTTCCACCATGCTCCAGTGTGCTGGATTCGAGGTCCACGACCTCGGAAGGGATGTTCCCAAGAATTCCTTTATCGAGGAGGTCAAGAACGGATGCACATTCTGCGGAATGTCCGCTCTGATGACCACCACCATGACTGTCCAGAAGGACATCATCGAGATGCTCAAGGAGCAGGGACTCAGAGAGAAGGTCACCGTGATGGTTGGTGGCGCCCCCGTCACGCAGGCCTATGCCGACAAGATCGGCGCAGACCTCTACGGAGAGTCTGCAAGCGAGACTACCAGGAAGGCCAAAGAGCTCGCTATCTGAATAATTAGGTGATTGCAAATGTCATTCTACACAAGGCTGGGAGATGGAAAGAGAGTCGAGATGACCAAAGAAGAGGCATGGGCAGACATGCAGGCCGGAACCGCGGACGCCGCGGACATGGCCGAGATCCCCGCGCTCTCCGATGACGAGCTCGACATCCTCTACAGCATTATCTCCGCGGACGGAAGGCTCGTTGGAGTCGAGCCCGGACACGAGGTCGTTCTTACCTACGATATCGGTCAGCTGGACTTCACCGGTGACAACGGAAACTCCGGAAACGGAGTCGACATGGGAAGGCTCGAGGCAGCTCTGCTGCACGAGAGGGCCCTGGGAGCCGATACCTTCGAGCTCGCTCACTCTGACTACTCCATCAAGCCCGTGAAACCCGTCATCTCCATGGAGATGCAGACCATGGAGGAGATCCAGGACGAGATCATCGCCCCCTACTTCTACGGTGCGATGCCCAACATGGGTCTCTACTACGCCCCTGACGGACCCTACGGAAACCCCGCAGACCTGATGAGGGAGTTCAAGATCGACGAGTCCATGGCTTCCTCCGAGGCCGCTTCCGAGCACATGGCCAGGGATATCGAGTTCGTCGGAACCAAGATCATGCAGGCCGGAGCTGACGGATTCAACTTCGACACCACCGCTTCCGCCGGTGACGCCGACTTCGTCGGTGTCCTGAAGGGAGTCGAGGCCCTGAGGGCCGCATGCCCCGATGCGTACATCAACCTTGGAATGGCAGGAGAGTCCGTCATGGGTATCCACGGAATGATGGAGTACGACGGAAAGATCGTTGCCGGAATGTACCCCCACCAGCAGTGTCAGCTCGCTGCCAAGGCCGGAGCCGATGTCTTCGGAGCCGTCGTCAACACCAACACCAGCAAGAGCCTGGCCTGGAACCTCGCAAGGTCCGTCACCTTCGTCAAGGAGTGCGTCAAGCAGTGCCCCATACCCGTCCACGTGGACATGGGAATGGGAGTCGGCGGAATCCCCATGGCCGAGGTCGTTCCCATGGATGCCGTCACCAGATGCAACAAGGCTATGGTCGAGATCGCCAAAGTCGATGGTGTTTAGGTCGGAGTGGGCGACACCGCAGGAATGACTGTCGCTCACATGGTCGCTTCCGGAATGGGAGGAATCAGGACCTCTGGAGACCTCGTCGCCAGGATGGAGTACGCCAAGCACATGAGGCTCAACGAGGCCAAGGAGTACGTCGCCAAGAGGCTCGGCGTCAGCGTCATCGACATGGCCGATGAGGTCATCATGAGGGAGCTCCGTGAGGAGATGGGCCTCGGTGTCGTCACCGCTGTCCCCGGCTGCCCCCGCGGTATCGCCGCCAAGATGAACATCGAGAAGCTGCTGGACATCAAGATCAACAGCTGCAACAAGTTCCGCGAGATGCTGAACTGAACCCTTTAAAGGGGGGATCCTTCCCCCCGCTCTTCTAACTTATATTATATTAATATCAAATATAGAGGGATCGTCAACCGAACGATAATGACGTCTCCTCACAAATAATGACATCTCTTTCATGTAGCTTGGAAAAAGTTACCAAAATATTTCCAATCGCTATTTATTACACAATTTTTAAATATAAGTTTTCTTGACGCTTCTTTACATCTCATGCTCCATTTACTTCTATATTTAAACTTAATTGTCATAATGAGTTGTCCTCAAAAATATAGTATTTAAAATTATCTATAATTGATGATATTTTTAAATATAATGAAATTAAATTTGTAATCATCAGAACATCCAAGGACGAAATAGTCGGTTGGATGTATCGGAGTGATCAAATGACAGAGAATACGGAGTTGGCTCGTTCGGTGAGCTGGAAAGAGGGTATGTTCATCGCCCTCGGTGTCCCGCTGCTGATCCTGCCGTCTATCTACGATGTGTCCACAATCATATGGGGTATGTGCGTGGTCGTCTGGACCGTTTCCGTCCTCCAGGGATTCGTGCAGAATCTGGCCTATGGGGAGATGGTCACGGCATTCCCGAAGGCCGCAGGACTGCCCGGCTGCGCCCAGGCAGTATTCACCAAGGGAAACACCAAGGGTCTGGACAAGGGAAAGCTCATAGGTGCATTCAGCGCATGGTGCTATTGGTTCGCCTGGTGCCCCGTCGTCGCCATTTTCACAATGATGATCGGCGACTATATCGTAGAGATGTTCTCTTTGGAAATATCCGGTTGGGCCGCCATCGGCATGTACATGGTCGTTGGTCTCGCCATCGTCTCTGTCATGTTCGTCCTCGGCTCTCGCGGACTCGAGGGCGGCGCCAAGGTCGGTACCATCCTCGCTATCGCTTCTATCGTGCCTATCGTCATCATTCTGGTCGGCGCCCTGATGACCGGAATGTTCGACTTCTCGAACATTTCCGATAACTTCTACCGCGCCGGATGGTCCTGGAGCATCCAGGATATCGTCCTCGTGTTCGGCTGCTTCGGACTCGCCCAGTGGAGCGCTTGCGCCTGGGAGACCGCAGCCATCTACGGCCCCGAGTACAAGAACCCTGCAAAGGATGTTCCCAAGTCCCTGTTCGCCTGCGGTATTATCTGTCTGATAATGTACTTCTTCGTTTCCACGGTGGTCTACGGCTCTCTCGGACAGGAGGGAATCGAGGCGGCCGGATACGCAACCCTCTCCCCTATCGCCCAGTTCGCCTTCGGAGAGATGGGATCCTACATTGCGCTGTTCTTCCTGATCGTGGCGATGATCCTGATCATCCAGACCGGATTCCTCGGATCCTCCAGGACGCTGTTCTCCCTTGCAGGAGAGAAGAACCTCCCCGGATGGTTCGGAAAGGTCAACAAGAACGGTATGCCCACCAATGCGATGGTCTTCGTCAGCGTGTTCAACCTGATGCTGGTCTTCGTCATCGAGTTCAGCGCCCACATCCTGGTGATGGACACCACAACGATGACCCTGCTCACCGCATCCGCTCTCGGGTACTGCATCGCCAACGGTATCGCCCTCGCGGCCTATGTGGTCACGCACACCAGCGACCGCTTCAAGAACCTGGAGAGGCCGTTCAAGGCACCTCGCGGTTGGAAGTACGTCATCGCAGTGATGTGCGCGATCCAGTTCGGTGTCTGGTTCCCGTGCCTCATGTACTGGAGCTACTACCTCTCCGGCGGCGTCATCGCTATCGCCATCGCCTTGATCATCCTCCTGACCTTCGTTCCGATATGGTTCATGGTTCAGGCCAAGAATCTCAAGCCGTCCGATGAGCTGTTGATGAGGGCTAGTGATTCGGATCAGTGAAAACATAATGAAACTAGGAGGGTCAACCCCTCCAACTTACCTTTCCATTTTTTGTTGATTTTTCATCATTTTTCCATTTGGATGCAGTTTTCTATAGACTGTATATAAAGTTACCTAGCGATTTCATTGAAAACTCAATATTATTAGATATGTTTATATATCATTAAAAAAACCATGTTTTTATCGAATCATAAAGTTTATATAGGGTTTTTCAAGAAAAACTTGAATTTCAAAAAGTATTATATACTACCAGTCAGATATTATACTCAGTCCCCTGAAAAGGGATGGAGGAATAATATGAGCAACGAACAGATACTTGCGGATCTGAAGAAGGCGATCGAGACCTGGGACATCAAGCTTGTCCAGTCTGCGACGCAGGCAGCAATGGACGCCAAGATGCCCGTCGGTGAGATCATCGGAGAGGGACTTGGAAAGGGAATGGAGACAATCGGAATCAGGTTCGACCAGGCAGAGATCTTCCTGCCCCAGGTGGTCGCAGCTTCCAAGACCATGGAAGTCGCCCTGAAGATGCTGGAGCCCCTCATGACCGCCGGAGACGGAGCCCTCCGTGGAACCGTCGTCATGGCCACTGTCGAGGGAGACATCCACGAGATTGGAAAGAACGTCTGTTGCGCTATGCTGCGCGGAGCCGGTTTCAACGTCATCGACCTCGGATGCGACGTCACTGCTCAGGACTTCCTGGACGCTGCTGATGAGAACGAGGCTCAGGTCCTTGGAGGATCTGCGCTCATGACCACCACCCTCGAGGCCCAGAGAGAGCTCGTCGAGGCTGTGAAGGAGGTTGAAGCTCCCTACAAGTGCATCTTCGGAGGAGCACCCTGCAGCAAGGGCTGGTGCGACGAGATCGGAGCCGACGGATACTCTGAGACCGCGAACGAGATCATCGAGCTTGTCGGAAAGCTCGTTGCGGAGTGAGGGGTTTCAAATGGCAGCAACCAGGCCCCTGACAATCACGGATGTCTATGAGAGGTTCGTAAAGGGAAAGAAGGTCAAGGTCGAGGACTGGGACTACAAAGTCATCCCCGAGAACCTGACCGCCCTCAAGGAGAAGTACAACATCAAGATCGAGAACGACTCCATCATCCCCGAGGACAAGGAACTGATCAACAACCTGTTCCAGGCCGGACTCGAGATGCTGGTCACCACCGGATACTACTGCCAGGATCTCGGCCGTGTCATGCACGTCACCGAGGAAGAGGTCTGGGAGGGAATCAAGAAGACCCCCAAGAAGCTCATCCTGGGAGAGGGAAGGGACATCGCCAGGTTCTACCCCAGGCGCGGAAACAGCCCCGTCAAGCCCATCATCCAGGGAGGACCTACCGGAAGCCCTCTGTCCGAGGACTACTTCATGAAGATCATGCAGACCTACGCCCAGGAGGGACAGGTCGACACTCTCGTCAACGGAGTCATGACCACCATCGAGGGCAAGCCCGCCAAGTCCAAGACCCCCTACGAGATCCGTGCCACCATGGCCGAGCTCAGGGCCACCAAGGAAGCTAGAACCAGGGCCGCCAGGCCTGGACTCGGTGTTTAGGGACCCGAGACGCCTCTGTCCGAGGCTGCGCGTCTGGTCGCCGACTGCCCCAACGCGGGACACAGGATCACCGACCCCCACGAGTGCTCCCAGCTCAACGAGCTGAAGATGGACATGACCGGACTGAACATGCTGGCCGGATGGACCGTCTCCGGAGACACCATCATGATCGAGCAGATGCCCATCCTCGGTGGATACACCGGAGGAGTCGAGGAGACCGCGATCTGCGACATCGCGACCACCCTGGGATCCTTCGCCTGCTTCAGCGGTAACTTCCACCT
>Ga0310696_10005541_pt1 | contig 15218 bp, 11 predicted proteins | sample AusTroGonzalo_MG_4_FD_203885 | JGI IMG/M metagenome (GOLD analysis project Ga0310696, IMG submission 203885) | Bovine rumen microbial communities from tropical cattle in Woodstock, Queensland, Australia - Gonzalo_02 (v2) (version 2) | ecosystem: Host-associated > Mammals > Digestive system >...
AGATAGAAAAAGAAATGAATCAACAAAATGAAGAAATTGATACGCGTGGCGATTCTTTTGATATTTGGAAATGCAAAGATTTTTATAAAGAAATGAAAAAATTTAGTGATACAATAACAATAGATTAAAAATGAAAAGCATAATTTATTTATTTTTATCACTATTTGTATCCACCGCATTTGCTGGGGATGATTGTTTGGGATATAAATTAAAACCAAATATAACAATTAAATCGCCAGATTGGACCAAGAATGTGGTTCAACCTTTACAAAAAATGGATGTTTTACATGGCAAAGTGATTGCGACATTGGTTGATGAATTTGATATAACCAGTGATATTACTTCCATAGAAGATGGATTTTGTGTGGCATTAAAAAATATAGATGTGACAATTGGATATTCTGATTTTTTGGTGCAAATAGATATATCTCATAAGCCAAATACTTGTTCTTATAATGCGATAATACAACACGAAGATGAACATATACGGGCATATTTATCTGTTATTGATGATAATCAATATTTATTAAAACAATCTATTGAATCTGCGGCGAATTCAATAATACCTGTGTTTGTCAAAAACGAAGCAGACATAGAATCTGCGATTGATGAATTAAATAATGAATTACAAAATCACCCAGATATAATTTTATTAAAACAACAAATCAAAGCTGATGAAGAAATTCGTAACAAATATGTTGATTTAAATGACACAGGTGAAACATTAAAAAAATGTTTTGAATAATTTTTTGTATACGGCGTATTTCAACGAACAGAATCATTTATTAACATCTAATAATAATTCTAATTTATCTTTATAAAATTTTAATTTATCATCAATATCTTTTAATAAATCTTTATCATAATCTTTGCCGTTTAACGCATTTGATAATAATTCTTTTTTATTTTTTTCTAACTTTTTTATTTCAATTTGTAATTTGAAAGAAATTATGAATTTTTCTGCTTCTTTAATGCTTAATTCCGTATTTTTAACATCTTCATCAAAAGATATATTTAATGATACCAGAAAATCCATATATTTTTCAGAAATTTCAGGATATGTTTGAACAATAGATTTTAAGATATTTATTGTCATTATATCAACATCAGGAATTTCAATTTCATTTTTATATTCTTGTTTTTTCCATTTGTGCCATTGATTAAATTTTCGATTATTATATTCTTGTTCAATTTCATTTTGAAAAATTTTATCTTGAATTTTTGATACACAATCTTTTAAATATTTTTCGGCCTGTGCGCGTCCCCCAGGGGTATTAACTAGATAATTTTTATTGACACTGTCCCACAAAAAATCAACCAAAGGCATGGCATTATCTATGATTTTACACATAGCATCAACACCAGAATTTTTAAGAATTTCATCTGGGTCTTTGCCACCCGTCACAAAAGCAAATCTAATATCACTTGTATCGCGTAAAAACGGTAAAACTATTGTACACGCTCGTACAGCGGCTTTTTGTCCGGCATTATCACCATCAAAACAAAATACGATATTTCTATTAGATTTACATAAAATAGCAATATGATCTTCGGTCAGTGCCGTCCCCAATGGTGCGACAGTTTCACCAAATCCATGATTTTGCATTTGAATTGCATCTATTTGACCTTCGACAACTATACTGCGGTTTTTACGGTGTATAGCATCGCGCGCAAAATTAAAACCAAATAAAGTTTGACGTTTGTGAAATAATTCTGTATCTGCTGTGTTGATATACTTTGGTTCGCTGCCGTCCAGCGAGCGTCCAGAAAAAGCAACAATTTGATTGTGTGCGTTAAATATAGGAAACATTAATTTATCACGGAAAAAATCATATGGACCATAGCTACCAACACGAACAAGACCAGTAGCCGTCAATTTATCAATTTTTATATTATTAAAAGTTGATGAAATAATATCACTTTTTGGTGCATAGCCTATTCCATATTTTTTAATCATTTCATCACTGAAACCGCGTTTTTTTATATATTCCAAGGCATGTTTTCCAGCATCACTATATAATAAATCTTGATATTTTTTTGCGGCTTTTTCAGTAATTTCTATGTATGTTTCTTCTGCTTTGATTTGTTCTGCTGATTTTTGTTTAATTTCTGGCATTTTTATTCCAGCCATATCAGCCAATTCTGATATAGCATCCTTAAAATCTATATTTTCAGATTTCATGGTAAATGAAATAATATCGCCATGTTCACCGCATCCAAAACAATGATAAAACCCTTTTTCTTCGTTAACCGCGAAAGAAGGTGTTTTTTCATTATGAAATGGGCAACATCCCCAATAATTAGCACCGCGTTTTTTTAATGCCACACGGCGAGAAATAACATCCACCAAAGATAATCTTTGTCGCAATTCATCAGTAAAAGAATTATCAAATTTAGACAATTATTTTGCCTTTTTTGAATACCTTGATGTCTTTTTATTATTTATTAAATCTATCGCTTCTTCTAAACTTGGACGCTCTTTCACAGAAATATTGACACGGTTTGATGACAAATATGGACCATACCTACCGTCTGGATAGTAATAAATAGGTTTATCAGTTTCTGGGTTTTTACCCAAAATAACAGGTTCTATTTTCTTTTTGTCACCATTTAATAATTCGCGTGCAATATCCAAAGTGATTGTGTCAGCTGTATATTTTTTTGCAGAAACATTTTTTGTCCCATTTGTCACATAAGGACCATATTTTCCAATCTTAAAAAATATACTTTCACCTAAATCTTTTTCTTTTTGTAAATTGTTCTGTTCGGCTGTTTCCGCCGTAGACGCTTTATTAGTCAATTTAATTGTATAATCACATTTTGGATAATTATTACATCCAACAAAAGCACCAAATTTGGATAATTTTATTCCAAGTTTTCCACCACATTTTGGGCATTTATCACCTTTTTCATGGAATAAATGAAAATTCATAAATTCATTTATTTTATCAATAATATCACCTGTTTTTATTGTGCGGACAGATTCAATAGTCGCATTTGTTGGTGTCCAGAAAGATTTCAAAGATGATAATTTATCACTTTTACCATTTGATACATCATCCAGTGTATCTTCTGTTTTTGCGGTAAAATTAACATCAACCAAATCTTTGAAATAGTTAGATAAATAAGAAATTAAAACCCATCCAGAAATTGTAGGATGAAAACGATGTTGTTTATCTTGTTCAACATATTTTCTGTCAACAATAGTCGACATAATAGTTGCATATGTTGATGGACGACCAATACCAAGTTCTTCAAGTTTTTTAACCAGTGATGCTTCGGTAAATCGTGCCGGTGGTTGTGTCCAATGTTGTTCTGTTTTTAATGATTTTATTTCGATTTCATCGTTTATATCAAGATTTGGTAATTTTACATTATCGTCATCTTGCTCATCTTCGTTATCTTCAATATAAACCTTCATAAACCCATCAAAAGTTCGTGTTGTTCCAACACAATGAAATACAGAATTTTTAACATCTATATCAACAGACACAGAATCAAATTCAGCATTACTCATTTGGCAAGCAATCGTTCTTTTCCAAATCAAATTATATAATTTTAATTCATCACCAGAAAGTTCTGCATCAGCACTTTCAAAATGTGTAGGACGAATTGCTTCGTGTGCTTCCTGGGCATTTTTAGATTTAGTCACATATATATTTGGCTGTTTAGGCAAAAATTTATCACCGTATTCTTTGGAAATAAATGCGCGGATTTCACTAACTGCTTCGTTCGACAAATTAGTAGCATCAGTTCGCATGTATGTTATAAATCCTGCTTCATATAACTTCTGCGCAGTTGCCATAGTGCGTTTAGATGAAAAATGTAATTTGCGTGCAGCTTCTTGTTGCAAAGTCGAAGTCGTAAAAGGTGCATATGCATGTCTTTGAACTTTTTTCTTTTCTATATTAGATATTTTGCCAGATAATGGTGTTTTCAAAGACGACACAATTTTATCAACCATTGATTTATTTTCAAGGGTCATTTTTTCAATTTTTTTCCCATCGAATTTTATCAAATTAGCATCAAAATTCGTCTTGTTAAAATTGCAGTTTGCGATAACACTCCAATATTCTGTTGCGTTAAATTTTTCAATTTCTTTTTCACGATCAACAACCAATTTCACAGCAACACTTTGAACGCGTCCCGCAGATTTACCAAGATTTCTTTTCCAAAGTAATGGTGAAATTCCAAATCCAATTAAATAATCAAGAATACGGCGAACAAGATAAGCATCAACCAAGTTATTATCAATTTCACGTGGATGCTTTATAGCATCAAGCACAGCATTTTTTGTTATTTCATGAAAAGCAACACGATATACATTTTTTCCTTTTAGAACATCGCGTGCTTTTAAAATATCGTTTATATGCCATGCTATGGCTTCACCTTCGCGGTCAGGATCAGATGCCAAATATACATTGTCAGCTTTTTTAATTTCATCAATTATCAGTTTAATTTGTTTTTCCTTGCCCGGCATTATTTGCCATTTAGGTTTAAAATTATGTTTTACATCCACACTGCCATTTTCAGGGACTAAATCACGAACATGCCCAACAGACGCAATAACGCGCCAACCAGAGCCCAGATATTTTTCAATAGTTTTTGCTTTTGATGGTGATTCTACGATAAGTAAATTCATTTTTTAAAACCCCCTGGACGATAGTTGTTGGTCTTTGTGTATATGAGCGTTTTGACACAAACCAAACCCAAAAAGTAGTGATATCAAACTGCTGCCACCGAAAGACATTAACGGCAAAGGAACACCAACCGTAGGTAATATTCCCAATACCATAGAGATATTTATAAAATAATAAATGAAAAAGTTCAACATAAAACCAAAACATATCAATTGCCCAAATCTGTTTCTGCATGTTTTTGCCGCCCAGAACAGCATTATCACAATAAAAGTGTATATCATCAGCAACATAAATGCGCCCAAAAAACCAAATTCTTCACCCAACATTGTAAATATAAAGTCCGTTTGTTTTTCAGGTAAAAACGATTGTTGAGATTGTGTCCCAGATAAATACCCTTTGCCGATAATACCACCAGAACCAAAAGCTATTTTTGCCTGATTTATTTGATATCCAGAACCTTTTGCATCCAATTCCGGGTTTATAAAAGTGATAATTCTATTTCTTTGATAATCATGCATACCACCATACCAAATAACTGGCGCTGCCAACAAAGCAAGTATTCCACCGATTACGAACCATTTTTTATTAGCCCCAACAATATAAAACATTCCCAATGTAATAAGCGCCAAAGAAATTCCTGTCCCCAAATCTGGTTGAGCGCAAATAAGAACAAATGGAACAAACATCATTAAAATAGGAATCAGATAATTTTTAAATTGTGATAATTCAACACTATTTTCCCATGCAAAATATCGTGCCAGTGCTAAAACAAGGGCGATTTTAATAAGTTCTGATGGTTGAATATTTATAAAACCCAAAGACAACCACCTTTGTGCACCCATACCAACATCACCAATAAAAGTGACCAATATTATTAAAATTAAAACCACCGCATAAATAAAATAAGCAGATTTTATCCATGTTTTTATGTTAGAAAAAGATACAATGAAAAATATTATCATACCTAATGCTATTTTTGATAATTGCGACAAAGCAAAAGGTGTCCATGAACCACCGCCAGCACTGAATAAAACAATCACAGAAAACAATAAAACAACACACATAGGTATAAATAACACCCATGAAAAGCGAGATAGTTTTTCACCAAAACTCATCATATTTGCATTAGAAACGCGTGTTGTTATAGACATTTTATTTCAATAATTCCTTCATTACATCAGCAACTGCATGTGCTGCAGGTGACGAACCACCGGCATGTTCCATAATCACGCATACGGCATATTTAGGCTTGTCCGTTGGGGCATATCCAACAAATAAACCGTGATTGCGCAAATTCCATTGTAATTGTTCTGTTTTTAAAACACCGCTTTGACGTTCAGCTTTAGATATATTTCTGACCTGGGAAGTCCCGGTTTTTCCACCCATTTTTTTGCCGTTTACATTGATTGCGCTGCCAGAAGCGGTGCCACCTTTTTGAGTCACTTGTTCCAAACCATTTAATACATGTTTTATGTTTTTTTCTTGTAATCCCAAAGATTTAAAATTTGGATTTTTATCAGAATATATCAATCGTGGTTTAACTTGTTTATTTGAAGCAACCCGTGCCATCATTACCGCTAGCTGTAAACAATTAGTTAAAATAAATCCCTGACCAATTCCGGAAATAATAGTGTCCCCATGAACCCAAGAAGCGCCGACATTTTTTTCTTTCCATCGTCTGTCCGGCATAATTCCAGGCATTTCATGTGCCAAAACATCATCCATATATTTTTGATTTAAACCTAATTTAAGCGCCATGTTTTTTATCGCATCAATACCAATGCGCAATGCAAGCTGATAAAAATATATATCGCAAGAATGTTTTAGTGCGCCATATAAATCAACATGCCCGTGTCCCTTTTTTTCCCAGCAATGGTATTTATGGTCACCATATTCCCAATATCCTGGACAAAATACTTTTTCATTTGGATTTATAGCGCCACTTTCCAATGCCGCCAACGCAACAACTATTTTAAATGTTGAACCCGGGGGATATAGACCTTCGATAGTTTTGTTCATAAACGGTTTTGCGTTATCTTCCAGTAATGTTGAAATGTATTCTTCGCCATCATCAGTTTTAAAATTATTTGCATCAAAACTGGGGGTCGAAGCCATCGCCAGAATATTACCATTTTCAATATCCAGAACAACACCGCATCCCGCACGATGCATCGCCAGTGAATCATATAAAACCTTTTGAACATTATCGCGTATGGTTGTTTTTATATCTTTTCCTTCGATTGGTTCTATGTATTGTGATTTGTCTTCGCCAGTAATGCGCCCCACTGCATTTGTGACCAATACAGTTTGTCCGGCGGTTCCAGCCATATCGTCATTAAATCTTTTTTCTAACCCATTTATCCCAGTTGTAAAAAATGGGGTATTAGGCATTGGTTTTTGTGGTGCACCGACATAACCAAATACTTGTGCCCCGGCAGGTCCCATTTCATATACACGCGAAAATCCATTTCCAATATAAATGCCAGGTATATTTTTCGCAGATATTTTTGCTAAAACATCCCAATTTAAACTTTCTGTGACCAGAACAGGTTGAAAAGGTGCTTGTTTTTTTATGGTTTTCCATATTCTTTCAACGGTTTTTTTACGCAAATTTAAGTCTTTTTCAACCAAATCCACCGCAGCATTTATATCTTCGGTTTCTTCGGGAATAATATATATTCTGTATATAGGCGCATCCCTGGAAATCACAGTCCCAGATTCAGACAAAATATTCCCGCGTTTTGGCATAATATTTTGAATACGAAAAGAATTATTCTCGCTTTTTTTCAAATAAGTTTTGTATTCAAAAACCTGCATTTGCAACATGCGTAAAATCAAAACAGAAGTTAATACGGCACCACCTGTTAAAAACAGGGCGCTGCGTCTGTCAAAAGTGCGCGAAACTTCTGTATCTATCATGGTTTTACCCAATTATCTATTGCCGTTATTGGTGTATATAAAACACTCATCCAAACGAATAACCATACATTATTTACCAGATTTGTCCAAGTCAATCCAGAAAATATCAACAGCAGAAAACCAACCCCAATAAAAGACATAAACACATATAATGCGTTATTATCTGTATGTTCCATATCTAAAAAGTTTTGAAACCCATTTATCGCATAAAACAAACAATAAAGGCAAGTCCAAAACAAAGTCAAATTAGAACGATAATCAATCAAAAAACAAAACAGTAAACCGAACCAAGTAAACCCATCAACTGGTCGAACAAAAGTATAATAAAAAATTGGTATCAAAGCTAAAATTCCTGCTGGGTTCCAGAAATATATAGACATACGCCACAAAAACAAAGTCATTAAAAATGGCGATAATTGTTTAAAAATTGATATAAATCTATGCATTATTTATATGAACCCTGATTGTCAAATTCCAAGACCATAACACGCGATATATTATTAGGTTTTAAAACATTAACATTTTTATCGTCACGCATTTCGCCAACATATATGCCTGCTGGTAAAACACCACTGATATTAGAAGTTATAACTTTTAACCCTTGGCGACCTACAAATTCTGTATCATTGAAAAAACCGATTGTTGCACCTGATTTTCCGTTTCCTTGTAAAAATCCGGATACATCAGAACCACTTATGCGAACGGCTATTTTTGTATTTGTATCCATTAATGCGCGAACGCGGCAAAATTCAGAGCCACAATCAGTAATTGTCCCGACCAGTTGATTTTCAAATGATACGACAACCATCCCCTTGGTAATACCGTCTTTTTTTCCACGATTTATTAAAAATGTATTGTAATGAAAAACGGCATCATCAAATTGGATATCTGCGATTACAGTTTTAAAAGGCGAAGCCTGTTTTATGTCAATTTCGCGTTCCAGTTTTTTGTTTTCTGCTATGGCAATATCACAATCATTTTGTTTAGCCAATACTTCATCTAATTTAATACGCAGTTTTTTGTTTTCGTTACGTAAATTAGACATTTCTTTTAACCAATGTGCGCCTTGCCCAATTGCACGAACAGGCCAAGTCACAGCAGAACCAACCCCATGAGCGATTGGTAAAAAGAAGTGCGCCAAAGAATTAGTGATGGTATAATCAGGCTTTGCCACCATGATATAGATTATAATTATTGGAACCGCCGCCGCGGCCAATCCCGCTTTGATAATACGATTTAATCTATAAGATGATTTGTCCTTTATCATGAAAAACACTTTAAACGCAAAAAAAGCAATATTCAATAAAAACTTGATTTTTATTTTTTATATGTCAAAATAGGCACATCCGACATGGCAAGGCATTGCCACGAGGTATTAACCAAAAGGATAAAAAATGCCAAAAATGAAAACAAAATCGTACTTGAAAAAACGTGCGTCTATGACGGCTAGCGGTAAAATTCGCGTTGCCAGAAACTCTCACCACAAATGCTTGTTGCACAAGTCCAAACGCGCTAATAAAGCGGGGGCAAAACCACAGTATTTGAACGATAACATGATGGGTCAGGCTAAAATCTTGGCTCCGTATGGATTGAAATAAGGGGGTTAGATTATGGCAAGGGTAAAACGCGGAACAACCGTTAAACAAAAACATAATAAGATTCTTGACAGGGCCAAAGGTTATTTGGGTCGTCATCATTCAACTTATCGTGCTGCACGTGAAAAAACCGAAAAGGCTGGACAATACGCATATCGCGATCGTCGTCAAAAGAAACGCGATTTCCGTTCTCTTTGGATTGTTCGTATAAATGCTGCTGTTCGTCCAAATGGTTTAACATACAGTCAATTTATGAATGGTTTGAAGAAAGCTGGTGTCAATTTGGACCGCAAAGTGTTGGCTCAAATGGCATATGATGCTGATAAAAACTTCAACACTTTGATTGAAACAGCAAAACGATTTATCAACGGTGGTGTAAAATAACGCTTTACGGCACTGTTTTGTTTTGTCACAATAAGACCGTAAAGTATTACGGTCTTAATTTTTTATGAACGGGGTAGATATGAAGAATAAAATTGAAAATATAAAGTCTTTGGAAGAATTACAGAAATTATATTCTGATACATTTGGTAAAAATGGCACTATGACTGCTAAATTAAAGAATATGAAAAATTTATCAAATGAAGAACGCGCAGAAATAAATGCCGAAAATGCAAAATTGCGCAATTTATTCAAAGAAAAACAAAATGAATTAGAATTGGCGGCATTGAATGCGAAATTGGCAACTGAATATGTTGATGTGACTTTGGATTGCTGTCCAGAAAATCGTGGAACATTGCATCCTTTGACACAAAGTTTAAAAGAATTAGCAGCCATAATGGAATCGTTTGGTTTTACACTTTGGACTGGGCCAGAAATTGAAGATGATTGGCATAATTTTACAGCGCTTAATACCCCACAATATCATCCTGCGCGTGATATGCAAGATACCTTCTTTTTAGAAAATGGTAATGTTATGCGGACACAAACATCTGCGATTCAAATTCGCGCCATGGAAAAACAAGGTGCGCCAATTAAGATATTTGCTATTGGTTCTACCTATCGTAAAGAATGGGATGCAACACATGCACCAATGTTTGGTCAAATGGAAGGTTTATATGTTGATAAAAATATAACTATGTCTGATTTGATTGGAACAATGCGCGCCCTGCTTTCAAAGTTTTTTGAACGAGATATTGAAATTCGTATTCGTCCGTCTTATTTCCCATTCACAGAACCATCTGTTGAATTTGATATGAAATGGGACAATGGGAAATGGCTTGAAATTTGTGGTGCCGGCATGGTTCATCCAAATGTGTTAAAAAATTGCAACATAGACCCAAATGAATATCAGGGTTTTGCGTTTGGTTTTGGTTGGGACCGTATGGCAATGTTGAAATATGGTCTTAACGATATTCGCCCCATTTATGACGGTGATATTCGTTGGTTGAAAAATAGTGGTTTCTAATAAAAGGGGTTAAAAATGAAATGGTCTTATGAATGGTTAAAACAATATTTAAAAACAGATTTAACTCCGGAAGAAATTGCAGACAAATTAAATGCTGTTGGTTTAGAAGTTGAAGATTTATATAATCCAATATTGCCAATTGCTGCTAAAATCGTTGAATGCAAACCACATGAAAACAGCGATCATCTGCATGTATTAATGGTGGATGATGGGACTGGTATTTTGCGTCAGGTTGTGTGTGGTGCGCCAAATGCACGCGTAGGATTGGTTTCTGCATTGGCAATACCTGGTTGTAAAATTGGCGATATGGTGATTCAAAGCGGCAAATTGCGCGGTGTATTATCAGACGGCATGATGTGTTCTGGCAAAGAATTGGGAATCAATGATGACCACAGTGGTATTATCGAATTAGATGAAAAGCAAGAAATAATCGGGCAACCTATATCGGCATTGTCTGGTTCTGCGTCTGCGATTTTGGAAACTTCCATAACACCAAACCGTCCTGATTATCTGTCAGTTCGTGGAATTGCGCTGGATTTAAGCGCTGCGGGTGCTGGTGATTTTATTGATGAAAAAATAAACGAATTAAAAGAAGTCAAAGGAACACGCAAAGTAAATCTTTTGGCAAAAGACGCATGTCCAACTTATAGATTCTGTGAAATTCATGGAATTAAAAATGCGCCATCAAATAAAACGATTCAATCGCGTTTGTTATCTGCCGGGATAAACCCAAAAAATGCACCTGTGGACGCTACTAATTATATATGTTATGATTTGGCACAACCTATGCATTGTTTTGATGCAGATGAAGTCAAAGGTGATATAACGGTTCGTATGGCAAAAAAAGGCGAAAAATTCAAAGATCTTTTCGATAACGAACATGAATTATGTGATAAAGATTTGGTTATAACAGATGACGCTGGAATATTGGCATTGGCTGGTGTTATCGGCGGAAAACGTGCATCAACCACAGATAATACAAAAAATATTATCTTGGAATCAGCGTATTTTGATCCTGTATCTGTTCGCAAATCATCAAAAAGACATGGTGTATCAACAGATTCTTCATACCGATATGAACGCAATATAAATCCAGATGGGACTTTGCGTGCTTTGTCCAAAGCCGCAAAAATAATAATGGATACATGTGGTGGAAAAATAGTTAATGTTTCTGTTGCAGGACGCGCTTCCTATACGCCAGAATCTGTCGTATACAGCCCATCTATATTTGAAAAGAAAACAGGTATAAAATTAGATGCAAAAACACAAAAAGATATACTTTTAAAATTACATTTTGAAATCAAAGAAGATAAAAAAGGTAATTGGATAATCACACCAAATCCACAAAGAACAGATGTTGTTATGCCTGAAAACATAGTGTCCGAATTGGTGCGTATTTATGGTTATGAAAAAATTGGTTTAAAGGAAATGCCACAAAATACTATGAATGTGGTTCACAAAGATATGAATGTGTCTTTAAAGCAACAACTTGTTAATCGCGGGCTTAATGAAGCGATTACTTTCGGTTTTGGTAATTCGAAAATCGAAGAACTGTTAACAGATAAACCAATTGTTAAAATAGCAAACCCAATAACCGTAGATTTGGATACAGCAAGAAATAATTTATTGGAAAATCTTTTGGTTGCTGTCGCAAACAATGAAAAACGCGGTTTTTCTGATTTGAATATGTTTGAATTGGGAACAGTATTTGATGGTGACAAACCTGGGGAACAACATATTGGTCTTTGTATTGTGCGTTGTGGTGAAACATCACCAAAACATTGGCAAAAACGCAATAGAAGTGTTGATGTCTTTGATGTCAAGGCTGATATAATATCCCTGCTTGGTGCACAAAAATACACAATTGATACAACAAATGCACCGCGTTGGGCGCATCCTTATAAATATGGTAAAATTGTTCAGGGTAAAAAAGTATTGGGTGAATTTGGTGAATTACATCCATCTGTTGCGAAACAGTTGCATATTAAAACCAAAGTATATGTGGCAATTGTTGAAAATATTGATGATTTACCGCAAAATCCAAAACACAAAAAAATCCCAATGACAGATTTTATGCCGATTACGCGTGATTTTGCATTTGTGGTTGAAACAAATTTTGCGGCTGAAAAAATAATAGCAACTGCGATTAGTTCTGATTCAAAGATTGCGGATGCTGTTATATTTGATGCATTTGATATGGGTGATGGTAAAAAATCTATTGCCTTTACAATTACGATTTATCCTGATGCTAATATGTCTGACAAAGAATTGCTGGAAATTCAAGACAAGGTAATCAAAGCAATAGAAACAAAATGTGGTGCAAAGCTGCGTGCATAAGAAAAACCGCCGTATTGGCGGTTTTTTTATCTTATCTTTGAATTATGGTTTGATATAATCAAAGATTCCATATCGCGATTTAATTCACATGCGTTTTTAATAGACAAAGCATCTTTGCCATAGAAAGTATAAGTTCCTGACTTTTTACTTGAAACCATAACACCGCTGCCTTTTACCAGTTTTCCATGTCTTTCTGTTCCTGGTAATTCCATTTTTTTAGCTAATTCAAAACCTTCGACAAACCATTCATTATAAACGATTTTAAGGTTTTTTGGTGTGGTATATTCGCAAGTTAAAACTTCTGCGCAATCTTTTTGACCATAATTAGTATTTCTGAAAATCAAACATTGTGTATTTTCGTCTTTGACCATATATTCAGCCAATTCTTTAATTTTATCGCGTTGTGTGAACATAAAAAATCCCTTTTGTTTTTTATCACACTCTCAACTGCGCAGGATAATTCTATATGAATATAACAAAAAATCAACAGATTACTTGATTTTTATTAAAAATAATTGTATAAATAAGGGCATGAACAAAAAAACAATAATCATTATTAAATAATCAGCAACTGCGCTTTGGCGGGGGCTGGGGCGCATAAGCGCTCTTTTTTAATGCAACAAAGGTAAAAAACAATGGCATATAAAAAAACAGAACCAAAGGCGAATTTTGCAGAACTTGAACACCAGGTTATAGATTTTTGGCGCCAAGACGACACTTTTCATAAGTCTTTGAATAAAACCAAAATGGGACATCCATTCAGCTTTTATGACGGACCACCGTTTGCAAATGGCTTGCCACATTGGGGACATTTGGGGGTATCTGCGGTAAAAGATATGGTTTCTAGATTCCATACTATGCGCGGTGATTATGTTGAACGCGCTTTGGGTTGGGATTGTCACGGGTTACCTGCCGAAGCATCAGTAGAAAAAAAGCAAGGGCGCACAGCCAAAGATATTGTTGCAACTGATGGTATTGGTGCTTTTTGTGATATGTGTAAAAAAGATGTTATGACATATTCTAATGAATGGTTGCATTTTATTGAACGCGTTGGTCGTTGGGTTGATGGTGGTGACGGGTTTGGATATCGCACAATGGATAAAAATTTTATGGAATCTGTAATATGGGCGATGAAAGAATTATACAAAAAAGGTTTGCTTTATAAAGATTTCAAGGTTAATCCATTTGATTGGAAATTGGGAACTGTTTTGTCAAACAGCGAAGCGTCAAGTGAATACCAAGATATTGTTGATGATACAGTGACAGTTTGGTTTGAATTGGAAAATGGCGACAGGGCTATGGCATGGACAACAACACCATGGACACTGCCAGCTAATTCTGCCTTGGCTGTAAATCCAAATATGAAATATGTTCGCCTTAAACACAATGATGGATATGTGTATGTTTTGGCTGAATCTCGTGTAAAGGCTTATGAAAAAATATTCGCAACATCTGAAAATTTAGGGACTGTTTCGGGTTCTGATTTGGTAGGGCTACATTATAAGCCGATATTCCCATACTATACGGATTTGGCAAAGGATGGTCATGGGCTGTATACGGTGATTTCTGGGGATTATGTATCGGACAGTGATGGAACAGGTATTGTTCATATTGCACCTGCATATGGTGAAGACGACTATTTTGTGGCAAAGGCGGTTGACCCAAAATTCCCGGTAATTTTAAATGTGGACGATTATGGTAATTTTGATTCTACTGTCACCGATTGGGCGGGTGAAAATATCTTTGTTGCGAATCCAAAAATTATAGATTGGTTGCGCGATAATGGGATCTTGGTTAAAAAAGACCAGCATAAACATAGTTATCCATTTGGTCCGCGAAGCAAAGAAAAATTGATTTATCGTGCGACTGATGCGTGGTATGTTGATGTTCCAAAGATTCGTGAAAGATTGGTTGAAATAACAAAAAATGAAACAACTTGGACCAGTGCTGGGAACAGATTTTTAACATGGATTGAAAACGCGCGTCCATGGGGAATTTCACGCAACAGATTTTGGGGTGTTCCTTTACCAATTTGGGAAAAAGATGGTGAATATAAAATATTTGGTTCTGTTGCAGAATTAGAAGAATTTTTCAATACAAAAATCGATGATTTACACAGACCAACTTTGGATAAACTAGAAAAAGATGGGTGGAAACGCATACCAGATGTACTTGATTGCTGGGTGGAAAGTGGTTCTATGCCATTTGCACAATTACATTATCCATTTGAAAATGTTGACAGGTTTGAAAAAGCTTTCCCGGCCGATTATATTATCGAAGGTCAAGATCAAACACGTGGATGGTTTTATGCTTTGATGG
>Ga0310696_10005542_pt1 | contig 15215 bp, 12 predicted proteins | sample AusTroGonzalo_MG_4_FD_203885 | JGI IMG/M metagenome (GOLD analysis project Ga0310696, IMG submission 203885) | Bovine rumen microbial communities from tropical cattle in Woodstock, Queensland, Australia - Gonzalo_02 (v2) (version 2) | ecosystem: Host-associated > Mammals > Digestive system >...
ACGGATCCTACGGGCTGCTGGGCGGCTACACCGAGAGCCAGCTTGGCGAGAACGTCTGGCAGGTGACGTTCGAGAGCAACGGCTACACCACGCAGGCGACGACGGTGCGCTACGCGATGCTGCGCTGCGCGGAGCTCACGCTCGAGCAGGGGTATCGGTACTTCGCCATCATCAACAAGGAAGCGTATTCCCAGGCGGCCGGCGTGATGAGCTCGGGGAACTTCAACGCCACGAGCACCCCGATGGGCAATTCCATGTACACGACGGGCAGCATGTCGGGTCTCTCGGCGATGATCAGCTATCCGACCGCCGATCAGACAATCATGATGTTCCACGAAAAGCCCGAAGGCGTGCTCACCTACGATGCGCTCCTGACGTGCCGCTCGATCGGCAAGAAGGAGGGCGTCACATGCAGCACGCTCAAGGCGGCAAAGCCCTGATGCGTGTGGAAAGCGCCATTCGATGAACGGAGAAGACATCGACATCGCTGTTCTTTTTCTGAATTTCGGTGTTTCTGAAATTGATAACAGATTGAAAACAGACGAATTTGATGGATTTATTGCGTCATACTAAAATTGAATAGCGTTGGGAGCTGAGCTTTTGGCGGCAAGTTCTGCCGAAGGATCAGCCCCGGCGATCATCAACTTTTGCTCCTTTGGAGGATTCTCCCATGAAAATTTCCGCCCGCAACTGCATCGAAGGCAAGATCATCGACATCAAGGAAGGCCCCGTGTCGACCGAAGTGACGATCGAGACGGCCGCCAAGGAAGTGCTTGTGAGCTCCATCACCTCGACCTCGGCCAAGAATCTGGGCCTGAAGGTTGGTGACAAGGCGTATGCCGTGATCAAGGCCTCCAACGTGATGATCGCTGTGGACTAGGCGATTGTCCTTCGGGGAATGGCGTGCGTCCGGGCGCGCGCTTGGCCCCTGGCCGCTGCTGCGGCCGCCCATCCCGACTCCGAAACTGGCGCCGGGATTTTTTGTTGCCGTTCTGTTGGGGAACCGCATTTCCATAAGATGCGATATTTGCAATTGGAATAAGGACATCGGTATTCTATTTTGGAATATGCATGGCTATTCATTTTTTGAATCGATCGCTATTCACGGAAAGAATCGGTTCGTTATTCGTAAAAGGAATTGCTGTCGTTATTCTTTGTTTGAATAACCAATTGATTTTTAAAGAAAAATTTGGCAAGCAGAAAATTCTCATTAAACTGCGCATCATCGAGATGAGGTTCGACTGATCAAAGAGAGGTCGATAAAAAGGACATCTCGCAAAACCAATTGACGATAACTTTTATAAGGAATGAAAAAATGAAGCTCTCCGCCCGCAACTGCATCGAAGGCAAGATCATCGACATCAAGGAAGGCCCGGTCTCCACGGAAGTGACGATTGAGACTGCCGCCAAGGAAGTGATCGTGAGCTCGATCACGACCGCCTCCGCCAAGGCGCTCGGCCTGAAGGTCGGCGGCAAGGCCTACGCCGTGATCAAGGCCTCCAACGTGATGGTTGCTGTCGACTAAGCGATTGCTCTGCAGGGAATCCTGCAGTCATACTCAAAAAACGCCGCCCTGTGGTTAGCCGCTCGGCGGCGTTTTCGCTGGTGCGCCCGCGAGTGCGCGCATGATTTGTCCTGAACTTCATGCAAAAGCGTTTTGCCTGAGAAAATTCCAGCATCGTCCGCACATTCGGACAACACCGACGCAAGAGCCCATCAAGTCTCTATTGATTCATGTCGTAAGACAGTAATAATCGGCATGCTATTTCGAAAAAGAATATAATGGATCGATATTGCTGTAGGGTTTCTTAGTTTTTGTCTAATACTCTACACCGTTCTGACATAGTCTTTCAGTCACGGAGTCGACACCATCATGCAGACCATCAAGGATTTTCAGAAGTTTCTTGCGGCAGTGCGGGAAGCGACCGGCATTCAGGACATGACCGCTGATGACGGCGGGCTCTTGAGCGTGCGCGTCGACGACAGCTACACGGTCAATCTCCAGTTTATCGAGGCAACCGCCAGGGTCCTGTGTTTCATTGAAGTTGCGGCGATTCCCGCGGAGGCTCCGGCCAGGCTCTACCGCGAGCTGCTTGCTGCGGGGCTCTTCGGCCAGGAGACCGCAGGCGGGTACTTTGCGATTGAGGATGAGAGCGGCACGCTCATCTACAACTATTTCTTCGACGGCGACGGGATCGAGTCCGATCCCGAGGAGTTCGTCTCCGCACTGGAAAAAATTCTGCAGCTTTGCGACCTGTGGGCTGACCGTGTGAATGTGATTCTCAGTGAAGAGCACGTGCAGACGGGCATGGCATCCGGTGACCTTCACTTGTAAGGGGATCCAAAGTGACGCTGACAGTTGAGACTTTTTCCCGGCTCGCTGATTCGACTCTGGTGAGCAGCCGCGATCTGTCCGTTTCTGCTGACGGGCAGAGTGCAAGGCTCGGCAATTTCATTTTCTCGGCCGGCAAGACCGCCAACGACGCGGCGATGAAGGAGTTCCGCGAGGCGCTCTCGCGTGAGTACGGGGTTTTCGGCGAACATGCCTTTGATACGGTGCTTGGCTCAAGGGCGCAGCTGCACAAGTCGCTTCGCGCCTGTGACGTGAAAAAGACGATTTCGAGCCTGGAAAGCGTCAAGCAGAATCGGCTCGTCAACGAGGTGAACCGCCAGCTCGACACGAATCCGAAGATTCTCGCGCTTTCGGACGCTCAGGAAACGCAGGTGCGCGACGCCATCCGTGATGCCGTCAAGGGCGGGAAGGCTTTCGACCTGAACAATTGCAAGACCCACAATGATGTCGTGCGCCAGGCCGCCATGGTGATTGACAAGGCGCTTGAATCAGTCCGGGAAGCGGCTGAGGCCGATGAGGCTCTCGGCGTGAAGAACGAAGCCGAGCAGCCCGAGGGCGCCAAGCGCAATGCCAACAGAGAGGGGCTCACTGAGAATACGGCTGTTGACAAGCCTCTTGTCGATAACGAGCCGGCAGGATTGAAGAACCTGAAGCTCATGTTCGACAAGAATTCGACTTCAATTGAGGACAGGATGAAGAGGGGACTGGTCGGCGTCGGCATGCGCCTGAACCGCTCCCAGACCAACCCGGTGCTTCTGCACAAGCTCAAGACGAACGGCGTTGAGCCCGGCTTCATCTACAAGAACGACTGGTCCGCCCAGGACACGCGCAGCATGATCACGGACACCGAGTCCGAAGCGAGCCTGAGGACGCTTGCAGAATTGAAGGCCAAGCATCCCGCGATCGCCCTCAAATGCGAGGGCAAACCGATCAATGAGCAGATCATGAAGTTCGGGCGTCAGCATCCCGCAATCATGTCGGCTCTGTCCGAGTACATGATCGAAAAAGCGATGGGCGATCCGCAAAGCGAGATTTACAAGGCGTTTTGCAACAAGTTCCCGGACATTGATCCCGAGAACTGGCAGGAAGCTGATATCCAGAAGATCAAGATGGAGCTTTTCGCCGAGATCCGCGATACCGTGATGAGCGTCAAGGAGGGGCACCCGGACTATGAGAAGTCGCCCGTCTTCAAGCACTTTGACGACCGCCACATCGTCAAGCTCGACTACAACGAGAGCGAGCGCATCTTCACGAAGAAGGCGGCCCACGCGGGCAAGTTCCGCCGCCCCGAGCGCATCATCTCGGGCCGCAAGTTTGGCCAGATCTACCGTCTGCAGACGGCGACGACCGCAGACAAATCCTCCGCGGGCGCCGTGACCGAGGCCCTGGCCAACGATCTGTCCCGGCTGGCCGGCGTGCCCACGCAGGAGCTGTCTATCGTGCGCGGAAAGTACTCCGACGGCCACCCCAAGATCATGCTTCAGGCACGCTTTGCCGAAGGCTACTCGGACATGGAGGCGGGCTTTCTCAAGGACGGGCAGGTCGTGCCGCCGGAAGGGGCTCAGACCGAGAGCCTGGGCAAGTACAAGGCCTTCTTCATCGTCACCGCCGACCGCGACGCCGTGGGCTCTCGCGGCCAGAACAAGGGATTTGCAAATGGCCAGTTCTTTGCCATTGATCCGGGGCATTCTCTTGAGGGCAACAGCCGGTATCTTGAGCTTGACGATAACTTCCAGTTCAAGGATACCTTCGGCTTTTCAACAAAGCCGCGCTTCAAGAACTTCTCCGTGTTTGACGACGACACGCGCTTTGCCAAGTTCCAGGGCGCGCTCTCGCTGCGCGATCTGAAGAACTCGGGCAAGGTGGAGAACCTTTTCCAGTCGTACCGCAACGCATTCAATCCCAATGAAGAGGGGATTTCGGATGCCGAGAAGACCCTGCGTCAGCAGATCATTCGCGACATCGACGTCAAGCAGAAGGAATTCGAGGATTCCCTGCAGAAGGTTCTCAATGTCGCGGGCGGCCAGTTCCAGCTCTATGACGACCTTGCCGACCAGGGGGCGCCTGTTCAGCAGAAGGCGATCGAGACGATCGAGAATCTGGAAAAACTAACGTCTCCTACCACCTGGGTCAGTCCCAGGGGCGAGGTTGCCCTGAATCACCTTCAGGTCAAGCCGGAAACGCGAGTGCCCTGGAACGCCTTCGTGCAGGGCGAGAACATCGTCTACCACTGCGATCAGCCGCTTTCGGAAGCCGCCAGGCAGAATCTTGAGCGCATTGCCGCCGTAACCCCGGGGTGCACCCTGCAGATCGATGCCGAGGGCTGCGCGAAACTGACGATTCCCAAGGCCGGAGCAGAACGAGCGTTCGACAATTTCTCTGAAGACAACGTTGCCAAGCTTACGCATCCGCAGGAGTGGATGGCCAAGGTCTCCGGCGGAGACCGGCTTGCGGCCGCCAGGGAGTTTGCCGCACAGCAGCCCGCTCCCGCACCGGTTCGCGACACGAGCAAGGTCGCCTCGACCGACACCTATCCGCTCGCATTTAACATCCCTGAGAATTTCGGCGTGCGGGTCAACGGCCAGATGGTCTCGTTCGCCCGCGAACATGTCGATGGAATGCTTCGCAGCATCCCCACGGCCGAGCAGCCGCAGAACCTCGCGCAGCTTCAGGCACTGCTTGCCGCCAGAATTGAAAGGGGCCGCGACATCCTGGGCGCCGTCTATTCGGGCAAGGGCGGAGCCTACCGGCCGACCGTCGAGAACATTGCCTGCGTGACACTCGCCCTGCATGCGGCAACGCGCAGCAAGGGTGAAAACTATTCCCGCGGCGGATTCTCCGTGGGCGACCCTGACGGCCATCTGTACAAGTGGCTGGACGGCTGCAAGGAGATCTATCTGCGCACTTCGACCCATGCCAGGGAATACCAAAAGATGACGGTCGACGGTCACATGAACATGCCGCGCGGCATCGACATTCCGCCGGGCAAGCACGGCATGTTCGGACCGATGCGCACCCTGCATTACTTCACGCTCCCCAAGGCCGAGGGGCAGCCCCGGCGCCTGTACCTGAAGCTCGAGACGTTCGGCATCTTCAAGAGCACGATCTCCAAGGAGGACGAGGAGGCGTCGCGCTCGCTTGGCATGCAGACGCGCCCGGAGCGCACCGGCGACACGGTCGAATCGATCAAGCACTGCGCGTCGCTGCTCACGGTGTTCTCGCGCGTAGGCGGCGACTCCCGCAGGGAGGACTTCCCGAACGAGCTCAAGCCTCATCTTGAAAATGCCCAGCGCGAGCTGCGGAGCCTCGGATTTGCAAACGAGGCCAATCAGCTTGCCGAGGGCGTGGTCAAGACGAACGGCGGCATCCGGAAAATGCTCGCGAACCTGCAGGGCATCCTCAGGGCGAATCCCGGCAACGGCACGATTGCGCAGATTGCCAACGGGCTTACCCAGGCCGCTCGGGATTATGCGCAGCACATGGACGGAGCCGCCATGGACAGGCTTGGCGACGAAGTCATGATCGAGCCGCACGAGCTTCAGAACCAGGTTCTGCAGTCTCAGCCGCATGCTCCGGCCCAGTAACTGACTCGTCTTTTTGCCATGGTGCGGCTCAAGGGCTGCGCCATGGCGGGGCCTCTGAAGGCAGGGCGTGCTTTGGGCAGGCTGGAGCCTTTCGTGCCAGGGTGCGGGCTTGCGCTCACTCAGAAGAGCGAGCCGGCGAGTGCGGGCGTGACTTTTTCCCCAATAAAAACGGCAGGCGGAGCACCTGGCTCCGTCTGCCGAGAGTCTGTTGCCCGGAACCGGCTGTGAAGCCGGTTCCCTGCGGTCATTAGACGTCGGTTCTGCCCATCACGATCTGGCCGGCCATGTAGCCGGAGGTGTGAGCAAAGCCGCAGGCGTTGCCGCCGCAGTAGAAGGCACCGTGCACGCCGGCAACGGTTTCACCGGCTGCATACAGGCCGCCGACGGGCTTGAGATCCCAGCCGAGAACCTGCAGATGGTCGGTGACGCGGAAGCCGCCGCAGGACAGGTTGTTCCACGGGAACATCTTGATGCCGTAGAACGGGCCGTTCTCGTCGATCTTGACGGTCATGTCGGTGCGGCCGAACTGGGTGTCGTTCTTCGCTTCGACAGCAGCGTTCCACTGCTTCAACTGAGCGCGCAGACCCTCGAGGTCAATGCCGGAGAGCTTGCAGAACTCTTCGAGCGTATCGGCGCGGAACAGGTTCTGACCCTTCTTGAACTCTTCCTCGACGCGATCGTCGTTCCAGGCGGGCAGGCCGATCAGGGCGCCGGTCTTGTACTTGGCGCGCGTTGCGTCATAGATCTTCTTGTCCATGAACACGAGGTGCCAGCCGCCGGGGTTGCCCGCCAGGTGCGGCGTGATGTGGCAGATGCCTTCCTTTTCCGTCACGAAGCGCTTGCCGTTCTTGTTCACCAGGATGCCGCCGGCATTGGTGAAGTACCAGAAGCGGCAGTACGGGCCGTTGCGGCCGTTCACGACGATGCCGCAGGGATAGGAGGCGATGTACTGCATGTGCGAGAGCGGAACGCCGACGTCACGCACGGCAACGCGCATGGCAGAGCCGTCGTTGGCGGAGCAGCCGATCGAGACGCCCTTGCCGGCAACGGACGGAACCCAGAAGTCCAGGGACTGAGGAGTGCCGGTGATGCCGCCGGTGGCGAGGATCACGCCGCGCTTTGCCTGGATGCAGATCTTCTTGCCGGTCTCAAGGCTCGTCGCCTCAATGCCGGTCACCTTGTTGGCCTTCTGATCGAAGAAGATGCGGGTCATCGGCGTGCCGGCATAGATCTTGATCTTGCGTTCGGCGGCCTGCTTGACGAGCACGTCAATGTAGTCAACGCCCTGGTAGCTGTCCTGGCGCACGGCGCGCAGGTTGCTGTGGCCGGCGTACTTTTCCAGATGATGGGGGGCGAGGCCGTGGTTCTCGAGCCAGTCGAAGGCTTCGCCGGAGTGCTTGGCAAAGAGTTCGACGGGTTCCTTCAGGGACATGTAGGCGCCGTAGTCCATGATGTCATGGGCAAAGGCTTCCCAGCTGTCCTTGGCGCCTTCGCGCTTCTGGATCGCGGTGCCGTAGGCCGTGAACAGGCCGCCGCACATGCGGGTGGCGGAATGGTAGGGGCTGTAGGACTTGTCAACGACGACAACCGAGCCGCCCTTGTCGGCGACCTGGCAGGCGGCCATGAGGCCTGCGCCACCGGCGCCGCAGACGACGACGTCAACGGTGCGGTCCCACTTGGCGGGAGCGGCGGCCGCATTCTGGGCAGCCATGGCGGGGGTGACAGCGGCGGCAACGCCGGCAGCGGCGGCCGATCCGAGCAGATGACGGCGAGAGATGGTCTTAGTCATGATTTACTCCCCCTTGAACTTGCGATCCTTGATCGCGTGGCAGTCGTGGCAGATATAGTGGCTCTTCTTGTGCATGGCATGGCACTGGGTGCAATCGATGCGGCCCATGTGAGAGTCGTGCGGATTGAACTTGTCGCCCTTGGTCTTGGCGGCGAGCGCTTCATACGAGCCGTGGCACTGCAGGCAGGTCTTCTGTGCAGGCGCGGCCGGGGCGGCCTGTCCTGCGTGGCAGGTGTCGCACTTCAGGGAAGCGTGGGAGCCGTTGACGGCGGCGTTGGCCTGGCTCAGCCCCAGAAGGGCAAAGGAAGCCAGAGCGATGGCAACATTGCGGATAAGCATGGTGTTTTCCTTTTTGATTCCTCCGAAAGTGTTTTCAGAGGAGGGGTCAGGTTCTGTTTTGTTGCTGTCGTTCGGTGGAGAACCCAGTAGCCCACCGAGTTAAGGGAATCTTAAGGAGGGGAGCCGCCCGCCACTACCTCCCGACAATTACCTGCTTTGGGAGGTAGTTTCGTCCGGGGCTTTTGTGAGAAAATTTAATTTCATTGTCTCTCGAGGAAACGGCTTTGCTGGCGTGGAGATTTCTCAAACGGTTGCTGGAGCGCGCTCTGCGGACGGGCAGGCTTGCTGTTGCATCCGTCCTTGCCTGCGCGGGAATCCTCCTCAGCTTTCAGGCGCTGGCCGCCGAGGAAGTGACGATCGGCGTCATCGGATCCAATGAGCTCGGTGTGCGCTCGAGCATCGTGACGCCCACGCTCAACCACCTCATCAAGACGCTTCCCCAGTACAAGTTCCGCGTGATCGACATACCGACCCATCAGGCGGTGGATCTTGTGAAGAGAACGCGGCCGGATTTCATTGTCGGACCGGCGGACATCTTCTTCACGCTCATCAACACGGCTGGCGCGCAGGCGATCGCAACGCGAAAGAACATCTGGGCCAAGGACGGCGGCGCGTCCGTTGGCTCGGCCGTCATCGTGCGCGCCGACAGAACCGATCTTGAGACGCTCTCGGACCTGAAGGGACGTCTCATCGCGGCCTCGCTCCCGGATTCCCTGGGCGGGTGGCTTGCCTTTGCTGGCGAGGTGACCCGGCAGGGGCTTTCGACTGAGGACTTCACGCAGCGCACGAACTTTCTTTCCTTTGAGTTTCCGGCTGTCTTTGAAAGCGTGCTGGACGGCCGGGCGGCTGCGGGCGTGCTCACCGCCTGCCAGCTCGAGCTTGCTGAGACAAGCGGCATGATCGAGCCGGGGCTGCTGCGCGTGATCAATCGCAAGAAATCCGACGCGATCAGCTGCAGCCATTCAACGGACCTCTATCCGGGGCAGACGTTCGGCGTGCTTGATTTTTCAAGGCCGGAGCTCACGCGAGAAGTTGCGGTTGCCGTCTTCACCATGCCGCCCCAGCGCAACTACGTCTGGCAGGTCGCAGGCCAGTTCCACGCCGTTGCTGCGCTCTACCGCGATCTGCAGATCGGCCCCTTCGCGCAAAAGCCCTGGACGTGGAAGGAGTTTCTGAAGCGCTATTACCTCTATCTGCTCGCGGCGCTGGGGCTTATTGTGATGCTGTTTGTGAATGAAATCCGACTCAACAAGCTCGTGGCCCGTCGTACGGCGGCGCTCCTGCAGAGCATTGAGGAGAACCGGCGCCTTGCGCAGGACAAGCAGCGGGCGATTGAGCAGCTCTCGCTCATGGAGCGAAATTCTCTTGTGTCGCACATGGGCTCGATGATCGCGCATGAGCTGAAGCAGCCCCTTGCTACGATCACCAATTACTGCGAGGTGGCGAAGATTCGTCTCGAGGATGCTGAGAATCCTGCGCTTGAAAATCTCTTCGAGACCATGCAAAAGGAGATCCAGAGAATTTCCGGCATCGTGGACAGGGTGCGCGCCTACGCGCGGCGCAGAAACACCAGGCACGGTCCGGTGCGTCTGGATGAGGTGGCTGAAGAGGCTCTGGCAAGCTTTCGCACCTATCGGGAATTTCAGGAGATTGCCCCAAGGATTGACGCGAAGCTGCTGCCAGGATGCTGGGTGATGGGAGACAGGCTGGAGCTTGAGATCCTCATCATCAACCTCTTGAAGAACGGAGCCCGGGCGGCGGCGTCCGTCCCCGCACCGGCGCTGTCCATTGCCATCCGGCAGGAGCCCGGCACGGTGGAGCTGCTTGTGAGCGACAACGGACCGCGCCTTTCGGATGAAGCGTTCGAGCGGCTTCATCATGCGGCGGACTCGACGTCCGCCGAGGGGCTGGGTCTCGGGCTTTCCATCGTGCGCAGCATCGCGGATGCCCATTCGGCGAAGCTGTCGCTGCACCGCCTGCCGCACGAGGGGATATGCTTTGACATCCGGTTCGATCGCGTGAAGCCGGACAGTGAGGAGGGGAAATGACAAACAGTCCGCTGATCAGGATCGTGGATGACGACCAGGAGTTGCTGGTCTCCCAGAAGATGCTTCTTGAAACGCTTGGCTGGGAAGTGGTCACGTACTCGAGCGGGGTGGACTTTCTGCGCATGGATGCATTGAAGCGCCCCGGATGCGTTGTGCTTGACGTGAGGATGCCCGGGATGACCGGGCTCGAGGTGCAGGAGCAGCTGGAGCAAAAGGGCGTCGAGCACATCGCTGTCATTTTCCTCTCTGCGCATGGCGACATGCCGATGGCCGTACACACGATGCGGCACGGCGCGGTGGATTTCATCTCCAAGCCCGCCGACCCCCGGTATCTGCTTGAGCGTGTCGCCCAGTCCGTCACCAAGTCGATCGAGAAAAGCGAGAGAGAAGCGGAGATTCAAAACCTGAAGGAACTGGCGCAGGGACTCTCTCCCAGAGAGCGGGATGTCGCCCGGCTCATCGCCCAGGGGCTTCGCAACAAGGAGATCGCGCGCGAACTCGGCATCGAAGAGACCACGGTCAAGATGCACCGCAGCAACGCAATGCTCAAGTTGCGAGCGAAGACGAGCGCCGAGCTGATCCGCATCTTCACCATTCTTGACTTCCAGAGCGAGGGAGTGCCGTCATGAAGCGGCGCGAGCTGATGCTCGGGGGACTGTCCGCCCTTCTCTGCGCGGGAGCGCGAGATGCTGCCGCCGCGGGGGCTGGAGAACATTGCGATGTCCTAGTGATCGGTTCCGGACTCGCCGGCCTTTCGGCCGCAGTGTCAGCAAGTGAAGCCGGCGCGAAGAGCGTTGTCGTTCTTGAACGCGAGCGGTTTGTCGGCGGGCATTCGGCGCTTGCAAACGGATACTTTGCCGCAGAACGAAGGAGCGGCCGCACGGACGAAGAGTACCGCCTTGCCGTTCAGCAGATGATCGAGGACATGAACCAGACCGGAAAGGGCCGGGGCGATCCCGAGCTTGTGCGCACTCTTGCCGAGGAGTCGGGAGACGCCGTCGAGTGGCTCTCCGGCATGGGCGTTGTCTGGATGGAGCGTACGTACGAAGCGCTGGGCGGCCTGCGGCCGCGCTGCTATCTTTCAGGATTTGTCCGCGCGGGTTACGACTACGTAAACGCGATCAATCGGCGTGCGCGCGAGTTGGGCGTTGCCATCCGGTTCTCCTCTTCTGTTCAGCGAGTCCTGCGGGATTCACGGGGTGGCTTTGACGTGCAGTATGTGAAAGGGGACGAGCCGCGTTCTCTTCATGCGCGAAGCGTAGTCATTGCAAGCGGGGGCTTCGGCGACAATCCGCAGATGCGCCGCAGGTATGATCCGCGGCTTGGACCTGAATTCACCTCAACCGCCAATCCTTATGGCGAATCGCACAACACGGCGCTGGGAGACGGCATCTGGATAGGCGAATCGCTTGGCGCCGCCACCGTGGACATGGATCAGATATTGACGATTCCGTATTCGGGCGGGCGCCTCACGAACTATGTGGGCGCGGATATCTACGTTAACGCCAGAGGCGAGCGCTTTGTCAATGAGGCTTCTCCCATGGAGGAGATCTCCAAGGCGCTTTGGTCTTTGCCGGAGCGCTCGTTCTGGGTGATCACGGACTCTCAGTCCGCCAAGGGCGCGACGCGCGATGTAAAGCTCATCAAGGGCATCGTGAAGACTGCGGACACAATTGAAGAGGCCGCGAAGGGAATGGGGATCAAGCCAGCGGTTCTGGAAGCGACGATGAAGCGCTACAACGAAGCTGCGAGCCGCGGATCAGATCCGGATTTCGGACGGACGACGTTCACGCAGCGCATCGAAAAGCCGCCTTTTTACTACGGTAAAGAACGGCCCTTCGTGCACTTTTGCAACGGGGGCCTGCGGATCAACGCGCGGGGCGAACTCCTAGATGCCCAGGGGAGCGTGATCTCGGGTGTGTTTGCCGCGGGTGAAGTGACGGGTGGCGTGCACGGCCACGGCAGGCTCGGGGGTGCGTCGCTCCCAGACTGCGTGGTCTTTGGGCGCAGAGCGGGGCGGAGCGCCTGGGAGTACGCGAAGACCGCTCGCTAAATCCCGTACCGGGTTCGTTCTTCCTCAACGGTTGTCTTCGGCCCGTGCCCCGGATGCAGAACCGTCTCCGGGGGAAGCGTGAGGATCCGCTCAAGGATGCTTGCGCGGATCGCTGCAAAATCTCCGCCCGGATACTCGCAGTTGCCGATGCTTCCAAGAAAGATCGTGTCGCCGACAAAGGCAGCGGCTTCGTTCTGCGCAACGAACGTGATGGAGTCCGTCGTGTGGCCCGGCGTGTAGAGGGCTTTCAGTCGAAAAGTTGTATTTGCGCTGAGAATGATTTCCTCTCCGTCGGAAATGGGATCGGTATTTTTTACAGTCAATGAATTTCCACAGAAAGCCGAGAGATTGATCTCCGGATGCTCAAGGTATTGCGCTGCTCCAGCGTGCGCATGAACGGGAACGCCGAGCGCGCCCCGCAGTGCATCCACGGCGCCGATGTGATCGAAGTGTCCGTGCGTGAGCAGGATGGCTTCGATCGTCCAGCCGCGCTCCCGGATGATCCCCAGGAGCTTTTCGGGTTCTGCGCCGGGATCGATGACGAATCCGTGCAGAGACTCCGGATCCAGATAGAAGTAGCAGTTCTCCTCGAACTGTCCGACGACAGGGACGGTGACGATCATTTTCTTAACCAAGCGAGCAGGAATCGGGGCCGCAGGTCATGCCCTTGGCGTCGTGCTGGGGAATGGATTCCTCAAGCGTCTTTTCGATGACCTTTTTCAGGTCTTCGACGGACAGCGCGCCGGGAATCCCATAGCGGCCGACGATGAAGAACGGGACGGCGTGGACATTGTAGAGCGCAGCCTCCCGCTCATCGGCGAGCACCTTGCGCTTGTATTTGTCTGTTGCAAGCGTCTCGCACACTTCTTCCGGAATGAGGCCGCATTCCTCGCCAATCTTTTGCAAAAGAGCCTTGTCGGCGAGCTCTCTGTTCTCCGTAAAGTAGAGGCGAAAGAGCGCGTCGATCACGCGATCGGCAATCGTCGGATCCTCCTTGCTCTGAGCCAGTTTTGTCATCCGATGGGCGTCCATCGTGTTCGTGAAGAGGGTCGTCGCGTATTTGAAGTCTAGTCCTTCAGCGCGGCCCATCCGGGAGATCTCCTCGATTCGGGAGGCGGCTTCTTTCTCCGAGAGACCGTATTTTTGGGCAAAACGCGTCAATGTGTCCGTCTCGGCGTGCAGGCCGGCGCCCGGATCCAGTTCGAATGCCTTCATGACAAGACGCACATGCTTGTCGAGACCAAGCTCCTTGAGGGCTTTCTTCAGGCGAGCTTCTCCGATGTAGCAGAAGGGGCAGGCGTAGTCGGACCAGTAGGTGATGTTCAGCATTTTTTTCTTCCTTTAGGATTTAATAGAACGTGTTCGATATAGCATTTATAAACGCTTTCAAATACAATGTCAATAACAATAGAACAAGTTCCATTAAAGGAAAGCAACGATGCCTGGAAAGCGTGGACGGCCGGTAAAGAGAAATGACCGTATCTGCCGGGAGCTCATCATCAAGAGCGCGGTGAAGCTGATCGCCGAACAAGGGGCTGAAGCGTTGACCGTGAGGAACGTCTGCCGCGAGGCGGACATCGGCAACGGCACCTTTTATTTTTATTTCAAGAACAAGGATGACCTCTTGATGAGTTTCCTGCGCGAGCCGGAGTTCAAGTCAATCGAACTCAAGTGTCCTCTCGAGGATATCTCGGGGCGTCTCACGGAGCTCTACATGCATCTCGTGCGCCGCTATCAGACGCTAGGGCTGAACTTTCTGAAGGCCTTCTATTCGACGAGCAACCGGGCGCTCTCGGCGTACATGGGTGAGGTTGAGGGACGGTTTGAGCCCGGCACGGTGATGGCCAGGAGCGAAGCGGAAATGGAGCTTGCGAAGGCGCGGGGCGTCGTGAGCGATGCGACGGACATTCACCTGGTTTGCAAGGACCTCTGCACGATCGTGAAGGGCTGCGTCTTCGAGTGGTGCCTCTCAGAGGGGGCGGCCGACATTGATGGAACGTTGCATCGCCTCATCGAGGCCTACCTGCAGAAGCACCTGACCGTGAGGTCAAGGATCCGCAAGTCCTTCATGTTTTGAAGGTTTTGTCCGAGGCAGGAAGACGTTTTTTGTCTCTGGGTTCATCTTTTCGTTTTTTGTCTGGAATACCGACTCCGAGCAAAGGCTCTGATGGGCTTCATTTTTCGTTTGTGGAAAACCCATCAATTTCCTCGCTTGAACCCACGCTTTTCTGCCTGCGTTTTTCTAGTTGCAATCCCTTGAAAATCCTAGGAGACAGCTTTTTTTCGACAAGCAACAACAAAGGTCAATAAAACTCGGATCCTGAGCGTGTAAACATCGTGGTTTGAGAGTAAAATTGAAACCGATTGAATAGTCATTCACTGGATTTTTGGTAAAGGTTTTCGTCTGAGCCGTGAAGCAATGGTGCTTCGGCTCGGGCTTTTCTGCGTTTGAAAGGCGCCATATGAACCGGATTTATCGAGTCATCCGCAGCCGCTCATTCAACCGTGCAGTGGTGGTCTCCGAGATCACCAAGGCCCGCGGCAAGAGTTCGCTTCAGGATGAGGTTTCTCGCGTCTTCCGGCGTCTGCCGGGATGCTTGGCGGCAGGGCTTCTTGCCGGTGCGCTGTCGGCTTCGCCCTTTGCCTCGACAATCACGAACAAGGACGGAGTGAGCCTTGCCGGGTCCGGAACCGTCCACAACCTTTATGCGCAGGGAATCACGCAGTCAGAGCTGACCGGGAAGGTCGGCGTCAATCGCTTCCAGCAGTTCGACATCAGTCAAGGCCACGTTGCCAATCTTCACTTCAACAAGCAGGGCGAAAGCGTGCACGCCGACAGGCTTGTGAACCTTGTCAACAGCCGCATCAACATCGCCGGCACCGTGAACGCGATCCGAAACAGCAAGATCGACGGGCATCTGTACTTCCTCAGCCCCGAGGGCATGGCGGTGACCTCGACCGGCGTCATCAATGCTGGCAAGCTGACGGCCATCGTGCCGTCCAAGGACTTTTTCGACACGCTTGCCGGCAATGCCGATTCGGGCATCGG
>Ga0310696_10005544_pt1 | contig 15212 bp, 11 predicted proteins | sample AusTroGonzalo_MG_4_FD_203885 | JGI IMG/M metagenome (GOLD analysis project Ga0310696, IMG submission 203885) | Bovine rumen microbial communities from tropical cattle in Woodstock, Queensland, Australia - Gonzalo_02 (v2) (version 2) | ecosystem: Host-associated > Mammals > Digestive system >...
CGTCGCGTGGACGGACCGCCTGGCTTTTGCGGAGATGTTCAATGCCGCGGTCGATGCCGTTGCGCTGGGCGCATTCCGCCTGGCCCACGTGTGCGAGCGCGCGGCCGTTGTCAGGGTCGAAGAGCAGTGCGCGCTTGAATACCGCCTCGTCGCTCCTGTATGAATCTATCACAGGCCAGGCGCTTGCTGCCAGGGCTAGTAGGCAAGCAATGACAAGGATGGACTTGAAGGTGCTTGGTGCTTGGTGCTTGGTGCTTGGTGCTTGGTGCTTCGTGCTGGTGCTTGGTGCTTGGTGCTTGGTGCTTGGTGCGGGCCTTGCGGGCAAGATACTGGCGCGAAAGCAACGCACCAAGCACGAAGCACGAAGCACCAAGCACCACCCCCTTGGCCAGCATGCCACCGCCAACACCACGGCCATCATCGGCACGTATAGGAACCGGTCGGCGCGCGCATGCTCGCCGAAGCTGCCGAAGATGCCGAGCGTCGGCAGAAGGGCGGCCAGGAACCAGAGGATGGTGATTGTTAGTGCTTGGTGCTTGGTGCTTGGTGCTTGGTGCGTTGCTTTCGCGCCTCCATCTTGCCCGCAAGGCCCGCACCAAGCACGGCGCACGAAGCACCAAGCACCAAGCACCAAGCACGAAGCAAATATCAGGCAACCTAGGAGTCCGTGGATAGGCCACTGCCCGGGGACGGCGCGGTAGTCGATGTGGATGCCTACGGGCACTACCATCTGGAACAGCGAAAGGCCGATCGCCACAATGGCATTGAGAAGCCGCCACGGCAAGGATGCGCTGAAGAGCGCGCGTACCTCATGGCCGGCTGGGTGGGTCTGCGAATACATCGCGAGCGCACCTGTGGCTATGGCCATCAGCATGAGTGGCAGGTATGGGGAGATGCGCGAACGCAGTTCGCGCATCAGGACTATGTGCTTGGCCTCGCTGTCGCTTGGGCAAATGCCGCTACGCATCGCAAGATCCACGCAGAGCGCGAGCGCGGGGAAGCACATGGCCGTAGGCTTGCTCATGCACGCTAGCGCACAGCACAAATACGCCGCGATGGATCTGATGGCCGACCTGCGATCGGCCGATCCCCAGAAAAGCAGGCCCGCAAGCGCGAATGCGGCCCACAGCAGCTCCTTGCGGCTGGCGATCCACGCCACGGCCTCCACGCGCTGCGGATGGAAAGCCCAAAAAGCCACGGCAAGCACAAGCCAAAAGATTTTTCTGCCGCCCGCGAGCCGCCAGGCGAGTGCAAGCAGCAGCATGGTGTTGAGCATGTGGAGCGCCACGTTTACGAGGTGATGCGGCCCTGCCCCGGGCCCGAACAGGGAGATGTCGCACATGTATGAAATGTAGGTGAGCGGCATCCATACGCCGCCATGGCTCAGGTTCGTGAACGCCTCCTTTATGTTGCCCAATGACAGCCCGCCGTGCACGAACGGGCAGAGGAAAGTGTAGTCGTGATCGTCGAGATGCAGAAATCCGAACGAACCTGTCGGCACATACAGAAGCCCGACAAGCGCCGCAAGCACGACAGCTCCTAGAAAAAATCGTTTCATCGCCACATTATACCATTAAACATTGGGATGGGGCGGATTGTTTGATAAAATACAGGAAATGTCAAAGGCAAGTTCTATAGGTGGGGCCTGGCGGTTCGAGCACGGACGTTGCTGGGCGCTTCTCGGCGACGACAGCGCGGCGAAGTCGCGCCTGTGCAGGATCGTTGTCGGCGAGGAGCCGGTGCCGCGCGGGATGTCCGTGGAGATGGACGAAGGAATGGAAGAACGCGTGCGGCTCGTCTCCTTCGCGCAGCAGCGCGCGGCTGCTCGGAAGGGCGGCTTCCTGCAGGCGCGCTACTATTCGCTTGTGGATGATTCCGGCCCTGGTGATACGGTGGCTGATGTCCTCTCCTTCAACCGCGTGTTCGACGTCAACCCGTTCGAGGTTGGCAGGCCGCGCCTCGCGGAACGTCGCGCCTACGCCGCAGCGCGCCGCAGGATCATGCCGATTCTTCGTCTCCGCGATCTGATGGACCGTCCCTTCCTCGCGCTCTCGAACGGCGAGACGCGCCGTGTGCTCCTCGCGCACGCGCTCCTTTCATGCCCTGCCCTGCTGGTACTGGACGACCCGTGCGCTGGACTGGATCCTGAGCGGCGCGACGAGCTCAAGCGGCTTCTGGATACGCTGGCCGCGCAAGGAACGTCGCTCCTCCTTTCCGTGCGGCACGAGGACGAGGTTCCTTCCTGTGTTACTGAAGTGCGCTATCTTGGCCGATCGCGCCTCTCGGCCCCGGTAGTCTCGGTGGTCCAGGCCGCCCCATCGCTCTCGGAGTCTCCGGTGGTTGAGTTGAGGGACATTCGAATTAGCTTTGGGCGGAGGAAGCTCTTCGACGGGTTTTCGTGGACGGTTCGGCGCGGCGAGCATTGGGTATTGCAGGGGCCAAACGGCAGCGGCAAGACAACGCTCCTCGCGCTCATCACGGGGGACAGTCCTTTGGCCTACGCCAACGACGTGACCGTGTTCGGCGTGCGTCGCGCACCTGGCACGGAGCTCGCGAAGGTGCGGCGGCGTATCGGTATGGTGTCGCCTGAGCAGCAGGCCTATCTTGGCCTAGGCGCGGACGAGCTCCTCGAAATGGCGTTGCGCAAGAATCCAGATCTGCTCCTTCTGGACGAGCCTTGCCTGAACCTGGACGCGGCGGCGGCACGCCGCCTCCGTTCGCGCGTTGCGCGCTATCTTTCGTCGCATCCAGACTGTACTGCGATCTGCGTGGCGCATCGTCCGGACGACATACCGCCAGGCTTCGGCATGAGCATTTCGCTGGGATGACACGCGCTGCGGCGAGATATGGTATAATCCTGACCTATGCAGGAGACAGAACAAGTCCATGTGGCGTTGCCGCTGAAATACCGTCCGATGACGTTCGACGACGTCGTGGGGCAGGAGCACGTCACGCGCACGCTCAGGAACGCCCTGGAATCTGGGCGCATCGCCAACGCCTACCTCTTCGTCGGTCCGCGCGGCATCGGCAAGACCACCCTCTCGCGCATCTTCGCGAAGGCGCTCAACTGCACAAGCCCGAAGGGTGTGGAGCCGTGCGGGGAGTGCGACAACTGCCGGCAGATCGCCGCCGGCAGGTCGCTTGACGTCACGGAGCTTGACGCCGCCAGCCACAACAAGGTGGAGGACGTGCGGCCGATCATTGATGCCGTCCAGTTCAAGCCGACGACCTCGAAGTACAAGATCTTCATAATCGACGAATGCCACATGCTCACGCCGTCGGCGTGGAACGCGCTCCTCAAGACGCTGGAGGAGCCGCCGCCGTACGTGAAGTTCGTCTTCGCCACGACGGAAGGCGACAAGGTTCTCGCGACCATCGTCTCGCGCTGCCAGCGGTTCGACCTTCGCCGTATCCAGACGCACCAGATCGCCGCCCGCCTGCAGTACATCTGCGGCAAGGAGGGCATCACGGCAGACCAGGACGCGCTCCTCGCTATCGCGCGCGGCGCGGAGGGCGGCATGCGCGACGCTCTCTCGTCCCTTGACCAGCTGATCGCTTTCAAGGGTACCACCATCACTGAAGAGGACGCCCTGAGCGTGTTCGGCCTCGTCTCGCGCAAGGCACTCGAAGACCTCGCCGGAGCGATCCTGAAGGGCGACGCGGCGGCGATCCTGCAGTCCGTTGAGGCGTTCGACTCGGCGGGCAAGAACATGCGCCGCCTCGCGGGCGAGCTGCTGAGGCACTTCCGAAACCTGATCGTGTACCAGTCGCTGGGCGGGCAGACAGCAGTCCTGGAGGCCACGCCCGACCAGGTGAAGACGCTCTCGGAGCAGGCGAAGCTCTGCGACGCCTCTCGCATCTTCCGCATAGCCGACCAGCTGGCCGCGATGGAGGACAAGCTGCGCTATGCGCTCAGCGTGCGCACTCTCATCGAGATGACCCTTCTGCGCGCTTCGCGCATCGCCACGGTGGCGAGCATCGAGGAGCTGATGCGGGCCGTCCGCGCGCTCGCGGCGCAGGGCGGCACGGGTGGAGGGAGCCGGGATGGCCGGGCCGATGGAGGTGGTGAGGTAGGTAAGGTAGATAAGGTCGTTAAGGACCCTAACGACCTTAAAGACCCTAAGGACGTTAAAGACCCTAAAGACCTTAAAGTTGCCGCAGGTACCAGCACTTCTGCTGCAGCTACCCAGTCAACCTCCAGGCCAGCTACCCAGTCAACCTCCAGGCCAGCTGCCCAGTCAACCGCAAAGCCAGCCGCACGTCCGCAGCTGACTCCGGAAGAGCAGCGGAAGATGATGGACGACCCCAAACTCAATGCGCTTCTTGCGGCCTTGCCAGGAGCCAAGGTCACGGCGATAAAGTAGTGCAAGATGAAAGAGCGCAGCACCCAGAACCTGAAACACGAACCAGTGCCGCTGGCGATCGTCGGCGGCGGCGCGGCCGGGATGTTCGCCGCTGCGGTGGCGGCTGAGCGCAAGGTTGGCTGCCTTGTCTTCGAGCGGAAGGTGCGGCTTGGCGCGAAGATGCTGATGACGGCTAACGGACGTTGCAACTTCACGAAGGACATCTCTCCGGAGGCGTTCCTGCGCGACTTGGGCGAGCCTGTCGCCGAGTGGGCGGCTCCCGCCTTGCGGAGCTGTCCGCCGCAGTCCATCGTCCGCGGCGTGCGAAGCCTAGGCGTTAAACTGCGCCGCATGCCCGACGGGCGGATGTTCCCGGATTCTGGACAGGCGGCGACAGTTGTGCATGCGTTTGGCGATCTGCTGCGCGACGAAGGTGTGCCGCTCTGCGTGAACTGTCCCGTGACCGGCATACAGCCGATGAAGAACGGCTTCATCGTCGCGACGGAGCGCTTCACCGTGTGGGCGAAGAACGTGCTTATTGCGACGGGTGGGCTATCGTTCCCGAAGACGGGATCCGTTGGCGACGGACAGGACTTTGCACGCCGTCTCGGGCACCGCATCGAGCCGTGCCGCGCTGGCTTGACAGGACTTGAGGTACGCGACCGTGCGGTGGCGGCGCAGGCCGGGGCGCGGTTCGACGACGGGGAGGCATGTGTGCTGGACGCGACGGGACGGACTGTCTTCACGTCTGCCGGGGAGGTGGACTGCGAGGCGTGGGGACTGAGCGGTGCTGCGGTGTACAACTGCCAGCGCTGGGTGGCGCGCCACGGCTATGCGGGTATGTCGATGGAAGTGTCTTTCGGCGGGCAGTCTGTGATGCTGCGGCAGCTGCTGCCGCGTCCGCTCAAGGAGGCGATCGTGACGGTCGGTGGCGTATCGCGCGAGGACGTGGATCCGGCGACGATGATGTCGCGGAAGGTGCCGGGCCTCTACTTCGCTGGCGAGGTGCTGGACGTGGACGGCCCGACGGGCGGATACAACCTGACTCTGGCGTTCGCGACGGCGCGCGCGGCCGTTGTGTCCGTCCAGTCGCGTCTTAGGGATGGAGGTGCGTGGTGAGGCGCGGACGCGGTCTGGTCGAGTACGACCTGCACCCGCGCGGCACGAACGTCGACATGGCGCTAGCGCGGCTCGAGCAGATCGTCAGCGCGGCGCGCGCGTCTGGGCCGTCGCTCTTTGCGGTCATCACCGGCTACGGCTCGTCTGGCGGCACTGCGCTCATCAAGGAGGGCGTGTTGGCGGCCTGCCGCCGCTACCGGGCGCAGAACCACATCCGGGGATTTCTCGACGGCGAATTTGCGGGCGACGTGTTTTCTGCGGAATGTCTTGCGTTCCCTGATACGTCGCGGATTCCTCCTCTGTACCGGCGCGCGCCAAATCCGGGGATCGTCTTCATCGCCGTCTGACGCATGGTGTGCCGGTAAGAGGATAGAGCAGAAGGTTGTGAATCGGAAGGAGCCGAAATGAAGAAGATACTTTACCTGCATGGGTTCGGGTCGTCGGGCGCGAGCGGGACGGTGGAGCTGCTGAGGAAGTCGTTCTGGGAGACGGACGCGGCGCACCGCGCGGCGGTCGTGGCGCCGGACATTCCGGTGGATCCCGCCGTGGCGCTGCCGATGCTGAAGGAGCTTGCGGCGAAGGAGCAGCCGAATCTCGTGATCGGCACGTCGATGGGCGGCTGGTACGCGCAGCAGCTGCACGGATTCACGCGCATCTGCGTGAATCCGTCGTTCACGCTCTCGAAGAAGTACGACGTGCTTTTTGTCGGGAAGCACAAGTGGCTCAACGCGCGCAGGGACGGCGCGACCGAGTTCCACGTCACGAAGGAGATCATCGCGCACTACCAGGAGCTGGAGGCGCACCAGTTCGACGGCGTGACGGACGAGGACCGTCCGCTATGCCACGGCCTCTTTGGCGACGAGGATCCGATGGCAGTCGAGACTCGCCCCATGTTCGAGCAGCATTATCCTGGCATGGCGCAAGTCTTCCAAGGCGGGCACAGGATGAACGCGCTGATCGTCACTCGCGTGCTGCTGCCGTTCATCAAGACGTTATACGTAATCTGAGGAGCGCCATGGCAAAGAGAATGATAATGACCGGCTGGGGGCTGCCGGAGTACGCGCCGGCGGCAGCAATGCTTCTGCGGTGCGCATTCAAGTGCTCTGCGGAGGTCATAGGGTCTTCGCAGCAGTATCTGCCGACGGCGCTGAAGCACTGCGCAGAGACTTGCTCCGAGGTGTATGTGCTCGGAGTGGGCCTCACGAAGGATCCGAAGGCTATAGCGGTCGAACTGCGGGCGCTCAAGGAGGCTGGCGTCAAGGTCTGGTGGATCAGCGCGAGGGAGATGCCGTCGGAGGTTGCCATCGAGTTCATGATGAAGGATGGCGGGTCGGTGTTCGACAAGATCGTGATAGCGGAAGGCGACCTCTTCGATGCCGTGCAGAAGGCCTTTCCGCGCCATGTGACGCAAAAGGACGTGGAGTCGTTCAGGCGCTTCGCGTTTGGCAGGACGAAGGGCGACTCCGAGGAGGGGCGGTACCGGCATCTGTTCACGGCTGCTGACTGGAAGCACAAGAACGACCGCGAGATGGGGTACTATCCGAGGGCGATATTCGGTCTCGCGAACGGTGTGCGCTACGATGCGCTCGAGTCGGACCTGCACAAGATAGTCGACTACTACAACAAGTGGGGGAAACGCGAGCTGATAGGCGTGAGTCCGCACATGCTGGAGGTGCGGCAGATGGCGGAGAAGGCGGCGGAGTGCGACGACCCTGTCGTCCGCGTGCTCATCACCGGGCCGAGCGGCACCGGCAAGGAGACAGTCGCGCAGCTGATCCACCGCAAGTCGAAGAGCCGCGCGAACGGCGCATTCCTCACGTTCAACTGCGCATGCACTACGGCTAGCCTCTTCGAGAGCAAGCTCTTCGGCAGCGTGAAGGGCGCGTTCACGGACGCGCGCGACAGCCGAGGTCTCCTTGAGGCTGCGGCGAACGGGACGCTGTTCCTGGACGAGGTGGCCGAGCTTGACCTTGAGATGCAGGGGCAGCTCCTGCGCGTGCTCCAGGACGGCGATTTCCTGAAGGTAGGCGAGTCGGTGCCGCGCAGGATACAGAACGTGCGCATCATCGCCGCGACGAACAAGGACATAGTGCGGCTCGTGAACGATGGACGCTTCCGCGAGGACCTTTACTACCGCCTGAACGTCATACAGATCAGGATGAAGTCGCTCGCCGAGCGGCCGGAGGACATCCCCGAAATCGCGAAGACCATCTGGTACCGAGAGACGGGGAAGTCGCTCAGCCGCGAGCAGCGCGCCGCGCTTTGCCGGTACGACTTCCCTGGCAACGCGCGCGAGCTCGAGAACATGCTGATCTACGCGCGAGTCATGAAAGTGACGGACTTCGGCGAGCTGGTGGAGCACTGGAAGCGCGAGAACGCGGGGCTGCGCCGCGACGCGAGCCACGAGCCTGTGCCGGACGACGAGTCGCTAGACGCAGCCGTGGCCAGACACGTCCGCATGGTGGCGGACAGGCACAAGGGCCGCCCCGTGAGGGAGATAGCAAGGCGGCTCGGATGTTCCGAGAACACCGTGCGCAAGTGGCTGAAAGTGTCCGAGTCTGGCGTCTCTATGCAAGAAGACGCCATAGTCTCTGGCCGCTAGAAACTTTGCGCTTTCGCAAGTGAAGGATTTAGGGTATAATTTATGCCGATTCTCGCAACAAGTTGGCGGGACGGAAAATGCAGAAAGAAAGGACGACGGAATGTCTGATAGCAAGAATACCCAGGGCGCACCGGTGACGCTGGGATTGCGCCTGTGGCTGGCGGCATTGGGAGCCTCGCTCGTGGCGCTTGCGGTCTACTCGCTGACACTGGCAGGATACATGTTCCCAGATTCGTCATCAAGCCTTGCGACGCAGTGGATGGGGATGGATGCGCTGAAGGTGCCGCTTCATCCGATATGGGGTAGCCTTGTGAAGGCGTTAGGGGGCGCGTCCATGGGGCTTCGGCTAAACATCCTGTCGATGGTGTGCGGAGTGCTTTCGGCAGGACTCCTGTGTGGTCTCATGGGATACTTCGTCCACCAGTCGACCCACAACGAGGACACCGTCAAGCTGGCGCGCGGAGCCTCGCTTCTGTCCGGCATTGGGGCATCCTTTGTGTTTGTTTTCTCGACGGCGATCTGGCAGTCGGCCACCCACCTCGAGCACGGCATGTTCGATGTGTTCTTTGCGTTGGTGGTGTTCGCCATCTTCATTCCGGCGATCAACTGGCCTAAGGCAATGCCGTACTGCATCGCTGCGATCGCGATAGGTTGCGGGATCGGCCTTGCGGAAAGCGTGATGTTCCTGCCGCTGCTTCCCCTCTACCTGCTCCTAATAGTGGTGGCGTCCGTGAAGATCGGTCGCAAGTTCTACCTGCCGATGGCCATCTTCCTCGTGTTGTTCTCCGTATCCTACGTCGTGACGATGAACAAGGTTGCGAACGGCTTCCTGCTGCTGCCCGAGGCGAAGACGGCGGGCGTGGCGAGCGCTGGCGATGTTTGGAAGAGCGTATGGACGGCATACGCGCACGAGATGCGCCAGTGGATATCTCGACCGGGATGGCTGTACATCTTCGTACTGGCAGTGGCGCCGTTCGTGGTATGCTCCTTCGCATCGGTGCGCGGCCTCAACAACGAGCGTACTTGGAGCCAGTACACGTTCCACGGGGCGATGACGATCTGCATGATCCTGGCGACCGCGACGAAGCTGTCTCCTGAGGGCGTCATGCGTCCGTTCGGCATCTCGCCCGTTGCGACTTCGGTCCTCGTGGCGGCGGTCTGCGGATATCTGCTGGCCTACTGGTACTTGCTGGCGCGCGCACCGTTGCCGCCGGTGGAGTTCGACAAGCTAGACGCCGCCCTGACGGTGGGACGCCGGATGGCCCCCTTCGCCGCAGGAGCGTTCGTGCTGCTGCTGGTCCTGTCGGCCATCGTGAACGTGGCTTCCTTCTCGCGAGACCGCGGCGAGTTCGCTGACGTGTGCGCGAAAGCCATCATCGACAGGCTCGGGGATCGCAAGTGGATCGTGACCGACGGAATGATCGACGACCAGCTTCGCGCCGCGGCGGCATCGCGCGGCCGCGAGCTCAACCTCATCTGTCTCCACCGCGACATGGACGACGCCTATCTCAAGGAGCTGGGCGAGACGGTGCGCGAGAAGGGGCTCTCGGCAGGGAGCGCGGACCTGTCGATATCCATCCAGCTAGGCGTCCTCTCGTTCCTCCAGGACTGGTTCGCGGGCGATACCAACGTGGAGTCCAAGGTGGCCATCTTCGGTGTGCCAGACCTGTGGTACATGTCGGAGCGCGTACCCGTGCCGGAGTGCCTCTTCTTCGGCGGCGTGAAGGACATCAAGAAGGTGGACGGCGCGAAGGCGAAGGCTGAGTTCCTCTCGTTCTGGAAGGAGATCGACCCGATTCTGTCCTCTGGTACCAGAAAGGGGTCCCGCAACATATTCGAGATCGAGGATCCCGTGGACCGCATGCGCATGCAGATGCGCCGCCACGTCGGATTCATAGCGAACAACCTCGGTGTCGTCCTGCAGGACATCGGGATGGACAACGATGCGTTCGAGCTCTACGACCTCGTGCTCGAGAAGATCGACAGCGACAACATCTGCGCCCTCTTCAACGAGTTCGAGATGGTCCGTGCCGGCGTGAAGGTGGCGATGCCGCACAAGAAGGAGATCGAGAAGAAGCTTAAGGCGATCGTGGACGATTCCAAGCGGCGCTACAGGTTGTGGTCGCTTTCTCGCTACTATGGCTACATCCGCTCCCCGGAGATATTCGCGCGAATGGGCTACGAGTGGGCGCGTTCCGGGCAGACTGGCAACGCCATCGCTCAGGTGCAGCGCGCGATCAACTTCGTCCCGCCGGACAGGCAGACGGGCCTGCTAAACATGATGGCCGCCATCTATGCCAGCGGCAACCAGGCCAAGCACTCCAAGGCTGTGTACGAGAAGGTGCTGGAGAAGGACGAGAACAACCACGACGCCCTCATGGGCATGATGCGTCTCGCGATGCAGTCGGGCGACATGGAGAAGGCGAAGGGATTCCTTGCGAAGGCCGTGAAGTCCACAACGGACAACGTGGCGACCACATCCTTCGACTGGGCGCTTCTCCACCTGATGAACAACGATCTCAGCGCGGCAAGGATGGCGTTGCAGAAGGTGACGGATCTCCAGCCCAAGAGCCTGCAGGCATGGGCGTTGCTGTCTGGAGTGCTGCTTCAGGAGATAGACCAGGCGAAGGACGCCGCCGCCAAGAAGTCTGCGTTCCACGAGCTGGAGACGGTGATCCTGCCGAAGATGGAGACGATCGCGGACTCGCCCAGGAACTACTACCTGCAGATGACGCGCGCGCTCGTATGGATGCGCAAGGGCAAGGCCCACCAGAAGCAGGCGCGCGACGCGCTTGTCGTGGCTTCGAGGTCGCGGCCCGACGTCATCTCCGTCGGCGACATGATCCTCAACCTCGACATCGCGCTTGACGACGGCGAGAGCGCGGAGACGCATGCGCGCCAGCTCCTGCGGCAGGATCGCACCAACAAGCTCGCCAACTACGTTATGGGGTCGCTGCGTCTGAGGGCCGGCGAATACAGCATCGCCGAGACCTTCCTTCGTCTCTCCGTCAGCGCCGAGCGGCCGTTGGCTGCCGCGCAGAACGACCTCGCGGAGGTGCTGCGCCGCCTCCAGCGTCCAGAAGAGGCCGAGAAGTTTGCGAGGGACGCCACGAAGACCGATCCCAACCTGTACGTGGCGTGGGAGACGCTCGGCTCCGCGCTGCTAGACCAGAAGAAGAACCTGGACGAGGCGGAGACCTGCGTCAACCAGGCCATCAAGCTCTCGAAGTCGGACAAGAACCAGATCGAGGATGTCCGCATGTACATTACGCTCGCCCGCGTGCAGCTCGCAAAGGGCGACGAGCAAAGCCGGGCACAGGCGCGCGGTACGTTGCGCAAGATACAGAAGCGCCAGTCCGAGCTTTCCAAATACGACCTTGGCGAATTCGAGAAGCTGCAGAAGGCCGTTCAGTCGAAGAAGTGACCAGCATAAGGCCTTAAGGTCTTTAACGTCTCTAAGGTCTTTAATGAGGTTTAAGGAGTTAATGAATTTAAAGACGTTAAAGACCTTAAAGTCGTTAGGGACGTTAAAGTCGTTAGGGACGTTAAAGTCATTAAAGACCTTAGAGACGTTAAAGACCTTAATGTCCTTAACGACCTTTTGCGGCCTTGTTGCCATTTTCTCCTTGCAGTCTCTTGCCGCAGATGTAGAGGCTGAAAAGGCGCGTATCGGCGGGAGCACGAAGTCGCACTGGAACTTCGGGCCGTTGTTCGAGTATCGGCGCGCCGCCCCCGGGCCGTCGTCGTTCTGGGCGGTCCGCCCATTCTATTCCCAGGTAGACGCGCCAGCCTCAGACACATTCGCGTGCGATGTCCTGTGGCCGCTCGGCACCTATCACTACCACAACAAGGCCGACTGGTGGCGCGCTACCATCGCCTATGGAGACGCTCGCGATGACGATCCAACGTGGAGCTTCAACGTGTTTCCGATCTGGTTCAGCGGCTGCGACAGGAAGGATGACGGCTATTGGGGATTCTTCCCGATCTACGGACACCACCCGCACTTCTTCTTCATGGACTACTGGGACTTCATCCTGTGGCCGATATGGCAGTCGTACTCTGTGAAGGACGTGCGCAGCCGCGCGATCCTGTGGCCGCTCGTCACCTGGCGCGACGAGCCTCGCTTTGGCGTGGGCGTGTGGCCGTTCTACGGGACCGCGACGCAGCGCGAGTCCGAGCACGGCTACGTGCTGTGGCCGATCGTCACATGGGCGAGCTACCGGGAGGACCGCGACACTTCCGGTGCCGGTTCGTCATGGATGTTCTTTCCGCTCTACGGGCAAGTCCGCCGCGCACGGGAGTCGCAGACGCTCGTGCTGCCGCCGTTCTTCTCCTACGTGCGGACTGACAAGGCCACTCGCTGGCGGCTGCCGTGGCCGCTCGTGGATGTTCTGCATTCCTCCGTGCGCGACCGCATCTCCGTATGGCCGTTCTACGAGACTATCGACGGCTATCCATACGCCGACAAGGGACGGAAGGAGAAGGTTGAGGAGCGCACGCGCCGCTATGGTTGGTACCTGGTGGAGGATTCGGAGCTGGAGTCCGACACGACGCTAGAGACGCGTTTTACCGTGTTCCCGTTCTGGACAAGCGAGCGGCGGTTCTCGAAGGCGAAGGACGGTACGCGTACGGAGGTTGCGTCCTACACGCGCGTCTGGCCGTTCTGGAGCTCGACGACGGTGAAGGGACGTTCGCGCCAGCGTGTCCTGGAGCTGAATCCAATCCGCCACTCGGAAGGTTTCGACCGCAACTGGTCGCCTTTCTGGACGTTCTGGGAGTGCTGGGATCGCAAGGACGGCCGTACGCGCCATTCCCTCTTCTGGCACCTGATAACCTGGCACACCGGCGAGCGTCGAGCAGAATAGTCGCCGTGCATCGGGCTATCAGAACTCGTAGAGATCGCTAGGCTCGTCCTGATCGAGGGCGGCTAGCGCGATATCTTCGCGCTCAATGTCCTTGAGCGCTTCGCGCATTGACTCCAGCGCGAGGTGCGGAGCGTTGCAGGGGCGCGAAAGGTGTGCTAGCAGGAGCGTTTTCAGGTTCTGTGGCGCCACCTCGCGCACGAGATCGGCGGCGTCCTGGTTCGAAAGATGTCCGCAACGGCCTGATATGCGCTGCTTGAGCGAGACCGGACGGTCGGAGCAGGCGAGGAGCGTCGGGTCGTGGTTAGACTCCAGCACCGCGCACGTGGCTTGGGCGAGCGCGTACTTCACGGGCATGGTCGGCACGCCCATGTCCGTTGCGACGAAGAGTGACGAGGTGTCGTCCGAGAAAAGATATCCAACCGTGTCGGCGGCATCGTGCGGAATGGAAAACGCGGACACGGAAACGTCACCGATCGCGAATGGTTCCCCGGTTTCGAATATGCGCCATCCGTCCTCGACGCCAGTCAGCGTGGCGATAGCGTCCGCCGTGTTGCCGTTCGCGTAGAGCGGCACAAGTGGGTGGCGCTTGTGGAAGGTGGCGATCCCCTTGCAGTGGTCGTCGTGGTCGTGGGTGAAGAGGACGGCGGTCACGTCGGCAGGGCACACGCTGCAGGCGGTCATGCGCTTTTCCAGTTCGCGGCACGAGAAGCCGCAATCCAGAAGAAGAAGAGTCCCTCCCGATCTGACTGCAAGCGCATTCCCCTTTGATCCGCTCCCGAAAACGCGTAGCCTCATGCGTGTATCTTTTCGTTTGCGGCGGCGACTTTCGTGCGGAGCGTCTCCTTGTGTTCATGAAACTTTCTTCTGAGGGCGGCGTCCGACGTGCCAAGTATCTGCACTGCCAGAAGCGCGGCGTTTGTCGGGCCTGCGCTGCCTACGGCGACGGTAGCCACCGGCACGCCGGACGGCATCTGCACCGTCGCGTAGAGCGCATCCAGTCCGTTAAGCGCACCGCCCGCCACGGGGATGCCGATCACCGGAAGCACGGTACCTGCGGCGAGAACGCCGCCAAGGTGCGCCGCGCCGCCAGCGGCGGCTATGATGACCTTGATCCCGCGCGACTCGGCCGTCTTCGAGTACTCCAGCGCCACGTCTGGCGTGCGGTGCGCGCTGATTACACGCGTCTCGTACGGGACGCCGAATCCATCGAGCGTCGAGCAGGCCTTCTGCACCAGAGGCCAGTCGCTGTCCGATCCCATCACGATTCCTACAAGCGGTTCTTTGCTGTCCATGTCAATTCTCCTTGTTAGATTTGTCAAGCTGTTCAAGCAGTGCGGCGGCGGCGGCGATCTCCGCCGCGGTCTTCGAGCCGGCCGTGGCCGTGGCCTCGCCAAGACCTTCCACGGCCACACGCACGGTCACTATGGGCGCGTGCGACGGGCCTTCCGTCTTCAATGTCTCGTAAATGGGGCGTGCCGGCGGCTTGTGCGCCTGCGCCTTCACCTGCAGGCAGCCCTTCGGGTTGGCAGACCATTCGTTGAGCGGCGCGTCGATCGGCAGCCCGAGCCGGGCGAATACTGTTTGCGCGGCGGCAAGTCCGCCGTCTAGCCACACGGCGCCCATCACGGCCTCAAGTGCGTCCGCGATCACCTTCGCGTGCGGCGGCAACGGGTGCGCGCCCGTGTTGCGCTTGAGGAAATTTTCCAGGCCGATGCGCTCGCCGGCCTCGGCCAGCACCGTGCCGGATACGAGGTGCGTGCGGCGGACGGTGAGGCGGCCCTCCTGCTCGTCTGGGTACGCCGCGAACACGGCGTCCGCCGAAAGTAGCCCGAAGACAGCGTCGCCCAGGAACTCGAGCCGCTGGTTGTCCGCGACATTGGGGTCTGACATGCGGCAGGCCGGAGTCGTGAGCGCACGCTCGAGGAGCGACGGATCGCGGAAGGTGTAGCCGATCTTCTCTTCGATTTCCGTCATTGCGTCACCTGATCGACGAACCCGCCCAGCCGAGTTTGCGGCTGAGCACCTCGAACGGATCGGCGCCGGGCAGCTCCACGAGCGGCACCGTCACCGACGCCTTCTCCACGACGACCTCCTCGCCCTCGTGGACCTGCGCGACGGCCTCGCCGTCTGCGAAGATGTCCAGAGTCTCCGCTCCTGGCCGTGCCACCAGGCGAACTGTCAGTCGCGAGTCTTCGCGCACCACGAACGGGCGTGATGAAAGGGCGTGCGGGCAGACTGGCGTGACGACGACAGACCGCGAGTCCGGCAGCAGGATCGGTCCGC
>Ga0310696_10005545_pt1 | contig 15211 bp, 12 predicted proteins | sample AusTroGonzalo_MG_4_FD_203885 | JGI IMG/M metagenome (GOLD analysis project Ga0310696, IMG submission 203885) | Bovine rumen microbial communities from tropical cattle in Woodstock, Queensland, Australia - Gonzalo_02 (v2) (version 2) | ecosystem: Host-associated > Mammals > Digestive system >...
ATCGTTGCCCGCGTCACGGCCTATAGTCACCGTGGGTTGCGTTATGTCGTAAGTCGACTTGACGCCCTCCAGTTCCCACACTAGGCGGGGACAGAGGTTCTTGGTCTTCATCAGGCCGGCCAGGCGTTCCTGCTCGGCACGCTCCTTCTCGGCAGCGCGGCTCTGCTCCTGCTGGAGCTTGTATTGGTCAAGCGAGCTGTTGGCTTGGGCGATGGCCTGTTGGGCTTCAGCCTCGGCGGCTTTCTGCTTGCTCTCAAGGTCCTTCAGCTTACGGGCCTTCTTCCTGTGGCTCAACACGCTAAGCACCACGACCGCAGCAATCACGAGAAGGATGAAGAGAATGATGGCAATGGTCAGCAGCAAATGCTCGGCCATCCATTCTTTAAGCGAGAACGCGGGGGGCATATACTGCTCCTGATATTCCACACCTTTGATGTTCAAGGCCACCGTTTGGGGGTCATCGCCACGCTTCATGCCCGACTCAAAACTGAAGCGGTAGTCGTGGCCGAAGTATGCGTCATCAATCTCATCATACCAACTCAGCATCGTGGTGCAGGCCCGTTGCACGCCGTTTTGGTCGAAACATTCGAAGTCGCCCTCCGTTGCTCTGGCAAAGTTGGCCGTCTCATTGGCCACGCCGCTGGCAGGATAGTATTCAAGAATATAGACCGGGATGTTGCAGCGTTGTGCCAGCATCAGCACCTGGTCGGCCGAGTCGGCACCCGCCACGTTACGAGGATGGCCTGCGGTGAAGAGGTACACTGCCCTTGATCCGCCGTCTTCAGGCAGGTCGCGCAGCAACTCGATGGCCTCACGCACAGCAGTGTAGAGGTCGGTACTGTTAGGCGCGTTACTGAAGCTGCGGTCCGAGTGGCGGTGCATCGTCACCAGATTCCTCAGCGTTCCAAAGTCGTTGCTGAAGCCGTTTTGAAGCGGCTGCATCACCGTGGTGGTGTTCACACTACGATGGAACTGAGCCACCATCACCTGGTCGTTGACCGACAACTTGCTGCTGGCAAGGAACAGGTTGATGGCGTTTTTGATGAACTCATGCTGTCCAGCACGGATGTCCTTTCCTTTGCTGATCTCCGCGAAATCTTCCCAAAGGATGACGATGTGCTTGCCCGCGTTGCGCTTGTCGCGTTGCAGCGCCTGCATGGTGAAGTCTTTGTTCAACCCATTCTCCCTCAGGAAGCGTACGTCCCCTTTGGCGAGCTCCTCAGCGCCGTCATCGTGCCACACGAAGGTCACGGTGGGGAACGCATCAGAGTTGAAAGTCTCCTTCATATAGCCGTTGACCTGAGCCTTCAAAGCGAAGGGACACAGCAGGCACAGCAAGGCAAAAACGAAAGTCTTTCTCATAAGCATTCTTTATAATGAGGTACGGAATTTGAAGACCGTCTTGCCCACCTGTATGACATCACCATCCTTGAGAGTGACAGCGTTCACACCCGTGTCGGCACCATTCACCCGCGTGCCACTGGTCGAGAGGCTATCCTGGATGAAGTAGCTGCCTTCGCGGTAAAGCAGAACGCAATGCTTGCCCGACACCGTGCCGTCGTTGACGCTAATCTGGCAGTCAAGGTCGCGGCCGATGACATTACGGCCTTCAAATAGTTTGAAGTCGACGCCCATGTCGCTGAGGGTGTATGACACGAGCCAACCAACCAGTTTGCGCGAGCTACGCACTTCGCCACCACCCATACCGGATTCCGATTCATCGAAGATCATCGTCTTAGAGGCCGACATCGGACGCGGGGCATTTCCCATATTGGCAGGTTCTGGAGCTGAGTATCCACCGTAGTTCGGCACCGTTTCACCACCCATCGGAGCACCCATGTCAGGCATCACGCGGGTCTTGTTGGGGTCAGCCATTCCACCACCCACGCCTGCTGCTGTGGCGCCGCCAGCAGGTACCGTGGCGCCGCCCATAGGCATAGGTGCACCGTTACCGGGCATCGTCGAGTCGCCACCACGGCCACCGCCGCCATAGTTGCCTGGTGAAGCCACCGTGGCATTGGGATTGACAGCACCAGCGCTGCTGGCGCAATAAGGGCACTGAGCCAGGTCATCCTTATAGAAATGACCATTGGGACATCTTTTGTAACCTGAAACCATAACTTTCTGTTTTTTAGATTATTATTTAATTATTGTGATATTTTGATATGCTTCTGAACCTGCAAATATATCAAATTTTTGGAAAAACAAGTATTTTTTCTTAGGTTAGCTCAAAGTCAGAGTTAGGTCAGACTTAGGTCAGTGTTGGAAATTTTGATTTGACTCCGTCGAATGCAGAGCATTTCGGGTCCGAATTTGGGCTATTTTTGGGTAGACCCAAAGTAGGAGTTAAGTCGGACTTATATCGGACTTACATCGGACTTGGAAAATCCGGATTCCGATGACACTTTTGGTTGTTATTGACAATTGACAATGACAATGACAAGATTTTTTTTTGCCCACAGACAAAAATATTTCGTGTTTTATTCGATAACCGCAAATTAAGGGTTGTACATTTGCAGCGTCAAACCAAAATCAATTTTATTATGAACGACACCAATTTCAATGTGGTTGACGAAGAACTGTCAACCGTCAACAGCCAACTGTTAACTGAGGCGATGCCTCAGGGAGTGAAAGATTCCATCGAAGCCGTCGGTCCGCAACTCGCGATGCCCATTGTGACCGCCATCTGTCCCTGTATAGGGGCGCTGGCCACAGGCGTACAGCTTGACGTGCACGGACAAACGAAAGGCTTGAACCTCATCGCCTACATCGCCGGCGACTACGCCAGCGGCAAAGGCCAGATTGATTCCGTCATCGATGCCTGGATGAGCGAGATTGCGGCACAGGACAAAATCTATCTGGATCAAGAAGACGAGTGGAAACGCTTGAAACGAGCCTTCAGGAACAGTCCGGGGTTGCCCGATGAGCCCAAGCTGCCCGTGCGCTACCTCACCTTAAATAATACGGTGGCCAACCTGGCCGAGCGACTGGGCAACACCCAAGGAAAGCACGCCTTCTCGTTCACGCCCGAGGCTGACCTGGTGGCGCAGAAGTGGAAGTCGTCGATGAGCGACTTCTCCGTGATGCTCCGCCAGAGCTACGACGGCTCCAAGTATGAGCGCGAGGCGCGAAGCGTCGATGCGGTGAACGTCCACATCGACCATCTGTTGTGGAACGTCACGATGTGCGGCACTCCCGATGCCCTCTACCGTGTGGTGAGCAACTACACCAACGGCTTCCAGAGCCGACTCGCCGTAGCCCGTACGCCCGACAACACCTTCGCACCTTTGAAGGACTGCCTCCACAAGCTGACTCCGCTTCAAGCAGAGCGCATCCACCAGGTCGCCCACCTGCTGCCTCTGATGCAGGGCGATGTGGTGCTGCCCCTGTTGGAGGATAGGGGACAGGAATGGGTGGAGAACGTCCGCTTAGAGACGATGAAGAACGACGACTACACGATGGCTCGTCAAAGGATGCGCACCTGTGTGACCGCCCAGCGTATGACCTGCTGCCTAATGCTTTGCAGAGTGTGCGAAAGCTTAATTAATAAGTACGGCTTGGAAGACGCCGAAGCCCAGCTGAAGCAGCATCCCAACCTCTGGAAGGAGCTGCTGACAGAGGCGCAGACGCCTCAGATGCTGGAGGTTTACGGGATGATTGCCGACTCGTTAATGGAAAACGCACTCTATTTCTTCCGCGAGCGTATCGAGAACGCCTTCAACAGCCGCGACTATGCGGGTTCCGGCTTTGGGCGCACAAGACACACAGCGAACACCTCCATCTATGAGAGCCTCGACCCGATGTTCACCTTCGACCAGGCCTTGCAGCAATCCGTAGCCATCAAAGGCACAGGAGCCACTCGCAACAGCGTGCATCAGATGTTGAAGAACTGGCGCCACCAAGGGTTGGTGCAAAAGACCGAGGACACCCTGTACAGAAAGCTGCAATGATTGTCATTGTCAATTGTCAATAAGAGACTGCCGATGGAAAAAACGCCCTCAGAAACGGGGGCGTTTTTATGGAATTATTACAGGCTCACCTAAAAAATGCGGCTGTTTGCCAAAATAAACATCCAGCACAGCCTTGACCTTTGCCAATATCTCCCGGGCGTGATTCTTAAAATACGCTTTTCTTACGATGGCATCTTTTGCATCAAACCCAACGATGTCAATGTCTTGCTTCCTGGCCACATAAATGGCCCTTTGGTTATGCCAATGCTGGGATATTACAGTGATTGAATCTTGTCCAAAGACTTTCTTCGCACGTACCATTGAGTCAAACGTCCGGAACCCTGCATAATCAAGATAAATCACGGTATCGGGCACACCTAAGGCGACCAATGAATTTCGCATACACTCCGGCTCGTTGTATTCTTTTACATGGTTGTCACCGCTGGCAATGATGTAGGATATTTTCCCTGCGAAATACAAATCCGCAGTTGCTTTCATCCTGCATGTAAAGTAATAGTTATCATTCCCGTTACTGAGTTTTGGAACGGTACCCAAAACGACTCCCACTTTACGATAGGGTATCTTCTCGACATCATCATAGGTTCTGCCTTTTGCGCTTTGCATGACAATCACATTGCACAAGCCGACCAATGCCAGAACCACCAAGGCAAGTATCAAGCCCCAACGTATGGCCAGCCTAATGAATGATTTATCTTTTTTCGTTTTCATCATGACGTCTCCTGTGATTGCGCCTTACATGCCTCTATACACCTCCAATTGACAGGTCTTTTTGCAACATAGCCTCTTTTTCTTGTATCTACCCAAATGAAGCTTGAATTTTGGATTGAGAAGATTGGCTCTGAAAAAATGTCTTGATTATCAGCAGCCTGTTGGTCGTCAATAGGACGGGCGGAATAATAATTCACTTCAACCAGTTCTTGGTCGGATAGCATCATTCTCTCAAAGAACTTCACTATGTCAAGCCAATAGAAAGGTCTCCATTTAGCGCCACCGTTTCGTAGTCCATAGTAGAAGTTATATCCGTCAACGTACACTATAACTTTCTTTTTTTCCATACGTCAAAAGTGAATAAAATAAAGCCCCCTTTCGGAGGCTTAAGCTTCGGTATATCTCATCCGAACGGGATTTATGCTGCAAAAATACTACTTTTTTTTGAAATAAATGTATTTTCTACACACTTTTTCTTGTTTTTCCATGGGAAAGGGCTTGTTTTGGTACCGCTGATGATGAAGCGGTCCACTTTCCCCGCCTCGTTCAGAGCCACAGCCGCATTGATGCAGTGGGTATAGAACCGGTTGGGGTCTCCATAGCGACCCTTGGGGGGTTGATGAAATCATTTAAAGCCAACCACTTTCCATGTGTCATTCTCTCTCACCACCAGCACCTTCACATTTGTATCGCCATATCGTGTGATATCTTGAAACCCTTTTTGCCCAACTTCATCGGAAGGAACGCAGCCCACATACACCTTCTTGATTTCTCGTCCATACTCGTCAAACCACTCGGATTGCACGTACATTACCGCCACTTCGCAATTGTCAGACAGGTAAGGCTTCCACCCAAAAATGTTCAATTTGCTGTCGCTTCCCGAAAAGAAGGGGGCGTAATCCACATAGCCGTTCCATTGACGAATCTCCTCGAAAGTATCTGCCGCTTCTGCATCCATATAAAAAAGCATTCGTTGGTAATCGCCGTCCAGTATCGCATTGACGAAATTATAGGCAACCGTCTCCGGGGTATTGTTTGCTTTGAGCTCACTTTGACCGAGTCTGACCACAATGGGATTGGGGTATTTATCATTGACGCCATTGTGTCTCGTTCGTTTTATCGGCTGGTTTTCCTTTCCGTAAACATACATCATATATCCATGAAGGGTATTGCCATTCGCCAACACCAGCCGGTCTTTTGTCAATTCCTTGATAACATAAACATCGATGCCAGCCATTGCCCCCGGGTATCCATTGGGAAAAGTCAGCACCAGCACCGTATCATGGAATAATTCATATTCGACACCTGATTGTATCTTAATCTCACGCAACAGGCTTTCCAAGTCAACCGTGTCCGCATCATGGCGTTTCTTTTCACTATTGTTTTTGGACATCTCCATCTTTGCCACAGCATCTTCATAAGAGTCCTCAAATTCTTTCATAAAAGCATTGATATCCTCCTGGATCATTGGTGGTCTTTTATGCCTCAGCACAATATGATTGAATTGGTCATAAATGACGTCGTCATCGTATTCCTCGTTTGATGGGATTTGTATTTCGTGCAGAAACCATTCGCCTTCTATGGGGTTTTGGGCTTTGCAGGCCAAGGCCATTAGTCCATAAAGAACTAGCACACAGACTTTTATTATTTTTGCTCGTGACATGATTCTATTCTTTAGATATTTAGTTATTGGCCTTTCGTTACTAGATTAGAAACTTTTTTGAAGACACAATCGAATACCACCAGGAGACCCCGCACATCGATTGGTTACTTGACAATCCTCCGGACCGCTTTCCATTACCCCTGTGCCGCCACGTAACACATGATCTTCCCCTCTCAAAGGTCCTCGAGGATTAGTCTGAGAGCTATTGCTGTAAGGCCCATACAAGTCACTACAATATTCCAACAAATTACCGCTCATGTCATACAATCCTAGTTCGTTTGGCCGTTTCTGCTTTACTGCATGCTCTCCTCCTATAAAAAACCAAGCCACATCATCCATGTTATTACTACCAGCATACTTATATCCTCTGCTTTTCTTACCCCCTTTTGCCGCATATTCCCATTCGGCCTCTGTTGGAAGACGAAAAACATCTCCCGTCAGCTGATTCAGCTTATGAATAAAATCTTGGCATTCGTTCCAATCAACTTCAATGGGCAGATTATTATCACTATGATTAAAATATTCACGATTAATATGCGAAGGAACCCTACTGCCCATCACAGCCTTCCACAATGCCTTTGTCACCTCTGTTTCGCCCATATAGAATGTGTTTACCGTCACCTCGTGTGCCGGCTTCTCATCATCCCATTCGCTGTTGTTGCTGCCCATTATGAATGTACCGCCATCCACCAGCTTCATAGTAAAGGTAACGTCTTTCAATGTATAACGAAGATCTTCAACTTGTGCGATTTCTATCTGGTTGTCATCAACATCAAAAAAATATCGCTCTATCTCTGCCTCTATTTCCTCTTTATCGTTTTCATCCACCCCAACATGCCGTGCAACAATTTCACCATTTTTAACAAATAACAAAGTAGGTACCCCTTCAATATTATACTTACGAGGAGATTTTGATTTATTATAGTATTCCATTTCAAATCGTCCAAAAACAATCTTGCTAGCGTATTTTTTAATCAATTCATTGAGGATAGTATCCATTGTTTTACACGGAGGGCACCATTCTCCATAAAAGTCTATGATAGCAGGCACTTTATTAGATGAAGCAATAAAACTATCAATGTTGTAATCCGACAATCGGACACACAAATCAACCTGGTTCAAATCGCCTGGGGAAAGAGCTAATCGGAAACCGATTCCTAAACTCTTACCATCCGCACTAAAACCTTGACGATTTGTCACCCTGCATCGCTTTGCGAAACTAAACACATCACCATTACGCAATACACGTTCATCACCAATTGAAGGCCCTTGTGGATTGTTTGATGTAGAGTCGGAATAAAGCCCATACCTATCATTGCATAATTCTGAAACATTCCCACTCATATCATAAATCCCAAGCTCATTTGGCGATTTCTTTTTTACAATACGATGCACACTCTTATCTCCTCTCCATGTGGTATTATTTTCATACCAAGCCACATTACCGATATCGTTGCTTCCTGAATACTTATAGCCATTACTCTTTTTACCTCCTCGAGCAGCGTACTCCCACTCCGCTTCAGTAGGTAATCGAAAAAACACCCCGGTTATTTGCTTCAACCTATTAATAAACTGTTGACAATCATCCCAACTCACTCCATAGGCTGGATAATTTCCACCAAGGCCATGTGTCTCATCCCACCATAAATAACGGCCTGCATAAGTTGGTTTTCTACCCATCACCGCCTCCCATAATGCTTGAGTCACCTCTGTTTCGCCAATATAGTAACTACTCAATGTCACATTATGTACTGGTTCCTCGTTATCCCCAGCTTCAATGTCATAATTCTGCCCATTGGGGTTTTCATTTTGTGCTCCCATCCAAAACGTTCCACCTTCAACAGGTTTCATAGTGAAAGAAACACCTTTAACAGTAAAAGTAATGTCTTTGAATTGGTCAATAAAGTATTGAGCCTCTTTGAAATGTATAGCCGTTTTCCCAAAAACAGAGAGATAATTACGGTAATCATCAACGGTTCGGCAAGCCTGAAACGCCTCTGTATCCGACTCATCTGTTATTCTACGCAGTGTTACACATTCATCGCTATGCGAGACAGCGTCTATCCCATCCCTGCAAAGTGTCATATCATTATTCCCAAGATATTTCCCAATAAAATTCTCATATTCAAGGTTGTCGCCAGCTTTAATTGACACCATATTATCAAAGCAAACATAAGCTCGTAACACTTCTTCCCCATCTTCTTCTACTGCGACTTCATTCCAAGATTTGAAAGCAAAAGCTATACTATAATTTCCATACCGACCTCTCCAATTGCTTCCGACCAGCTCTTTGCTTGGCTGTAATGTGTAATTCTCCTCAATCAATGAAAAAACGTTTCCATTATTATATAATGGCTTTAGCCATTTGTCGTCTGTCTTCAGCCTCGCAGTTTTCTTGGTCAAATCGAAATTGAAAACTATCGCATCTTCGACACCATAGTATATACTAATACCTTGATGAAGCGTGTCCGACGCAGAAAACGTCACTTCGCCTGTTGATGGTTTATACTTGCCAAATCCCAAAGGAAACATATTCTTTTGAGGTGTTCCCATTAGCCAAATCACCTCATTGTTCTCATTAAAGACAAAATAGCTTGTAATTGTATCATATCTATCTTCAGAGACAAGTCGTTCTGTATAAGACAATGTTGTTCCTGCTTTTGGAGCAGAACCCTGTCGTAACAAACTCACCAAAATTACCACCGCCAAGATTATTACGGTTAAGACAATGATTATACGCAAAGGGGCTTTTGAACTGGTTTTAACCTTCTTTCCGCAATACTCGCAATAATTACTATCATTGGCAATCTCTCTACCACAATTAGGACATTTCATGACTATCTATTAATTTTAGTACCACATTTATTACAAAACATAGCATCTGGTTTAAGGGCCTTGCCACATTTACGGCAGAAATGAATTTCGACAGCACCTTCCGATGCTTTTTCATCTTCCTTTAGTGTCTCTTTTTCACCATCAGCAGTTGAAATGCATGCCGGTTTAAACAAGAAAGCTTTAATTTTCGCAGCAATCCGCCCAATAGAGAATTTCTTGGACTCTATTTTAGCCAAGTCACTCGTTAGTTTCGAAATCAAAGCGTCTTTTTCTGTAATAACATTTTGTAATTCTACTTTATGTGATTCCTTTAGTTCTTTTATCTCATCAGTGAGTTCAACGATAGATGATTTGTATTGGGAGGACTGCGCATCCATAGCGATTCTGTGTTCAGCTTCATTTTTGTTCACTGCTTGTTCCACCGCTAAACTTTTCTGTTCTTCAATCTGTGCTAAACCATCCTTTAATCGCGCAACGGCAGTATCTTTTTCAGCATTAGCCCGTCGTAATTCTGCCTTATAGGTTTCCTCCAATTGCTTTAACTCAGCTGTGAGTTTATCAATAGACAATTGATATTTGGAGGTTAGCGCTTCTACAGCAGACTTATGGTCTGCTTCTAATAGAGCTCTCTCTGCTGTTGTCCTATCTTGGATATCCCGTATCTCTTTTCTACACAGCTCTCTAATGACATCGATTTGGTGCCGCAATTCATCTTCTCTTTTCTTAAACTCCTGCGCCGTTGTATCATCAATGTGGTGCAGATAATTCAAATAATCGTTATAATCAGCCATAAAGATAAAGGTTTATCGTTGCTTAATAATCAATTGTCCTTTTATTTGAGTCTATCGATACAATTCATGCTCCCCGATGCCGAATCCCGTTGGGCTTAAATCAGTCAACGCAGCAATCCGACGAGTATAATCGTTTAATAACCGCATATATTCATCAACCTTAGATTGGTAGTCCGCAGCTGTACCTATCAACGGATAAAGCCGACGATCATAGTAACTCTTTTGAACTGCGTCTTGCCACCTTTGTGCAGACCGATCCATCTGGTCTATGAAGGCTTTGCAGAAGGGCATTAAATTAGGAATACTATTCATTGGTATCGTCGCTTTTATGTTTGTTCAATATTTTTTCAATACCTTCCCTAAATGAAGATACGCTACCTCTTGTCACACGTCCACCTTCACCCGAGGGAGAACACGGCCTGTCTTCCTCTGTAACAGGACTGTCTGGTGTCGGACTGATATGCTCGTTTTGTGGGCTTCGCGGACGTTCCGATAAAGAAGTTGGTCTTGGCTCCGATGAAGGATTGGAGTTCATCGGTGGTCGAGGTCGAGTCATATCTGCTCCTCTAGATACAGAATCCAATGATGGCGACGGAGCTGAAGATGAGGATGAGCTAAAGAAACCCTGTGAGGGAAATGATGATGGAACAGAAGTAGATAGATGTTTTTCGACTAATTCCTTAACAGGACCGATTTTATCTACAGCCTCAAAAATACCATTTTCTAATTGCGAAAATTTCTCCTCATGGATATGCCTTTTTGTTCGGGCATCTGATATCATCAGGCGGCATGTCTCAACATCATGCCTCCATCTATTGCGTTTTGCTCGACAACGTGCTACCGCAGCCTCTTCTGCAGAACAATCGGCTTGTTCCCAGTGACCGTCCCCATCATCGTCCTCAACCCATACTCGTTTGTTACGTTGACGTTCCAACGCCCATTCTGCGCGTCTCAATTCCTCCTCAGCTCTACGCAAACGCTCCTCCAATATGTGCAAGCCACGCTCAAAGTCCTGAAAATAGAGGTCAATAGTACGCTCTATCTCACTATTGGCATCAGCCATTTGATGACCAAAGGTGCGTATGCCTTCCTCAAGGTCAGTTATCGCTCTTATGTCAACAAAGCCTTTTTCTGCCATCATTTACCAGGGGTTATTCCTCCACGCTTTTTCAACACATCTATTGTGTCTTGCAAGTGTGTTTCTGCCCATCTTTTATATGTATGACTTATGTCCTCTAATTCATCACTATAGCCCACAAAAGAATGGTAAAATTCATCGAATTTGGTATCTTGCCAATAATGTGAAGCGACCATTAAACCTTCTTCAATTTTCTCATGTGCGTTGTCCAGTTCGCGAGCCAAATCAAAAATATCTTCTTGAAATCTTATTAAATCAGGGAGGGAAACATTTCCTTGGTTATCCATAATAATTCCTTTTTTTATTTCAAATAGTGTCTTGTAATGCCAAATACTCACGCAGATTCATTTCCACGTCGGTTAAAAACTCCTGTTCAAAGACATCTACGCGATGGAAAAGTGGTTCCAAACGCTCTTTGTCTTTTTTAAACTTTTCGTAAAAGTTTTGAAAGTTGTTATCTTGCCAAGTCTTGGCAACTTGATCGATACTATCATCTGTTTGGTCTAAACGATATCGCAAATCACTAGACAACTTGCGGAAATCCTCACGCAACTTCTCAATAGTTTGTAAATCAAGAACTAATCCTTCTATTTCCATAATATTTCTTTTTATAGTGTATCCAATTCGTATGGTCGAAATTTAATATAGACATTATCTTTCTTGTTGAAATAAAAAGCTCTATTCAAAGAGGATTCTTTCCCTTCAACAGACAATTCGTTAGCTTTTTTGGAGCCAACCACTTTTTCTGAGTCCTCACTACGCATTTGCAAAGCTATACGGTGGTTAAAGTAATCATATGCCTTGCCGGAAACCCGTTCCGTTAAGCTCTTAAGAGTATCTACTTGAAGAATAGTAAAAATCCCAACACGTGGACCTTGCTCCAAAACAGTGACGATTGCGGCTGCTTCTTCAGATGGCTTGTAATTCTTTGTGAACATTGAATAAGCATACTGCAAAGCCACAACCGAAATATATACATTTTCAACTTTCTCTTTGGGATGTTGCTGGCGACGTTCTATTTCCTCCTTCAAAAATAACCATATTTCAGTTGATTGCTGTATGGTGGCTATCTGGTCGTTACTACCAGAGTACATGGCCTCTATTGAATGATGATACGGATCCTCCGGCATGGTATAATTGATAAAAACAAATTGAGCACCACTCGAAGTATAATATGCATGTAAACTGCGTGCACAATTTATTGCAATACGTTCTGAAATCTCTGGCTTGCCTCCAATAATCAATATATTGTCATCACTGGCAGCCATAGTTAGAGATAGAGGTATATGCACATGCTCTTCGGAGATCTCTATATTCTCTCCCAAATATACCTTGACACTCTTTGGCGAGTCGGATGGCACAATGTCCGCAATCGTCTTGTTGTCGTGGAAATAAACTTTTGCGTCACTCCTAAAGACAATCGTATCCTTATAAACCAAACCATCTTGTAACGCAATATTGTACAAAGATTTTAGTTTGGGACGAAGATTCGTTTGCGAAACATAGTAAGACCTCAATGTCTTATTGTAGTCCTCCGCACCACCTCTTTTATTGTAAACGCAATCACCAGTATTAACTATTAATTCAGATGGCTCGCGCCCCTTAAAGATATTATGACCATCAGAAGCATTCCATTCAAAAGCAACACGATTACCAATATCCCCAAGGTCAATTTTGGAGGCATAAGGACCGATGGTCTGTGTGGCAAGAACCATGTTAATGCCGAATTTACGGTATTCTTTTACTATAGTTTTTATGATTTTTTCAGCCTCAACCGCAATCTTATCATACTCACCTTCAAAGAACTTTTGGAACTCGTCCACAACCAAAAGCAAACGAGGAAGTGTATCTAATCCATGGTTAACACAATAGTCCCAATACTCGGCAAAATCACTAACTCCCGCATCGCTAAATAAGCGTTGACGATTAAGCCCCTCGTTGAGAATCCTCCTTAAAACAGATATACCAAATTCTCGCTCACTTTCAGGTGCAATTACTTTTGCATGCGGAAGAACATATGATTCTTCATCCGAAAGGCCCTTTGGCGCATAAACATTAAACTCCACGCCAGAGAAGTCTATCAAGTACAAATCAACTTGCTTGGGAGAATAATAATATGCGGTACTTGTAATAAGGGTATGCAAGAACACGCTTTTACCAGAACCGGGCATACCCACCACAACAGTAGCATTCTGTGCATGTTCTTGGGTGATTTCCAAAGCAACTTCTTCGTTCGCTTTATCTCTACCAACAGGTATCATCATTGCACGAGCAGAATTGCGCACCCATAATTCTTCCTTACTTTGTGGCAAATAATCAAAGAGAGTGATAGCTTGTAATTTTTCTTCTGCGTTTTCCTTCGCTTGAATCTTTCGATAGACAGTATCCAAATTATTTAGAACACGAATGTTGTCGTCAAGATGAAGCGTGAATTTATGGAAAAACTCCTCGTTGGCTATGTTGTGAATTTGGTATGAACCAAAACGCCGATAAATCGTGGTTATATTATCCAAAATACGGTAAAACTCAGGAGGGTCTTCTCTGCCATTTAGTGATGTGGGCACAAACCCCGTATCGTAACTCATCAGCACATATACACCAGCTTGCCTGCCATTTTTCAAAATCTGCATCACCAGTTCGAATTGCTCACGTGTGTAGTTGTTCGGAAAATCAGAAAGAACCAATATCGTATATGGTTCCTGATGGCCATTCTCCTTGTTATAGTCAACCAAGTTGAGGTTCTTATACTTGAAGCCCAACACTTTTTGAATCACTATCGGTATCAGATTCCTGACATTGATAAGTGCAGTTGTAAACTCGCGAGAATCGGTAATAATACTACCGCCTGTTATCTTCGAAGAAACGTTGGACAGGGAAATAAGATTCGATCCCAAGCCAATGGGGTCATATGCAACCACATGGCATAAACCCTTGGGTAATGATGCTGCAAGATGCAGCACTGTCGTTTGAAGGGAATTATTGATGAGTTCCTTGTCGGAACTATCATATAAGAAGCAAATACCGGATAGCTCTTCAAAAGGTAGTAAAGCCGGAGCCTTATGATGCTGATTTGGAGAGAACTCCAAACCTTCAAACACACCCACGATGATTCCTTCAAAAGGGAAAGCCTTACTCACATCAGCGCCCCATTTGCTAACATTATTTGAGTTGGCTGATGTCTCCTCTGCTTGAGCGTAATATTCACCTATCTCTATCATGTTAACACACATATAGATTGCAAAATTACAAAAAAAAGAAACCGTTGTTGGCTGAATTAAAGAAAATCTAACGAAAAAAGAAAAGGCGAATGAATGGTCACAGAAGATCTGTGATACTTTATTCAAAACTTCTTGTCTCGTTTCCGTTTCTGGTATGCTTCGTTCCTCGCAGTGACGCAAAGCGGCGCAAAGCGGAGCGGAGTAAAAAAACGCGAAGCGTCAAACACTTGGGATGTTCTACCCTTAACCGGGCTGAGCGGGGAGGTTTGGCCGCCAAGCGGGGAAGCGCCCGCAAGGGCTGGCTAAATGCTTGACTTTCACGGAGGGACGTTTATCGTTTGCCTTTAGGCACTACCCGACTTGAAAGTCAGGCATTTAGACAGTCGTGGGGAATACATCATCAAGAAGGTGAGGATGACGTAGAGCACCCTGTACAGAAAGCTGCAATGATTGTCATTGTCAATTGTCAATAAGCAAATCTGTGCATTACGCTTCTTCAATCTCGTCGGTAGAAAGCCCTGTGTATTTCGCTATAATTTCATTCGTCAAGCCATCGGCTTTCATCATGCGGGCAATCTCTTTTTTGCCTTCCTTTCTGCCTTTCTTTTCGCCTTCTTTTATGCCTTCCTTTCTGCCCTCTTTTATGCCTTCTATTCTGCCTTCTATTCTGCCTTTAATCTCGCCTCTTTTTTCTCCCTTCAGTTCCGCTGTTTCCAACGTGCTCGTATAATCCCAATATTCCTTCTGCGAGGCTTCGTATTGCCTCCGTTCAGCCTCCGAATACTTGGCGATTTCAGCCTGCTCGAAGAGCTTCTTGAAAACACGGTCCTGCAGCGCCACGGGGCGTTCGAGCAGACGGGAAAGATTGCGAAGCACAAACATCCACT
>Ga0310696_10005548_pt1 | contig 15207 bp, 5 predicted proteins | sample AusTroGonzalo_MG_4_FD_203885 | JGI IMG/M metagenome (GOLD analysis project Ga0310696, IMG submission 203885) | Bovine rumen microbial communities from tropical cattle in Woodstock, Queensland, Australia - Gonzalo_02 (v2) (version 2) | ecosystem: Host-associated > Mammals > Digestive system >...
TTGCCTATCATCAGCTTCCCGTTGCTGCTCTTCATCCGCTTCAGGGACACGAGGCGAAGGTACTCGTTGTTGCCGGACTTCTGCTTTTCGATGTGTAGTGACATGTCGTCCTTTTTTGTAGAATATTGAGATAACGATATTATTATACCATAGATGGTGCACTTCAGTCAATAGGGGACGCAACATTTCGTAAATTATTCAGTCAGCAAAGTGGCAAACTCGGGTTATATCATATCTGGAGGCGTGGCGCAATGGGAAATTGCAAAAAAAATCGCCACCTCGAAATGAGATGGCGACATAGCGGAGCCCTGGCGTGGCCAGAGCCTAATCAGATTCTGTCAAAGACGGGTTATACCAAAAAACCCCCTGCGCGCGCAAGGGGGGATCCGGAGAATTCCGAAAAAAGTGTCATAACCGCGCATTATCGCCGCGCCGATGCCGAAAACGCAGAGCTTTCACCCCAGAAAATCGCGGTCTGTCCCCGCCAATTGGGGACTGTCCCCACGAATTGGGGACTGTCCCCACGGATTGGGGACTGTCCCCACGGATTCGACGAAGTCATTACGCGTTCCAGCGGTCCTCGATGTACTTGGCGCTGGCGCGGAGGAGTTCCGCACTGCCGCCGACCTCGAGGGTGGAGTACTTGATGTTCTTGTTGTCCTTCAGCACCTCTATCACGCCCGCCACGTCGATGCAGCCGGTCCCCACCTCGATGGTAGAGAAGCCACAGCCGAATATGGTACCGCGCTTCGGAAGCCACTCTGGTCCAAGGTCCTTCCAGTGGATGTGGTATATCTTGTCGTGGTACTTCTTCGCGAGATCGACCGGGTTCGTTCCGCCGAGCCAGCTGTTGCCGGTGTCGAGGTTCACGCCGAGGGAGTCGGGGTTGCCGAGGCGGTCCATGATGTCGCCGATGCCGTCGATCGTGTCCGTGAGCGGACCGTGCTGCTCCAGGCAGAGCTTGATGCCGTAGTCCGCCGCCATGCGGCACGGGTTGTACAGCTTCTCGGCGGCGGTGAACACCTTTTCCTTGTAGGTGAGCGACTTCGCCCACTCGCTCTTCGCGAAAGTCTCGGTGGTGATGACGTACTCGATGCCCGCGCCGGCGGCAAACTTGATGGCCTTCATGATCTCGGCCGTCGCGTAGTTGGCGGGCGAGGACGGTTCCAGGAGGAGCGCGTGCGCACTGAGGGTCATGATCTTCATGCCATGACGCTCAAACGTGCGCCGGATCTCGAACGGGTTGTCGTCGAGGCTCACGGAGGCAGAAAGCCCCGCGCTCGCGAACATGCTGCCGCCCGAATGGGTGTCCGTGATGTCCGCGTGGGTGAATCCGTACTCGTGCGCGAGACGGAGGTTGTTATCGAGCGACGTGTATGGCTCGAGGCATAGGAATACACCTACGTTCATTTTCTTTGTCCTTTTATTTTTGTTTCTTGTTTTGCTTGGTCTTTATACACTGATCGTAAAGGAGGTTTACAACCTGGTGGTGGCACTTGCGGATCCCCTTGACCACCTTGTCGGGCTTGGCGCTGGAGCAGATGCAGACAACTCCCCAGTCTTCGTCGGGGCAGAAGTACATGCAGCTTAAAAGCCCATAGGCGCCGCCCGTGTGGCCGACAAGCTTCTTGCCCGCGACGAGGCGCGTCTCGACGCGGGTGGTGAGGCAGTACTGCGTACCGGGATCGTCGCACGAAGTGACCGGCGTCAGAAGCGTCCTGCACCCCTTCTCCGATATGATGCGGTTGCCGTTCGGCGCCACGCCGCCGTTCTTGAGCGTCAACATCCACTTCGCGAGGTTGGGTGCAGACATCTTCATGCCGCCGGTCGGAGACCAGTAGCAGCCGTCCGTGCCGATCTTGTATGTTCCGTCCGCCACCTTCTGCTCGTTGATGCGCTTGTATCCACCGCCTGGAACGAGCTTGTCGTGTTTCTTGTCGTAGAAATAGAGTTTCGTGAACGTGGACTCGTCGAGCTTGTCGAGGTTGAAGCCCGCATTGTCCGCGCCGATGGGCTTCAGGATGTGGTTCAGCACATACTCGTCAAACCGCTCGCACGAAACCTTTTCGATGACAAGGCCGATGATGTTGAGCGCGCGGTTGCAGTACTTGTACCCCTTGCCTGGTGGATAGGACAGCCACGCCTTCTCGCGGATGAGTTTTATGTCGGTCTTTGTCTTGTCCACGTATGTCAGGTCGCGGTATCCGCCACCGTCGTTCATGCTGGAGGTGTGCGATAGCAGCATCTTTATCGTAACGGGAACGTCGGGATAACGCGGGTTGCGGATGTCCATGCCGAGAATGTTGTTCACGTCGTCGTCGAGCGACAGCTTGCCGGCCTCCACCAGCTGCATGATCGACATCCCCGAAAACGACTTCGAGATCGAAGCGATGCGGAAGATGTCGTTCACGTCAAGCGGTTCGCGGGTATCAATGTCGCGGTAGCCAAATGCTTTCTGGAAAATGACCTTGTTGCCCTTGACCAGCACGACCGCCATGCCGGCAGTCCTGTTTTCGTCCATCAAGCCGCGTATTTTTTCCTCGACCTGCTCCGACACAAGCGGCTGCGCATGAACTTCGTGTTGTTCTTTCGACTTCGTCCATGCGCCGAATTGCTTGTAGAAGCGACCGTGGCAGGAGTGGGTCATGCCGATTCCATGGCCGATCGCCTTGTCCGCTACCTTGATCTCGTTGTATGCGGCGTACACCGCGCACGGTGGACAGGTCGTGTCAGAGAATCCCACCGCGACGCGCACGGGGCACGTGATGCGCGAGGCGAAGTTCGCGCCGTCGAAGTATGGCGCGTACCTTTCTGCGGCGGCACGGCGTTCAGGCGTGGATGAATTGTTCTCCACGATCTCAGGCCAACCGCTCTTGCGTCCCTTGAGGTAGCCCATCGTGTCCGTGATGGCCGGAACATAGAACGCCGCCCGCGTGAAACTGCGGTTGAGTCCGCAGAGGTAGAACCCGAATCCGCCGCCCTGCGACGTCCCCTGGTAGCAGAAGCGACTGCGATCGACATCCGGCCTCGCCGCTACCCAATCAACGGCGCGGTCGATGCCGAGAATAACCGGATAGAAGAAATACGCCTCGCGGGACTCCGCAATGCCCGATAGGCAATAGCGCGGCACGCCGTACTTCGACTGCGCCTCCGCGTCCATCGCCTTGTACTTCGCCTCAAGACCATTCTCCTTCCATCTCCAGTCCGGCGGAAACGGATAGACGCTGAACTGCACGCGAATCGAATTCTTCTCGCCGCGCATGTCGTTTGTCCAGCCGCCGAAACCCGCCGCGTTCACTCCGAAGTCCACGGGGAAAGGCGCCTTCGCCTTGTTTGTCGGAACGCTCATGTAGCCGTGTACGCGGCGTCCGAAGGTAGCGAATGAGATACGATAGAAGTCGAATTCCGCCGTGCTACGCTCCGGGACGCGCACGACCTGCGGATCAAGCGGAACCTCCCGCGCAAGACGCGCCCGCGCAGCGGCCCAGAACTCGTCGAAGTCCGCCGGCGACGGACTCCCCTTCATGATCTTCTCCGGCTCAAATCCAACGCTGAACACGTGCGGATCGGCGCGCGCGTTTTCCGTCTTCGGCAGAACAAGCCTGAGGAACCCCGGCTTGCGCAACGTACCGGATGCCGTAAACACGACGCCCGTCGCCGTCACGTTGAACGGCATGTTCGTGAACACCGTCGTTCCAAAGTCGTCCAGCGTCGCATACGGAGTCTTCACGGCGGCAAGATGGTTTGTCGAAAGCAGCTTCACGGTGAATGTGGCCATCTCGCCGCACCGGTAGATGCCACTGGGCCTGTCTATGTCAACACTGTACGTCGCGGCAAGGGCTGCTTGCACCGCAAACGCAATTACAATGCAGGACATCGCCTTGCCGTACCTTTGCCCGAACTTATCTTTCGTATTATTCACCATTAGCTCCCTTCACATAGAGAGGTGTCCATTTTGCACTACCGAAACATGAACGAAACGAGATCGAAGAGGTCTTCGTTTGGCCTGCCGTGGAAAGCGAGGACGACGGCTGTGCGGCCGGATGGAAACGGGCGGTCAAGTTTGATCTCGACCTCGGACTCCTTCACGCCATCTCCGGCGGGGATGAAGCCTCGTCCGTACGACGCACCCTTTCCGTCACGCACCTCGACCGAACATTGCTTGCGCGCCACTGTCTTCAGCCGCAGCGATGCCGCCGGACGCGAACCATTGAAGTAGCGCCATGTGGCCGTGCCGCCGGCGCGGATTCCTCCGATGCGCTCGCGCCCGTTCCCCAACGTGACGATCCTCGCACCACCACTCATCACGCAGGCGATGCGCGCCGGTGTCTCGGCGAAAGGATCAAGCTCCGGTCCCGCGCCGTTGGATGTCGTCTCGACTTCGGCGATGAAACCGTTCTCGTCGAACTCTATCGGCTCGACGCACGCCTTGCGCATCGTGTTGCTTCCGTTCGTGGAACGGTGGTAGAAGACGTACCAGCGTCCCTTGTACTCGACGATTCCGCCGTGGTTGTTCCAGCTCTTCGGATCGCATCCGTAGTTATCGACGATAACGCCGCGATACGTATAAGGCCCGAAAGGTTTCTTCGCCGTCGCGTACCCGATGCACGTCGGAGCGCGGCGTCGGCCGATGTCGGCAAACACGAGGTAGTAGATGCCGTTCCTCTTTGTGAGCTGTATGCCCTCGTGGAAGTTGTGCTGCCCCTCGGTGACGATCCCCCTCTTCAGCGTTCCGGGAACGTATCCGGTGAAATCAGGCTTAAGGACTACGCCGTTGAGCGCGAACTGTCCCCAGTTGTAGTAGAGCGTCCCGTCGTCGTCTCGGAATATCGACGGGTCGATGCTGGCCGTCTTCCCGCACCATTCGTATGCGCATACGCTCTGGTATGGTCCTGTCGGGGAATCCGAGACGGCTAGACCCTCCATGTGGTTCTTGTCGGGCATGCAGTAGAAGAGGCGCCACTTTCCGTCGATGTGTATTGCATCGGGCGCGTACAGCTTAGAGTTGGACTGCGGCACGCCGTCGTTGGGTCCCGTGGACGCCAACACGCCCTCGTGCAGTCGCCACGAGAGAAGGTCTGTAGTCTCAAGGACGTCGTTGTAGTCCGAGCAGTACTCCTTCACGGTCTTGTCGCGCGAGCCGAACACCCACAGCTTGCCGTCTGGCCCCACGCGCGGGGCAGGATCGGACAGGAACTTCCCCTCTGGAATGATCGGGTTCATAGCGGACGCACTGGCCGCAAGGCCAGCAACGACAGCGATTACGAGATTGCACAATGGTTGCTTCATGGCAAACATTATACCAAATTTTCCGCCTGTCACTTTCATTTCATAATTCCGTTATCAAAACCTTCTTTCCCATGTCGCGCTTGCGGGAGTCTTATTTTCAACGAACTGATACATCTTCCTGTCCCCTTGTCAACCCGTAGAACGGCTCGCCGAGCGAATCCTTGCGTCCGTCCTTCCACACCTTGCGGATGCGATACTCGTGGCGCGAATGCGATGGCAACCCCAAATCCTCGTAGCGAGCCACGCGGTATGCGACGCCGTCTGGAACTTCGTTCGTGACGTTGGCGAGGAACTTCCCGTCTCGCCAAAGCTCGTAGTGGTCGAAGTCGGGCGACATCTCCGCGCCCCACAGGATGTACATCTGCCCGTCCTTCTCGCCGTGTCCCGCGCGCGGCGCAGTGATCAACCCCGTGTATGCGTATGCCGAATCGTCCGGCGTCTTAGTGGCGAAGCGCAGCGACGGCGCGTCGATCCTGATTGTCGCATAGCCGAACGGGGCGAGGTCGAACGTGAATCCGTCAAGCTTGCGCACGTCGCGCTCAACCACGTTGCAGAGCGTGTATTCCGCGTCCGGCGCAAGATGTTGGCTCGCGGTGACCCGACACGGACGCCCCTCCCTCTCGCGGAAGCGCGCAATCAACCCGCGTCCGTCCTCGGCGCGCTTGAGCGTGAGCAACTGCACATTCCATGCAGGCGAATCCACGTTCAGGTCATACCGTGAAAGAGACATGCTGGACCCATAGTATTCTTCATCGAGGTCGTTAAGCGCGCGCTCGGCAAATGCCGGAATGTGCGCATTCTGCCACGTACCCGCGTAGGAAGTTATCGCATAGCGGAAGCGGAAGTTGAAGCTGTCCCCGTCGGGATTGTGCATCTGAAGCCAGTCCGTGAAGAGATACGAATAGATGCCGGACGACTTCACCTGCCCGCCGTAGCATGTCTTGTCGGGATGAATCTCGCCGAACTCCGTGAGACACGAATCGGCCATGACGAGCGCCACGCCGAATTCGCCGTTCTCCACGGCACACCAGTCGCGCACCGCCGTGTAGGCGTCCGATGTGAGGCCACTCTGGTCGCGGATAGGGTCAATCACTGGACCGTTTAATTGCGCCGCGAAGCGGAACTGCGGCACGGCGAACGTAAAGGCCATGTAGCCGAAGCGGTCGTAGCGGTTGGTGTTGAAGAGGTCGCGGGCATGGCGGAAGGTCGTTTCGAGGATGATCTTCTTCTCATCGGAGGCGAGCCACACGCGCTGCTTCATGGGTGGTGCAGACTGGGACGCCCGCCACCCCGAGAGGGCTGCGGCGGGGTCTTTTTCCCAGGTCTTGTGGTTGTCGCGAGTGTAACGGAACTCGTTTGCGGGGCCTTCAAGCAGTTCACGATCAAGCTCCTTGTCGTAGATCGAATAAAGTACGCCGTTCGTCACCGCCACGCGATACCAGCGGTTCTCGGTGGTGCCATCGCGGCAGAGATGTCTCGGGACATCCGAGACAACCGGGACTTCCGGGACTAGTCTCATGACAGCTTGCGCGAGTTCGTTTGAGGCCGTGCGCTCCGCCAGCTCAATCCAGTCACGGTGCTGCATCCATGTCTCGAACACACGCCGTCCCTTGTATCCGCTCGTGCCGTAGGAGTGTTCGTCATTCCAGATGAGCGCGTCCCATGCCCGGCGGAAGTCCTCCATCGGATACGCCTCTTTGTCTCTGGCGGACTTGACCGCCGTCAACGTCTCGGCGCGCGCAAGCGCCCTGTCCGCAGCCATCTTGCGGGCGAGAAGCTCCGGCGTGCAGGCGGCGTGCTGGAGCCAGCCGCTCGTCATTTCGCCGCGCAGGACGGGTATCTTGTCACCCCATCGCGCCTTGACGCGGTCGAACGGTTCGTCGAGTCGTCCGCAGGTCCTCAATTGCGGCCACTTCCACTTGGCGTTCCATTCCTTGAACAAATCCGCCTGGCGGGTCGAGGGCCATTCGTCGTCCTCGTAGTCGGCGAAGAGCCACGTGTCGTATGGATAGCGCTTTTCCATCCTCGCGAGCTGCCGCGCCATCATCGGCTCGCTCTCCGCCATCGGTTTCACCTTGTTCCATGCGGTGATGATGCCGAATGGCTCGCCTCCGCATCCGTAGTGCGGACACGTCCACATGAGCAGACGCGCGCCGCCCTGCGGAGCCTCCCACCAGAAGAGCATCGGGATTGCGCTCGCCCAGCGCACGACGCGCCTACGTCGAGGCGTCCGCGCGCCATCTCGTTCGTGACGAGCGCCATCGCCGCAACCTCGCCCCGGTCCTGCGGGTAGTTGCCCCAGAACCACGCGCCCTCCGCGACGTAGCGGAACGCGCCGGGATCCGAGTCGTCGGGATCGGCGGCGACGAGACGCGATGCCTCGTCGAGACGCCTCACAGTACCATGTCGCTGGATATACTGGGAGTTGTGGAGGCCTATGTCCGTGTGCGCGGACTTGACGGCGTAGAGCGTCCATTCCCACACGGGCGGCAGGTTGGCGGGAAGCCGGTTCGTCGGCACGAGTTCATACACCGTATTCGTCCCTTCGACATGCGAGACGAGGCGGCGCCCGTCGTGCGTGAGCATAGAGTAGGCGTGGCTAAACCGCCAAGGCACGTTCTCCGCCGCCGCAAACGCCGCACACCATACGACCATCGCCGCACATAAGACTGTTTTTATTTCCATTGATACATTCATAAGGAGCATGGGTAGGGGCCACAAAGTCGGGGATCGTTACGGCGTGCGACTCTCAACCTTGAAGAAACCGCTTGCTGGCCTTTCGCCCAGCGGGACCACGAGCGTCGCGGAATCAGCACCGTCAAGATACAGCCCCGCGCCGGAGAGGTCGAGTATGGCGTCGTCCGTGTCGGGAATCGGGAGCGTCTCCGAGGCGCGGATACTGATCAAATCGCCAAAGCCATACAGCCACGTCGCCGGCTTGGCCGTAAACCTGATCGTGATATACCCGTCCGCCACGACGAAATCGTCTATCCTAATCGACTCAAGCGGCAGGGGATCGCCCTTATCTGCTACCGCACTCTCGGAAGCAATCGTCACGGTGTAGCTGTAGCCGTTCGCGGCGAACTTGTGTACCGTACCTGCCCCCAACCTTGGACTTCCGGATTTCAACTTGCGGCCTGAAAGGTAATCAGGGGTTATCGTGTGGGTCGTTTCCCAGTTCTCTGGAAGCCAGAGATAGACCTTGCCCTCCGCATCCGAGAATATCCCTGACGTACCATAGTAGTCCGGCAGTCCGCTGAAGGCTACTGGCGAGTTCTGCGCGAGACCCGGCACAGTGACGCAGACAAGCGCCTCGGACTCGTTGTTCCTCGCCGATGTAGCCGCGCTGCCGTCGATCGTCTTGACGGATCCTCCCGTGATCTTCACGGTCTCGTTTGCGTAGTTCCCTCCCATTCCTATCGCCTGCCCGCTTGCCGACTTGGCCACGAGCGTACCGCCGGATATGCGTATCGTTCCGCAGGAGCCGCCGTCGCTGCAGCCTATCGCCGCCGCATATCCCGTCGCCTCCGCGTCGATCCGTCCCCCCGCAATGTAGATGTCGCCGCAGCTCCTCGAGTTGTTCAGCGGTTCGTCGAGGCCGCCGATCGCCGCGCCATAGTCCGCCTTGACATAGAGATATCCGTCGCCGTTGATCGTCAGCGTGCGGTTCTGCGGAACATAGATGCCGGCATATTTACGCGTGCTGTAGGATGTCGAAGACGTGACGAGCGAATTGGAGGATGCAAGCGAAATCGTCACCGGCTGCTGGTTCCAGATGTCGCTCAGCACGATAGGCGAATAGACGTTCTCCTTGGTGTAGCCGGAAAGATACAGGTCCTTGAGCGTCAGGTTGACGGGGCCGTCCTCCGCCCTCAGGTATATCGCCACCTTTCCGTCGGTGTTCGTGCCGGTGACGGTGTAGGTCCCCTGGTTTGTTATGTTCAACGCCCGGTCCGAGATGTCGTAATACCATCCCTCGCCGGAGAGCATGCAGACGTTCACGTCATTGACATACACGTCGACGTCACATACAACCGCAGTCGTCGCCGAACCCGACACGCCGGCGAGATACGACGTGCCGTTTACCGTAAACGAGTAGTTGCCCCAGGCGAGCCAAACGTAGACGTTGCCGGAAGCGTCCGCACAGATGCCGGAAACGCCGTAGTAGTCAGGCAATCCCGTCAGCGTCACCGGCTCGCCGGGAGGAAGGTCTTTGATTCTCACGCGGTAAAGCATGTCGCCGTCCAGGTTCCTTGCGCCGTTGCCTTCGCGCAGATTGACGTTGCCACCGGCGATGAGCGCGCCGGTTATCGAATCAACGAAGTCCTCGGACGTCGTCGCCACGACGTTGCCGCTTCTGATGACAACATTGGTCAAGCCGTGGGTCATCCCCTCGCTCGCGCCGATCCCCGGATAGCTCCAGCCGTCGCCGCCGCCGCCCGTCGCGTAGAGCCATCCGTCGCCGCCGATGGAGATGCTCGACTCGTACGGCACCTCGATGGCCGCGCAATACTTGCCCGCCGCGAACGTGTTCGTTCCCTTGAACGTGATGTTCGCCGTGACGTTCGACGCGATGGCGAACGGCGTGCATCTGTTCGCCGTCGCCTTGAGGCAGAGGTTGGAGAACACGATGGACGCGTCGCTCTCCACGCGGCAGCGGACGCTGCCCGTCGTGTTCGTGCCGGAAAGCGTCACGTCGCCGACGAGCACAAGCGTGTGTGTCGTGATGTCGTACGACCAGCCCGCGCCGGACGCATTGGCGACGTCCAAGCCATCGACTTCGATGCCGAAAGACTCGAAGACGATTGAATGGTCGCCGGTTTCCGTCACCGTCAGAACGCCTATCTTGCCGTCCAGCTTGATGTAGCGGCTGCCGGCCGGAAGCCACACGTACGCCTTTCCGTCCGCATCGGCCCAGATGTCGTCGGTGCCATAGCCTTCGATCTCAAAATCGGCTTTTACATTCGGCGCAAGGTTCGTAATCGCAATGCACCAGACGTGGGCGACGGAGTTGGACGGCGCAGGGGTGATCTTCTCGGCATCTGCGGCGATGGAACCGCCGACGATCGTCACCGCGCCCATGGAGGCAGTGTCGCGTCCACGGCCCAGTGCGAACGTATATTCATCCGTGATCGTGGTTATCGTTCCGCCGGAGATCGTCACGTCGCCGTACGTGCCGCCATATCCGCTTGCGCCGATTGCCGGCCCGTGAATGCCGCCCTGTGCGACGATCTTTCCGCCGGTGACTTCCACGGAGCCGCCAGAGGAGAAGTCGCCGCCGCCGATGCCCGCGGCCCAGGCACCACCTGTCGCGGTTACATCGCCGCCGGTGATGCGAATGTCGCCGGCATACGTTGCCGGATCAGTCGCGCAGCCGCCGCCAATGCCGGCACCCTGTCTTCTTCCCGTCGCGGTGATGGTGCCTCCGTTGATCGTTATCGACCCGCATCCGACATCCGAGCCGCCGCCGATGCCCGCCGAGTAGTCGCCGGCGCTGGCATCGAGCGAACCGTCGCCGGATATGACAAGCGACGCGCCGACGGGAACGGCAATGCCGGCCATGCCCGAAGTCGGCGCCTTGACAACGTTCTCCCCTGTTATCGTCATGTTGACGGCAAACGCTCCGGCAATGTTGACGACGCCGACCAGCATCGCAGGCGTGTTGAAGGCGTTTAACACGACATTGGACAGGACTATCGAGCAGTCGTTGCCGATGTCGAGGCATTTGTTCGTAAGCGATCCGGAAAGCTCGTAGCTGTCTTGTCCCGAGAGGCGCAGTACGGAATCGTTGCCGTACTGCCATCCTTCGCCGGCAAGGTACGCCACGTCGCGTCCGTTCACCGTGAATCCCGTCATGACGAGATCTTCGGCGGTGGCGTCCGCATCGGCGACATGGACAATGTATTCGCGCTCGGCGGCATCCTCGTCCACGGTCTTGAACGTGTGATAGCCGTTCGGCAGCCACAGGAACACCCTGCCGTTTTCGTCGGCAAAGATGTTCGACGTTCCGTAGTAGCCGGGCAGGCCTTCGAACGCGATGGACGACAGCGGCTTGAGGTCATCCACCATGACGCAATAGACCTGTTCCGTCCCATTGGAGAAGGCAATCGTCTGAGACTTGTAGAGCTTGAGCGAACCGCCGCGGACGACGACTGGATTTCTTACGACGCCCAACAGATGCGCCGTGCCGTTCGTGATCGTCACAGTACCGGAGCCGGTGAACAGATCCTGGCCCATGCCGGAGGCGGAAAGCGAGAGCCGTCCAGGCGAAACCGTGACATCATTCGTGACGGAGACCTTGATCGACTTGGCCGAGTTCGTGCCGGAAAGCGTGCAGTCGCCGGTCAGCGAGAGAATGTCCGTGAACAGATCGTATGACCACGCATCGCCGGAGAGGTTCACGACGTCGATTCCATTGACAAGGACGCCGTATTCATCCGGCACCTCGGTCATGTCGATCGAGCCGTTGGTCATCTTGATTGCATACCGCGTGCCGTTGATCTTGCAATAATACATGCCATTGGCAAGCCATAGGTTAATGGCCCCTGAATCGTCAGCCCAGATGTCGTTCGTGCCATAGCCGTCCATCTCGATATCGACCTGCGTATTCGCCGCATAACCGTAGAATCTCGCAAGATAGACGCGCGCATTCGATCCGTCATGCGGGTAATTGTCGCTGGATGCCTTGCTCTGCTCGAAATGATTGCGCACCAATCTTGTGCTGGAGCCAGTGATCACAATCCTGTAGTGGTTTTGCTCGTTTGAATACAAGCTGAGCCCGTCGCCGATATCGGCGGCGAACTTGTCGTAGTAATTACCGCCGAACGCGAGTATCGTGCCGCCGGAGATTGCTATCGTGGCCCCGCTAAAATATCCCGCCGAATCGCCGCCGCCGATACCTGCGCCGCAATAGGTTTGCCATGTACCGTCATCCATGCCGCCCGTCGCATAGACCCTGCCGCCGGAAATGGAGATGTTGCCAGAAACTCCCTTATATCCGCTGCCGATGCCCGCACCGCCCACTCTGCCGCCGTACGCCGTGACCGTACCGCCGGTGATGGTGATGCTGCCAAATTGCCCGTCACATCCGCCGCCGACTCCAGCGGCGCCGGCGTTTCCTCCACTCGCCGTGACCATACCGTTGGTGATGGTGATGCTGTCAACTTGCCCGTTATATCCGCCACCTACACCCGCACCGCCCCCTTCGCCGCCGGTGGCCGTCACCGTGCCGCCGGAGATCGAGACATTGCCGACACGCCCATTGCGTCCGCCACCAATACCCGCACCGCCGTCTTCGCCACCGGTGGCAGTCACCGTGCCGCCGACAATCGAGATGTTGCCGGCATGCTTATCGCGTCCGCCGCCAATACCCGCACCGCCGTCTTCGCCACCGGTGGCAGTCACCGTGCCGCCGGCAATCGAGATGTTGCCGGCATTCTTATCGCGTCCGCCGCCGATGCCGGCCGCATATCTTCCGCCCTTCGCCGTGAGGCTGCCGTCGCCGTCGATGGCAAGCGTGGCTCCAACTGCGGCTTCGGCGCCGGGATTGTAGATGTTTGATGCCGTAAGGAAGTTGCTGCCCGCGAGCATGACCGTTACCGTGCCGTTGGTCGCGCAAAGGGGCGAGGCGGCCCTGATGTTCAGGTTGGAGATGGTGAAGGCGAGCGATTCACCCACGCCGCCCTCTTCAGCCGCTATCGGCATGGCGAGGATGTTGACGTAACCATCCGTGTTCGAGCCCGACACGACGCAGTCGGCGATTACGTACAGTCTCCTGTCGACAAAGTCATAGTACCATTTGTTGCCTTCCGCCTGCACGTACGACACGTCCACCCCGTCAACGGTGACGCCGGTGAGCCATTCCGTCGGCGTCGTGTCGGCCCCAGAGACAGTCGCCGTCAACGGCTGTCCATCGACGTAGAACACATACGTTCCGTTCGGAAGCCAGAGGTAGATCTTGCCTTCGTCGTCGCCATAGATGTCGGAACTGGAACCGTACCCGTCGAGATGTTCGACCTTGACGAGTTCGTTGGTGCATTTCGTCTCGACCGTGACGCACCAGACGCGCTCCGTGCCGTTCGACGGCGCGGGCGACATGCATTCCATGGTGGAGGTGCGTCGCCGGGCGTGCACGGAGGCTCCCTTTATGGTGAGCGGATAGTAGAAAAACGCTTCGTAGCTTGATTGACCGGAATTGGAGCCAAGACCGATGTCCGCCGTCTCCGAATAATAGGAATACTGGCTTGTCTTGTCTCCACCCTTGGCAACGACCGTGCCGCCCGTGATTTCCACAAGAGCTGTGCTTCGGTCGTCCATGCCGGAGCCGATGCCTGCGGCGAGAAGTCCGCCCTCGGCGTTCACTCGTCCGCCAGAAACCAAGACTGTCGTGGGCGTCGTCTGCGACGTGGCGCTGTCACCATCCCGGCCCCCACCGATGCCGGCGCCATGGTTACCGCCCTTTGCCGTCACGTCACCGCCCGTGATCGTGATGTTCTGCCCTCGCCTCATGCTGCCAGCGCCGATACCAGCGCCGCTTTCGCCGCCGTTGGCGACGACAATGCCGCCGGAAATCGCTATGTCGCCGCCAGAGTGCTTGTCGCCCCCGCCGATGCCGGCAGCGTAGTCGCCGCCCCATGCCGTGACGGTTCCGCCGGAAATCGCAACAGACCCTCCGATGGAATAGTCGTCAGCCGAACCTCCTGCGTTCGAACCGGCCCCGATGCCGGCGGCGCGTTCGCCGCCCCAAGCCGTGACGGCGCCGCCGGAAATCACGATCGTTCCGTAGGCGCGCTTCTCGCCAGAACCGATGCCCGCGCCCCTGGTTGCGCCTTTGGCCATCAGATACGGCGACACGACCACGTCAGAGTAATTCGTCACCGAATGGATGTCGTAGATCACGCCGTTCGTAATCACGCAGCCGGTGTTTGGATCGATCTTGGGGTTGCCGCCTTCGTCGTACTCGATGTCGTAAAGCGTGTTCGTGTAGGTGTAGATGTTGTCGAGATCGGGCATGGCAACGATTGTATCAAGGTTCGTGACCGTGAGCGTCGAGCCCTGCGGCACGTTGATGCCCGGGTAGCTCTGCGCGCCGCTCGTGATGGAGTTCGTGCCTGCGAGCACAAGCGACAAAGCCGCATTGTCGAGCACCGAGAAAGGAGAACCAGACGCCGACGACGTCGTTGCGAGAACAAGGTTCGAGACGACAACCGAGAGATTGTTCGTGAACTGGATATACGCACCGTTCGTCGTGTTCGAGCCGGAGATCGTGCAGCCGTCGCCGAATACCGAGAGGATGCCCGTGTCAACGCCGTATGCCCATCCCGCGCCGGTCTGCAGCGCGACGTCATCTCCGTTCACCTCCACGCCGACATGCCATTCCTCCGCCACGACGTCCGCGCCATTGACAATCGCCCTGAACGGCACGCGACCGATGTTGAGGTAATAGGAGCCGTTCGGCAGCCAGATGTACAACTTGCCATCGCCGTCCGTCTTCACGCCAGTCAGCAGATAGCCCTTCCACTCGCTCATCACGGCGCCGATGTCGAAGTCTGGCCGTCCCGTCGGAATCGTCACGCAATAGACGTTGGCAGACGTGGCGTCCTTCGCCTGCACGGTGATGTTCGCGGTCGAGGAGTTCAGCGAGCCGCCGACAATCGTGGTGTAGGTCCCGTTGCCGTTGCCGCCGCCCTGCCCGGCGCCGACGTCCGCGCCGCCGCCCGATCCACTTGCAACGACCGTGCCGCCCTTCTGCAAGTACGATCCGCTCGTCCCGTTCGAGCCGCCGCCGATGCTCGCCGCGCCGATGCCGCCCATAGCAGAAACCATGCCGTTCGTCACCGTCACCTTGCCGCCCCCGGCACCCGAACCGCCGCCGATGCCAGCGCCGTTCGCGCCGCCCGCAGCAATCACGCTGCCGCC
>Ga0310696_10005549_pt1 | contig 15206 bp, 16 predicted proteins | sample AusTroGonzalo_MG_4_FD_203885 | JGI IMG/M metagenome (GOLD analysis project Ga0310696, IMG submission 203885) | Bovine rumen microbial communities from tropical cattle in Woodstock, Queensland, Australia - Gonzalo_02 (v2) (version 2) | ecosystem: Host-associated > Mammals > Digestive system >...
GATGAAGAGTCTGTCTGTGTCGAGTCCCATACTATTCAATGTGTGTGTTGTTACTTTTTACCTTTCATCCCCGGAAGGGCCGAAGCCCTCCGGAGAATCCAGTCGTGAGTTTAGGCTTCGGGGTGCGTTACCTTGTAAGCAGCGAAGGCCTGGGTGGTCGTGCCGGCTGCGTTGCCGATCTTCGTCGAGAGGTCAGTCATCGACCAAGCGGTGTTGAGCACGATCTTGGTGACGTTCTTGTTGGCACCGGTCACGGTGTCGATCACCATGCGAACCTCACCATGCTGTTGCAGAGCGAACCACTCCCAGTAGCCGATGTTGATGTAGCGGTCAGCGGTCGGAACCAGAGAGGTGCCGCTGAGCTCGGTGTTCACGAAGTGCGAAACCACGTAGTCGTAGCCGCAGCACTTGCCGTTCTCGATGCAGAAGCCACCGGCAGCGCCCTCGATCTTCGGGGTAGCCTTCAGCTCGGCCTCGGTCACAGCGTCCATGGCGAGGCAAACGTTGCCCTCGTAGAAGCCCTTGTTGCTGAATGCAGCCACAGCAGCGAGAATCTGCTTGTAGGCATCCGGACCGATCTCGATGTCGCCAGACTTGGTCAGCGACTTGTAGGGACCGTGGTTGCCGGTCCAAGCGGCGCGGCTGTAGATCTTCTTTGCCAGGTACTCGCGCTGTGCGATTTCGAACTTGCGCTGTACGAAGCCCATCAGGTCGAAGGCAGCGTTGTCGATGGCCATGTTGGAAACGGGCACGATCAGACCGGTGCGGCGTGCAGTCGGGGTGATCTTGGCGAAGTCGAGCACCTGGTCGGTCAGAGCCTCTACCTCACCAACCTCTTCCATCTCGACGTCGTTGACCGAAACGGGCCACACTTCGTTGCCCTCTACGCCGGTCACGATGCGCAGGCCCTTGGGAAGACCAAGACCCTCGTGCAGAGTCGGGATGAGCTCGTTGATGGTCAGGCGGATGGCACCGGAAGCCTCGATGTTGTTGGTGTCACCGGGGCTGGCGGGGCTGAGCAGAATCTCGCGCTCGGCTTTGCCTTTGCGAACGTCCTGGAGCAACTCACGGAACTGTGCGCCCACGACCTCCTCGCGGTGCGACATCTGAGCCTTCTCGTGCTCGTCTTCACGGTTCATGACCTTCATGAGCTCGTCGAGCTGAGCCAGCTCACGGCGCAGGTTGATCTCCTGCTGCTTCTCCTCCGCATTGAACTCACGATTGGCAGCCTTGGCGCAGAGTTCGCCAAAGGCATCGTTTCTCTCACGACGAGCCACTTTCAGCTCTTCGTAAGTCATTTCTTCAAATTTCTTCATGCTTAAAAATTTTTAAGTGGTTATAAAAAGTTAGTTTTCGGATTCCTCGTTGATGGCAAGTTCAGCCATGACGCGCTCACGGCGCTTCATCTCGGCTGCGATACGCTCTTGCTCCTCGCGCTTCTTCTCCTCCTCCAGTCGTTTCTCTTCGGCCAGAGCAGCCTGTCCGCCGGGGGTGTGTTCCCACATCTCACGGGCATTGACGCTGGTCTGCTTGTAGGCAGGATCGAGGCCGATGGTGAGTGCGGTCAGCGCACGGAATTTCTTGTGGATAATCTTCACGTCCTTGCCGCCCTCGCGCTCTTCCACGTCGTATTCCTCGGGATAGAACTCAAACGAGCAGCCGGAGTAGTCGCCGCGACGCACCATTTCCAGGCAGCGTTCGCCGATGTCACATTTGGGAGCTTCGAACTCGAAATGAACACCCTTCTCGTCCACGCTCAGACGGAGGCTTCCTTCGCCCTTGTTGGCGCGAGCCAGGGTGAGGTCCCTCGAATGCAGCATGTTCATCTTGATGTCTTGCGAGTTCAGGAACTCCATCGTACATGCCTCGGGCTTTATGACTTCCCGGAACTTGTAGCCCCAGTCGTCAAGAACCTCGCTCTCAGCATTGAACACGATGGCCGTGCCGGTGATGGTGCGAGACTCGCCCTGCGCATCGGATGCAGCTTCTCGAACGGAAAGTCTGCACTCCAGGGTTCTGATTTCTTGTTTTGCATCCATTGTTATATTGTTTAGTTATCTATATATGCGTGAATGTTTGTTTTTGGGTTACTATTCGATGTTTTGCAGTCCCACAGTCAGCAGGTCGTTGCTTGCATCGAGGATGTGGCCGTCTTTGTCTGCCAGATAGACGCTGTAGCCGCCGCGCCCGTCGAAGGTCACGAGCAGGTACTTGCCGTCGATGGTCTTGAACAGGCGACCGCCGTTGTCGGCCAGGTAGCCCATGTCGCAGATCATGGTCACGAACACGAGGTCACCGGCATCACCGGGCAGGTAGTCCGCCAGATTGGTGAAGGACCATTCCGTGTTCAGCGTCACGGCCGTCACGTTGCGCACTGCCACGTCGTTGGTTTTTCCGTTGACGGTCAGGCGGGCCTTGCCGTGCTGGGCGATCTTGAAGTATTTGAACATCGCGATGCCCAGTGCCACGCTGTCCTTCGGCACGAGCTGTCCGTCGCTGTCGAGGGTGGTGTTGAAGTAGCGGTTGACCACGTAGGGATAACCGCAGCACAGCCCGTCCTGAATGACGGTGCGGCCGCTGCCGGGCACGGCCTCGGTCAGTTTCAGCACCACCTCCATGAAGGGAGCCATGACGATGCACGCCTCACTGGTGTCGAAACCGGCGTTGTGCAGTTCGGTCATCTTCTCCAGCACCTCGGTGTAGATGTCCGGCCCGAGCAGGAAGTAGCGGTCGTAGTCGTAGGCAAACGGCCCACGGTTGCCCTCGAACAGCGCCGAGGAGAACAGGTGGCGGGCGATGTACTGCTTCTGCGCACGGGTGAATTTCTTCTGGAGTAAGCCGAGCAGGTCGAAGCCTGCGTTGTCGATGGCGTTGTTGCTCACCTCGACGGTGATGCCGGTGCGCACGGGTTGGCTCATCGGAATCTTGTCGAAGTGCAGCGTCTGGTCCGTGAGGGCGGCGACCTCATCCTCTTCTTCCATCTCCACGTCGTCGATGCTGACGGGCCAGATTTCGTTGCCTTCCACGCCCATCTGCAACTCCAAGCCGGGAGGCAAGCCGAGCGCGTTCTCGGGGTTCTCAAGGAAGTCACGGACGGTCAGGTTGATGGCTCCGCTCGCGTCGATGGTGGCGATGTCACCCGGTCGTTGCGCATGCAGCGTCAGCTCACGAACCTCTTCGCGACCCGACTGAAGCACTTCCCGCATGCGTCTTGCTATGTCTTTGCGTGTAGTCATGCTTTAGTCCTCCTCTTCGGTTTTGGTTGTTTCGTCTTTCGGACGGCCGCCGGATGCAGCCGCACTGAGTTTCTCCGATCCGAGCTCGGCGAGGTTGGTGCTGACGTAGCTGATGTCGCCCTTGTCCACCGCCGGCAGGTCGTACTGGTTGCGGAGCTCGTTGACCGTGTTCACGCCCGTCTCCAGATGTATCTTGTCGATCTCGGCCTGACCCTTCGCGTCGAGGCGGCGGAGCGGCAGTTCGCAGACATGGATGCGGCGGTCGCCGAAGTCACCAGGCGAGAGCAGCTTGCTGTTGAACTCGTCCTCCCACTCGCGGATGCGGGGTTGGATGGTGCGGAGCATGAACTCCTGCGTGGCGTGTTCGGGCATCTTGTAGCTGCTGCCGGCGTCCTCCATCATCATGATGCGGGGCACTCCGAGGATGCGCGCCAAGTCCGACACCTGGAACGACCGCTGCTCGAGCAGTTGCAACTGTTGGCTCGTCTGCGAGATGATCTTCGCGTCTGCCACATTGTCGAGCACCACCACGTCGTTGGCCTGCCAGTCTTCGCTGAATATCTTCGCGGTCTTGCGCAGTTCGTCGGGATTGATGCGGCCTCGAGTTCCCTGCGGAGCGGGCTTCTCCTCCTGAATGAGGACCTTGTGCTTTCCGCCCTTGGCCACATCCTGAAGCGCCTGGTCGTCGGCGGTGGCCGCTATCTGCAGGCTCTTGAAGGCGAAGTCCAGTGTGGGCAGACCCATCGTGTAGTCGTCGGTCAGGAACACGTTCTTGAAGTGCAGCACGTCGCTGGCGGGCACTTCGGGAAGGAACACGGGGCCGTGCTCCGAGGTGTAGGTCAGGCAGTAGGTGTTCGCGATGGGGTTGTAGCCGCCGCGTCCGCCGTTGTTGCACAGCCAGAGCGCCCTCGGGTCGTCGTTGTCCGGGTCGCGCTCGATGTACACAAAAGCGTTGCCGAAGTAGATTTTGCGGTATTCGATCTGCTCCTGAAGCTGGCTGGCGGTCATCATCGGGTTCGGACGGATTTGCAGCAGGTAGTTGAGCCGCCCGTTGGCTCCGTACCGATCCTCGACGAAGTTGCCGCCTGCGCGGTTCCGGCGCTGGTACTGAGTCACCATCTGCCCCATCGTTTGCATGATGAGACTCACGCCGCGATACCAAGCGGGCACAAGGAGCGAGCGGCGGCCGTAGGGGCTCACCACGTTCGCTTCCCAATTTGCCCCCTTCGGCTGCGTGTTGCTCGCATCGTTCGGGTTGGTAGTGGACGGCGCACCCGGCACCGCCTCACGTCTGCCCAGAAAGGAAAAATTCAATGCCATATTGTTACTCTTTTACTATAGTGTAGATGTTGGTTTTTGGGTTACTATTGACCGATTTTGGAACTATTGCGTCAAATTGATCAGGACGGGGTCGTCTGCGGTGTCATCCTTGAAGTTGTAGCAGAGGTAGTACGTACCCGCAGTCAGTTGCACATCGGTGGTGGTGATGATGACGTTGTCGTACTCTTGCCCGTATTGGATGTACTCTTTGTCCTGAATGGCCGTGATCAGGCTGGATGTACCGAATAACACCGTGACATCGCCGGGGATGACCCGAACGGTGGCATCCTCGGTCAATGTGAACTGCAGACCTCGCACCATGCTGTTCTCGTCGTCAATCGGGTCGAAGCTGTCTTGACCCGTGTCGTCGTAGTACCAGCCCATCGACTGCACGAGCAGCCTCGGCGTGATAGTCTCGCCGCTGTAGTTGCTCAGTGCGCCGGTTCCTCGGAGGAATACCGAACAGCGGGTGAGGCTGCCGACCGCGCCGTTGATGCTCAGGCTCTCGATGTATGCCGAGCCGGTCTGGTTGATGCCGTAGGTGCTGTCGTAGTAGCGGATGGTGAGTTTGGTGCCGTTGCGCTGGGCGTTGAGCAGAGTGGTGTAGTCCGCCGCCGCCACCAGCAGTCCCTCGGATGTGATTTTCCAGTTGAGTCGCTCGGGTACACTTTCCTCCCATCGGCCCGAAGTGGGCGATGCGACGGGAATGAAGGACTGTTGAACGTCCACGCTGCAACTCTTGGACCCGGCGAGCGCCGTTCCGCCGATGGCCAGTATGAGATTTCTTCCGTGTATCATAATTTATGCGTTGTTTACTGTTTCGAAGCAGGTAAGGGTGGATTTGTCTTGCGCCCAGTCACGGCTCTCCGCCAGCGGGAGGTACTTCTTGCCGTCGCCGATGCCGTTCAGCTTGAGCAGTGGCAGTGCAGCCGCCGTAGGATGTTGCACCTCGAGCTTCAACTGCTGACGCGCCGCGCCGTAGTATTCCGCCATACGACTGAGCAGGTCCTTCTCCGGACGGCGTGCTTTGGTGCTCGCGCCGTTGGTGTAGTCGATGAAGGTGGTCGGCTCGCTGGCGGAGTTCATGATGAGCGAAGGCGATGTCGGGCTGTTCAGCGAGGTTGCCAACTCGCTCTCGATTTTGACCTCGTTGCGGAAGTTGGTGCTCAGCAGCTTGATGTATTTGTTCTCGCTCTTGTCTTCTTTCAGGTAGAGGCGGTCCTTGGGCGGAACGTAGTCGATCTGCAGCGATGTGATGACGAAGCCGGTGACGTTGGCCACGTTGGCATTGTCGGCGGCGCAATATCCGTCCGTTTCCGGGTAGATGTACACGCTCACCTCGCCGCTCATGTCGCTGGTGATGGGGATGAAGAGACCTTCCTTCTCCTCGGTCATGCCGCTGTAGTTCTGCGGACCTTTGCCTTCGGAGTCGATGTCGAGCATGAAGTGACTGGCTCCGGTGGTCCATCCGTAGTTGCTGCCGGACTTGTATGCCCACTTGTCACCGAACTGGATGGCGATGGCGAAAGCGACATTGTGCTGACCGAAAAGTTGAGATTTCAGTCCGTCGGTGGTGAGGTAGGCGGAAACTTGAACATTCAGGCGAATGTAGCCGTCCGATGCCCGGAAGTTGAGCATGCCGCGCTGGCGGTAGAGGTAGTCCACCGTGCCGAAGTTCTGCTCCTGCACACTGAAGTATGCACCCTGCATGGAGGTGTAGAGCCGGATCGGCGCACCGACCACCATCAGACCTTCCTCGTAGTCCAACTGGCGGCGGGACGGGTACCAAACGCAGAAGAAGGCGACAAGATACTGATAGTACGTGCCCGGTGCATTGCCTTCGATGATGTCGGCGAAGTGCTGATACCACGAAACGTCCTGCCACATCACTGTCTGGTAGTAGTAGGTGGCCGCGATGTTGTTGTACATGTTCAGGTAGGTCGGGTCTTCTGCGATGTTGCTCGGGATGTTCCAGTACACATAGAGCGTCCGGAGGTCGATGCTCGAATAGTAGGTGCGGTTGGTGTTCGCGTCCACATATCCCCATCCGTCTTCGGACCGTTCGTCGGGGTTTTGGGCAAGGCTGGTCAGCGGTGTCTCGGGCATGCCGAGTCCGAGTTTGTATTCCTCCACTCGGGCCGTCACTTGCACGATGTTTGCACCCTGCATGATGGTCCGCTGGTGGTTGACGCCCCACCATGTGAGGCTGGCCATGTCTATTGCAGTCAGCGGCACGTCCGTTGCGCCGGTGTTGAAGGAGGTGTTGAAGCCGCTGAGGGTGTCGCGCCGCATGCCGATGGTCTCGCCGATGCGCTCCAGGTAGATTTCCGTCCCTTGCTCTCGGGCTATCCACCCCATGAAGGTGCAAAGGCGGGCCAATGCTTCCTTCGCACTCAGTCCCTGAATGGCGTAGGTGGTGCCGGTGTCGTTGTTGTACTCACGTATATTGAAAAGGATGCACTGGTCGATGTACTTCGTGAAGATGCGGAAGTCGGTCTTGCTGTAGTTGATGTGGGTGAACATAGTCAGTCCGCACTGCACCACTATCTCGTTCAGGATGCCGTATGTGGCGAGGTTGATTTGGGTGAACGAGCCGCTGCGGGACAGGTTCAGCTCCACGCTGGCCATGGCCTCCAGCACGCTGATGACCGGCAGGCTGAGAATCTCCGGCAGTGTGGTGTACTGTTGCGCATAGGCTTCGCAAGAGAGGAAACCCTGCCACTCGATCTTGTTGCTCGCGGAGAGGTTGATGAGCCGAACGGGGCGTGAGATGTTGTTCTCCGGAAGGATGGTCGCAAGGTCCAACGTGCCGCCGCCCGGAATGGCGGTGCAGACTTGGATGTTGCCCGTCTGGATGCGGACCGGTGCAAAGTAGTCGCCGTTGTTGTCCTCGTCGGTGGTGAAGGGTACGCTGCCGCCACGGAGCTCCACCGGTGTGCCGGAGAAGCCCTCGTCGTAGATGTCGATGCGGTAGCGGATGCCGGTCAGCGACACGAACGGAATTTGCCATCTTACTGCTTTTGCCATAGTTATCCGAATTTGGTGATTGCATATTCGCCGCGACTGCCTCCACGGCGGAGGGCGTTGTTGACCAGAGCGAGACGGATGTTCTCTCCTTCGAGGATTCCCGTCACTTCGAGGTTGGCGAGCGGCGACTGCGTCAGTTGCCCGGCGATGGCATCCTGCTGGGCGCGGTTAAGGATGAGCTCGCCGCTGTTGACGTTGGCCACGAGGTTGTCGCCGCTGAACGAGTTGCCCGGAATGATACCACCTTGTGCGTAGTTGCCCGAGGTGGCACTCTTGATGGCTGCGATAGTCGAAACCATAGTCGCGGTGGCCGAGATGGCGAAGGCGAGCCAGCCCCACGGGCCGCCTGCGTCTCCTGTTGCACCGGCTTCCGCAATGGCCGAGCCCGCACCGGCAGCGACGGAGGCGATGGCCTGAGCGATGATGCCCGCGATCTTCGCCGTCGGGTCTTCCACCGATTGCAGAGCCGAGCCGAACTGACCGACTGCTTGCGCCGCCGCCACCCATTCGGTGCTCAGCTTGCCCACGTCCGCCGTCGCGGTCTGCACGCCACCGGTGGAGACATTCAGTTCCACCTTCTTGCCGGTAAAGGCTTCGATTTCCTTGACGAGCTTCTGCCACTCGCTGTCGTCGATGTCGAGACCGAATGTGATGTCATTGCGGTCCAGACGCTCGAAGATATTCTCCAGCATGGCGGGATCGAGCTGCATACCGTTCTGCGTAGCGAGCTTCAGAAGATTCTCGAAGGTGTTCAGGTCCACCAGACGCTCGGCTTGGATGAGGTACTCGCCGGAGTTCATCTGCATGCCGTTCATCGTGTCCTGTATTTCCTTTCGCAGTGCCGCAATGTTTGGTGTAGTGTATCCGCCAACTCCGACTATTGTTTGACTCTTTGCGTCTTGCTTCGCTTGCTGGTTGGCGCGGCGGAGGGTGGAGGCTTGGAACTGGATGTCGAGCGACGAGATGCTGGCGTTGGCCCTTGCGCGCTGCTCGGTGCCTTCTTCATAGAGGTCGGCAATCTTTTGCAGCCATGTGCGCTTGATCTCGTACACCTTCTTCTCGTACTCCTCCTCGTTCATCGCTTCACGATTGAGGGCGGCGATTTGTGCCATCTCCTTCTCTTTGTACTCTGCCTCTTTGACACGGAGTTTTTTGGCAGTCATGGATTCGGCATCGCCTGTCACCGTTGTTTCTTCCGGAGCGGTGATGGTTGTAGCCAGTGCAGCGAGGTAGTTCTGCGCACCTATCTTGTCATTCAGTCCGGCGATGTACTTGGCCATGTAGTCGGTGTCGTATGCCTTCATGCCCGGAATCATGGCCATTGCCTTCTGATTGAGCACCGGCATCTGCTTCATATACACGTCACCGGTTGCATTGCGCAGGGCAATCATCTGGTCATACACCTCCTTGGCCGCGTCGCGTTCTTTGATGAGTGCATCTGCCGCCTCGTTGGCCTTTGCCTGAATCTGCTCGTCGGTAGTACCGCCTGCCTTGTAGGCATTATAGAGCGAATCCATCCGCTCCCTGTCGGCTTTCGTCACGCCGTTCTCATATGATCCGATGGCAGCATCGCCACCGTTGCGGCGGTTGCGCCAGTTGGTCCACGCTTGGAGAAGGCGGGCAAGAGCATCGGTCGTTTGTTTGAGAATGCCGTTGCCGTTGCTGAAGGTCAATAGAAGGCCCTCGTAGGCAGATTTGAGAATGGTCACCGAGCCGTGCAGTGTGTTCAGTTGTTCGTTCACCATTCCGTCCAGCGCATCAGAGCAGTCGGTGATGCTCCGCTTGAACTCGGTCAGCGTTTCGGCATTATCCACAAAGGTCGCAAAGGCAGCCACGCTTCGTTTGTCGGTCAGGTCGAGCATTTCGGCCAGGTCGAGACCCTTCGCCTTCAGTTCGACCAAAGCGGGTGCCAACTCTTCGATACTGCTAACGGGTCGGCCAAGGGCTTGCGCCAACTTGCCGCCGCTGTTGGCAAGGTTCAAGAGGATGTTGCGGGTGGATGTGGCAGCCGTTGAAGCGTCCATGCCTGCATCGGCCAACTTGCCCAGCAGCGTCACGGTGTCTTCGATGCTAAAGCCGAACTGCTTCGCTACGGGTGCCACGGTCGGAAGACCGGCTGCCAACTTCTCAAACGACAGGGCGGACTTGGTGGTCGATACAGCCAGCACGGAGGCCACGCGGTCCATCTCGGCGGCATTCATACCGAAGCCACGGAGAGCAGCACCGGCGAGGTTGGCCGCTTCGCCCAGGTCGGCACCGGTCGCGGTGGCGAGGGCTTGCACGGCTTTCGTGCTGTTCAAAATCTCTTGGTTGGTGAATCCGAGTCTGGCGAGGTTGGTCTGCAGGTCGAGAATCTGTACGGCGGTGTATTGGGTAGTCGCTCCGAGCTGTTTGGCCTGCTGGGTCAGCGCGCCGATTTGATTGCGGGTCGTACCCATCACGGCGGCGAGGTTAGCGGACGACTGCTCGAACTGTTTGTTGATATCCACTACATCCGAGACGGTGGACTTGATGCCTGCAATGGCAGCGGTCACACCGGCGATGGCCATCATCTGCGGGCCGTACATCGACAGGGCCGAACCGACCCCGGATGCGAGGCTTGCACCCAGTCCGCCTTTGACGGCGGCTGCGCCAGTTAGTTCTGCATTCACAGCGGCCAGTTGGGTCCTTGCTTCCATGGCACGGACTTTCAACTGTTCCATGCTTGCCGCCAACGCCTTGCCGCCACCGGACTGCTTCTCCAGATTGGACATGTTCTTGTATTGCACAGCGAGGTCGGCGTAGGCGTTGGAGAGTTCGTTAACCTTACCTTTGGCGGTGGTGGACTTGGTCTCCATCTGGCCAATCGCCTGGATATACTTCAGTTGCTCCTTGTCAACGTCCGCCAGCGTCTTGCCTTCCGCTTTCAGACTCTTTTCAAGTTGCGCCAAGCCTTGCGAAGCTTTCTTGAGTTGATTGTCGTACTCTTTCGAATCGACTTTCAGTCTTACTATTGTATCTGCCATATAGTATGCTTTTTATAATGGTGCAGATAATGGTTTTTGGTTTACTAACAAAGATTTTTGCAAAGGTATAGGCATAAAAAAAAACACCGACCTCTCGGGCCGGTGCTTTGTTATATGATTACTGTGTTATTATACGAACTCCCATCGATACTTGTATGCAAATGGTCGCTTGCCGTTGGCGCAGGTAGAAATCAGTCCTGTTCCTTTCCTGCCCTTCCCCAGCGACTTGGATGCAGCCGTGACGCTCGGGAATGTTTGCACCAACGTGCCGTCTTTGGTATATTTGCGGATGGGCTTGCGTTTCTTTTCTGCTCGCCGCTCGATGGCTGTGCCGTAGTTTATGTTGTACATGGTCGTACACCATTCGAGATTGTCGGCGCGGTTGTTCATGCCGTTCTCGTCTTTGTGATTCACTTCGGGCAGGTTGTTCGGGTTGGGAATGAAAGCCTCGGCGACGAGGCGGTGTATCTGCTTGTGAACTGCCGCGCCTTGGTGGCTCAGGTGTATAAGGTAGTACCCGAAATTGGGCTTCGGCGCAATGATCTTGCCTCGTGTCAGTACCTGGTAGTGCTTGCCGTATTTGGATATGTAGTTCACCATCCTGTCCAGCGAGCGGACGCGGCCAAAGTTGCTGACCTCGTATATTCCCTCGTACCCTTTGACGGGTCGCCACTCCTCACCGGCGGCTGTAGTCTCGGTTGCGGGCTTCATACTGCACAAAGTCGTAAATGGTTGTTTGCATCAGCTTGCCGTCGATGTTCACATAGATAGGAGTGTCGAGAGTGATCTCGCTCAGCACTTCATGGTAGTTCTTGTCGGACAGGCAGCGGTACACATCCACGTTGCTGATGCGGTCATCGAGGGCGAGAATGTCACGGATGACTTTCTTGCGGGGCTTGTAGTCGCAGTAGCTCACCGACACTTGCATGTCATCGATGCAGCCGAACACCTCGAAGCCGAACGAGTTGTCCGGGGTGGAGATGGTGTCGAATTGGGCCTCATTGGGCACGCCATGGGTCTTGAAATAGTTGCGAATCTTTGCGGAAATTTCCTCGGTCGGGTTCTGAATACCCTCAATTGTGATTTGTTTCATACTGTGAGATATAAACAATAAAAGGAGGCCGACGGGCTGTTAAAGTTCTCACAGCAAACTCCCTTCACATTTCTGTTTCAGGACCCGGTGCCTCCAGTAATCCATATACTGATATGGTGACATAAAAAGTGCCCCTTTCGGAGCGACCTTCTTGCCGCTGTGAGATTTTTAACGGCGCAAAGGTACTACATTTTTTTCAAACCACCAAACATTTTGCCACTTTTTTTGCATTTTTCGTGCATTTTTCTTCAAAATAGTGCATTTTTGTGCTACATTTTGCCCATTATAGCGGTCAATTCGGAGTCGATGAGTTGCGCCAGACGGTCAGCAGCGCGGTTCATTTTGGGTGTCGCAGTCCGTGAGAAGAGGTTGCGCGGAGCGATACTGCCTCGGTTACCATGCAGACGGCCTCCACGTGTACCGGCCATACGGTTGCTTGCACCATCGGACAGCCATCTCAAAACAGGGCCTCTATCGCTTGGGCCGTAACTCATCCATCGCTGGGTGTTCTTGCCTCTCGGTACGCGGTTGCCGCCTCGTTGACCCGGGCGGAGTTTGCGGGGCGGCTCGTAAATGCTTACAGACCCCTGCGACGCTCTTTTCTTGCTGAGGATGTTCAGGTTACCGCCGAGAATCTTCTTGTAGGTGATACGGCGAACACTTTTGGCAGTATTGCGCGGGTCATCGATCTGGTTGTGCAGCGAGGTCACAACTTCCTGTCGTGACTCTTTGAGCACCTCTCGGATTAGCTTGCGCAGTTTTCTCTCCGTGCCTGGGTCCGTGCTGAGCAGTTTCTCCAGTTGAAAGTTCGATTCTACTTCAATTGTTGTCGCCATAGAGTGGTTTCATTTTTTGGAACTTGGCATCCTCTTCCAATTCGATGATGAATTGCACCGTTTCGATGTCGCCGCTGAGGGCGTTCCGAATGATAGTCGTGGCGATGGCTTCTTTGGCGGTCATCACATGGCCGTCTTTCTTCCCTGCCGGTTTGTTCAACAGTTCGAGGATGCACTCTTGTAGTGTCTTATCTTCCATATGTTGCTCTGATTTCGTTTGTTGTTGTTTGGTAAGACAGGGCGAGCTGTATCAGATCGCCCTGTCGGAGATAAATGATTCATGTGGGTTAATCGCCCAGGCCGCCGCCGGTGTACTCGTTGCCGCCGCCTTCGCCGCCGTTCTCGCCGCTACCACCGCCATTCTCACCGCTGTCCGCCGGTGCTGCAGGCGTCTGGTTGGGATTGTAGGCAACTTTCTGGGCCTTCTTCTGAATGGCGAACTGCTTGCTGAACTTCGAGCCGATGGATGCGCCGAGGGTCCATTTGAGCTTGTCGGCGGTCAGCATGTCCTCGGTTGCGACCTGTGCGTTGTCGTAGGTCTCGGGGTTGGCTTGCACCTCCGCGTCACTGACGCTGCCGGACACTTTCGGGTAGATCGACACCAGCACGCCGTCGCTCGATTCGAGCTGCACGCGATTGTTCTCGGCGCACTCTTCGAGGATGATGTTCGACAGCTCCTCGATGATGGCGCGTATCTCGGCGGCGCGGCTCAGACCGCGTGCTTCAATCTTCTTCGCCAGTTCGCGGTTGGTGATGATGTTGTCGGCAACTGCCTCACTGTAGAAACTATGCGAGCCGATTTGGTTGGATGAAGGGGTGAACTCGCGGACCCTGTACTTGACATTCGCCATAGTGCAAAATGTTTTAGTGGTTAATACTCTATTTTGGAAGGGGTTAACCTTTTCCGAGGTTTTAGTTAACCTTTTCCTCGGTTTTAGTTAACCTTTTTGTCGGTTTTAGTTAACCCTTTCCTATATATGTCCCAATGCGTGTTTTTGGGTTACTATTGGGGGATTTTCAAAAAGTGGCGGCTGCGCCGGACCGCCGTGCCCCGAAGGGCGGGTTGTGCTTTGCTCAAAGTAGCACCGGTTGAATTTGAAAGGGAGAAGGAACATTCAAACTCCACTTTCCTTTTCACCTTGATTTTAATGTCCGGCTTTCACCCAAGCCGTTAGGGGGCGCATTTTGTATTAGTCGTCCATATTCCTGAAGTTCGTCGCAGCCAGGCAGAAGTAGGAGATGACGTTGATGGCGTTCAAATAAAGTGCGGTTGTTTCTCCCATCTGATAGCAGACGCAAATCATCGCTACGGAAACCACCATCATGATCAGGCAGAAGATGCCCATAAATAGTTCGAATTTCATTGTTGCTCTGTGATAATGGTGGGGGCCGGAACCCCCACCGGTTGCTGTTTCGTTAGTTTAACTTAAATCATCCGCAAGGTCCGGGGAGTCTTGTGTAGCCCAAACGGGACTCAAGCCTGTGGACCTTCCGCTCGAGGATTTTGATGCGCTCCTCGAGGGTCGGCTCTTTTTCTTCCATACTTACTTAATATACGGGAACGGGTCGTCTTTGGCCGCGAGGCGGATGGCCGGGGCGTTGGCGCGGTTGGTCAGGTGCCGGTCGATCTCGAACACCAAGCCCGTGCCGGTTTCCTTGACAAAGCCATGAATCCACAGGTCATAGGTGCCGTCGCCACCCGTCGCACCGAACTGCTGGGCGATGGAGTCGTTGACAGCCTTGAGCGCAGCACGTTGCTTCGCGTCGCCGGATGCGAGCACCTCCGCCTTGGTGGTCGGAGCACCGAAGGGGATCGTGTCGCCGATCTGGAAATTAATGTCCGCCGTGCCGTCCATGGAGAACTGCCCCTGCGGGAACGAAACCGTGAACTTGCCGTCGCCGTCGCCGGTCAGGTCGAGACCGTAGGCGAGGCCGAACTGCTGGCCGCAGCTACAAAGCATCAACGCGGCCGCCATTGCAAAAAGAATCTTTTTCATTGCGTTTTGTTTTTTGGTTAATACTAACACTATTCGCGGAATAGTGGGTTTTGGGTTACTCGGGGTAATCCTCGAGGATGTGTTGCAGGTCATTGAGATGCTCGATGGCTTCATCCATCGATTTGTAGTTATAGGCAAACGTCATGCCCTGGAACGTAGTCACAACCACAAGCCGCTTCGGGTCATCGTTGTCGAGATACGCGCCAACAATTTGGGAAATTCGCAGCACAACAGTGCCGAGTCTGTAGGTCTTTTTCATTTTCGTTTTCGTTTTGGTTATCGTTTTGAATGTTGTTTTTTCCACATGTAGTCTTTGAATCGCTCGATGGCCTCCTCGAGCAAGTGGTAGGCGAACACCACGACCGCCACGCCGCAGTAGAGGAGCGTCAACCACATCATGATGACCAGCACCGCCGTGATCATAGCCCTTGCGCCATTTTACAGATGACGGATGCCGGCTTGTCGCCCTTGGCCGGGTTGATGCCCTTGCAGTAGTCGCATGGCTTGCACTGCGTCTCGCTGACTCGGGCCGGTTCGTCATCGACCATGTACTGCATCGGACAGATGTCGCCGAACTTGCGGAGGGCGAAGTTGGTCTGGTCGGTGAGGGTGCTGCGACAGGGGATGTTGTAGATGCGGGCAATGGCCTCCAGTGCGCGGCATTCCTTCGACGCCTTCCAGTTGGGCATGAG
>Ga0310696_10005550_pt1 | contig 15205 bp, 10 predicted proteins | sample AusTroGonzalo_MG_4_FD_203885 | JGI IMG/M metagenome (GOLD analysis project Ga0310696, IMG submission 203885) | Bovine rumen microbial communities from tropical cattle in Woodstock, Queensland, Australia - Gonzalo_02 (v2) (version 2) | ecosystem: Host-associated > Mammals > Digestive system >...
CGATCGAAAAGATCACCCGGAATGTGATCGACGACACGTTTGCGGTCAATGTCCGGGGAAGCATCCTGATGATAAGGGAAATGATCCGTCACCGCGGCGATTGCGGCCGGATTATCAATCTCTCCACTGACGCATCCCAGGTCTTCGCGGGGCAGATCGCGTACGGCGCGAGCAAGGCTACATTGGAAGCGCTTACCCGGAGCATCGCTATTGAGGTGGCGAAGTACGGGATCACGGTAAACTGCGTCGCGCCCGGACCGACGCAAACCGGCTGGATCGACGCCGATCTGGAACGATCCGTCATCCCGTTGATCCCGATGGGAGAATTGATCCGGCCGGAGGATATTGCCGAAACGATCCTGTTTCTGGCAAGCGGGCAGGCAAGGATGATCACGGGACAGGTGATCAAAGTGTCCGGCGGACATGCCCTCTGACTTAAGCTGCAATCCATGAAAGCTTGAATCGACGGGGGAAAACGTATGGACAGGCTTCGTTCTTGCGGCTGGATCTTTCTTTTGATTGCGATGGCCGGAGACCTTCTGGTGTCGCTGTTTCTGTCCCTGTTCTACAGTGGGTACAACGGTTCGAAGATGTCGATCAGCGCGCTCGGAAGTCCTTCCAGCCCGGTGAGGATCCCGTTCAATATCTGGATGCTCATGGAAGGCATTCTGTTCCTTCTGGCGCTGCCTGCGATCCATCAGTCTTTCCACCGGATATCGGGCGGGATCACCGACGTAATGATCGTATTCATCGCGATCTTTGCGGTAGGGGCGTGCATCTTCACCTGTTTTTTCAGTGTGAATGAGTCCAGGGATGTCGTCACGGTCGCATCGAAGATCCACGGGGCTGGTTCGGTGACGGGATTCGTGCTGTTTCTATTTGTGCCGCTTCTGGTTGCGATCCTTCACTTCAAGGATCACAACATGACAATGGGCGTCATAAGCGCCGCAAGCTTTGTCATAGCGCTCGTTTTCTTCTCGTTGTTTGTCATGTCCGACAAACCGGGTTTCAGGAACACGGTCGTCGATCGGGAAGGCTTGTGGCAAAGGCTGACTCTGGTATTCATGTACCTTCCTTTGGCGATTGCCGCCTGCGCAAGATGGTGAGCTTTTTTCGCAATCGGCCGAGAATAATTCACCTTTTTTTGGGCTGTTGCGCTTGATTTATGCAAAACAATCTTCTATATTATAGCATTGCCGCACAAAAACGAATCTTGTTTCAATGAGTCTGAAATTGATAAATAGCACTACTCGGAGATCATTTGGAATCCGATTCCATTGGGCCGTCACGCTTTTCTGCATGATGATGCTTCTTCTGTCCGGGGCGCTTTCCGGCGCGGATAATAAAGAGCGGAAAGACGTCCGGATTCCCGCCCTGTCTTTCGATCGGCTGATGGTGTTGGATGAAGAAAACAATCCGATATCCGGCTACGCATATGAGTTTATTCAGACGATCGGGGCATACGCAGGATGGAATATCGAATACGTTTCGTGTGAAAGCTTTTCCGACTGCATAAAAATGCTCCTGGCGGGAGAAGTGGATCTCTTCTACGATATCAGCTTCACGGAAGAACGCTCAAATGTCATTTTGTTCCCGGACGATCCCATGGGGCATGAATTCTACTATCTGTACACTTCCGATGAGAATACGTCCATCACTCCCGGCGACTATACGTCCATGAATGGCAAGACCGTTGGTGTCACAAGCGGAACGATGACGATTGATCTTCTGAAAGAATGGTGCAAAAAAAAGAGGGTGGATTTCAAGATCGTCGAATACGAAAACATTCCGGACAAAGAGGCCGATCTGTTAGCCGGGAAGATAGATTTCGACCTGGAAGTCAATTTTCAGGCGAAACCCTATTTTTCGGCAATTGAAAGAATCGGTTCCTCCGCATTCTTCCTTGTTGCAAACAAGCAAAGAGCCGATTTGATTGCCGATATCAACCTCGCACAGGATGAAATCCTCAACAACGATCTTTACTATTTCTCCAGACTTCAGGATCGGTACTTTTCGGATACCGTAGTGAGCCGCAATCTGTCGGCCCTGGAGAAGGAATGGCTTTCGAATCACAAGGTCTTGCGTGTCGGTTTCTTCGACAACTATCTCCCATTTTCCACTTTGGACAAAAGCGGCAACCCGGCCGGCGCGGGGATCGAAGCGGTCAAGGAAATCATCAAACAATTGAATTTGGAACATGAACTTCAAATTGAGTTTGTCTGTTATTTCAATCAGGATGAAGGGTACAAGGCTGTCGAATCCGAAGAAATCGATTTGATGCTTCCCGCCTATATCAGCAATTCGGTCAAACACGACTATCACATCATCGGCGGAAAGATTATCTCGACGCTGGTGAGCGATCTGGCATATCGGGATGATTTCGGGGACGGCACTGATAAGCGCATCGGCGTCAACAAGAACAATCTGATGCAGCTTTATTACAGCAAAGACTGTTATCCGCACGCGGAAATCGTGTTCTATGACGACATTCGCGGATGTCTTGACGGTCTGTTGAACGGGACCTCGGACGGGACCTTCCTGAACGGACTCAGAACCGATGCGCTGTTGAGGCCGAAAAAATATCGTTCCCTTAAGACGGAACGGGCCAAAAACGGCTTTGATTTTCACATGGCATTCGCGGCAGACAACATCGGGCTGATGCTGCTCATGGACCGCGGCCTGACGATGCTGAGTCCCGAGTTTATGAATCAGACGTCGTATTCCTATGCAGGACGCATTTACACATTTTCCCTGATGGACTATCTTCGGGAACACATCTTGAGCGTCATTGCCACGGTCGCAATCCTGGCAGCGCTGACCATGGCCCTGATCGGTTCCCAGATCAGCAAACGGAAACTGGCCGCGATCAACCGGGAACTGAAGGAAAACACCGAGACCATTGAAAATCAGAGACAGCAGCTCGAAAAGAAACAGGAGGAACTCGAAGACGCTTTGCAGATGGCGCAGGCCGCGAACCGCGCCAAAACGACGTTCCTGAGCAACATGTCCCATGACATCCGCACGCCGATGAACGCGATCATCGGGTTCACCGGACTCGCGGCCAGCCACATCGACGACACGGAACGCGTTCAGGAGTACCTGACGACCATCGCGCGCTCCTCGGAACACCTTCTCTCGCTGATCAACGATGTCCTGGACATGAGCCGCATCGAATCCGGCAAGGTGACCCTGCACGAGAAAGAGGAGTCTCTTTCGGATATCCTTCATGTGCTCCGGGACATCGTCCACGCGGACATCCGGGCCAAGCAGCACAATTTCTTCATCGACACGGTGGACGTCCGCAACGAACGGGTGTACTGCGACAAACTGCGCCTCAATCAGGTGCTGCTCAATTTGATCTCCAACGCCATCAAGTACACGCATCCGGGCGGGACGATCTCGTTGCGGATCGTGCAGAAAGCCGTAACGGACGCGGGCTATGCGACGTTCGAATTCCGGTGCCGGGACAACGGCATCGGCATGAGCGAGGCGTTCGCAAAGACGATATTCGATCCGTTTACCCGGGAGGAAACCACCACCGTTTCGAGGATTCAGGGCACCGGCCTCGGCATGGCGATCACCAAGAACATCGTGGAGATGATGGGCGGCAGGATCTCCGTCACCTCAAAGAAAGGCGAAGGGACCGAATTTGTCGTTTCGGTGGATTTCAGAATCGCCGACAAAAAGGTGTCCGACCCCACGATCCCGGACCTGAAAGGATTGCGCAGTTTGGTCGTGGACGACGATATCAACGCCTGTCAGAGCATCGCCGACATGCTCCGCGAGGTCGGGATGCGCAGCGAATGGTGCGTTTCCGGCAGGGAAGCCGTCGTCCGCGCGGAGGAATCGCTGCGACACGGAGACCGCTTCAAAGTCTATATCGTGGACTGGCTGATGCCGGATATGAACGGGATCGAGACCGTCCGCCGCATCCGCAAGGTCGTCGGGGAAGACGCGTCCATCATCATCCTGACCGCATACGACTGGTCCGACATCGAAAAGGAAGCGAGAGATGCCGGCGTGACCGGGTTCATCTCGAAACCGCTCTTCCCGTCCGACCTGCAAAGAGTCCTCCTTCAGCTCTGCGGAAAAGCAAATCCCGATCAGGCGGACGCGGAAGATCAGTTTGTCTCGCTGAAAGGCAAAAAAGTCCTGATGGTCGACGACAACGAGCTCAACCTCAAGATCGGGGTGCTGCAACTGAAACAGCAGGGCATGGCCGTCGATACCGCCCTGAACGGACGGCTCGCGGTCGATATGATCCGGGCGAACGGGATCGACGCGTACGATTTCGTCCTGATGGATGTCATGATGCCGGTGATGGACGGATACGAGGCGACCTCCATCATCCGGAAACTCCCGGGCGGAGACAAGCTGAAGATCCTCGCATTCTCCGCCAACGCCTTCGAGGAGGACAGGGAAAAGTCCTTGAAGGCGGGCATGGACGGGCACATCGCGAAGCCGCTGAAATTGAACGAGCTCCTGAGCGAGCTGAAACGGTTCGGCGTGTGACGCCGGCTCACGCCATTGGAAGTTTCCGTTCATCTCCGGCCGTAATCTCCCGAGGACGGGAGCCGGAATGATGAACCGGAACTGCCCCTTTTTTCGGCTTTTTTCAGAATATGCACTTGACTTTCCGCAAATCGATGGTATAGTAAATACTATTCTCAATTTGAAGTTGAGGGCGTATAGCTCAGTTGGTTAGAGCGCCACGTTGACATCGTGGAGGTCGTAGATTCGAGTTCTACTACGCCCACCATTCTGCACCAAGCTAAACCGTTGGAAACCAGTTCGTTTCCGACGGTTTTTCTTTTCTCCGGCAGCACGCGCCCCATCCTGCCAAAACCCGCCAAAACAGGCCACTGGAAGCAGAAATTACGGAAAAATTACGGAAAGCTTTCGGTTTCGGATCAACGCGCTCGGATAAGTTTACAATAAACAGGCTCAAAAACCATTGGTCTTCCCCTTTTCCGCGGCTTCGAATTGGGCATCAATGATTTTTTCCCTCGGTCCCGGAATAGAAACCAGCCCCCGAAGTCCGGTGCGACTTCGGGGGCTGTCCCCTAACTTAGCCGGAGAGCCAAGGAGTTATTGGAGAACGGGAGTTCAACGGGCTTTTTTCGGACCATCATATTTCGGGGGATTGGCATGAGTCGCGTCTTTCCTGTCCGGACGAACGACTACCGTGCGTGCGGTTTCGCGAGGGGGCGCTTCATGGCGTGCGACGACGGGTTCGCGGCGCGGCGCTTCGTGGCGGACCACAACGGGTTCGCGGCGCGGCGCTTCGTGGCGGACCACCGGCACGGGGGCATGACGGCGTTCGGGCAGGACGATTACCTTGCGGTGTCCCGGACCATGATGATGCGCCTCGGGCTTCCACCTCGGCGGTGCTGGCGGACGCGGCTCTGCGCCGATCCAGTGCCAGATGTCGCGATAATAGATCCAGCCTTCGTAATACGGGATGTACTCATCCTCGTAAAGGAGATAGCTGTATTCCGGGATCGTCACCGCTTCCGTGCCGGTCACGATGACCGTGGTCGGCGTGGTTGTGACGACCTTCGGCGCGGTGGCGACGACGACCGTCTTCTCCACGACGACCGGTTTTTCCACGACGACCGTCTTTTCAATGACCGTCGGGGGTGCTTCGACGATGACCGGAGCGGGGAGGGGTTCCACAATGGCCCGCACGAGGTTCACGATGTCGGTCGCGAGCTGGATGCCGTTTGCAGGTTCATGATGCGTTTCCCGCGCGTAAACCGCCGGGGTGAGAGTGACCGCGGCGGTGAGCGCCGCGCCGATAACGAGTGTCCTGTTGATGGTCTTCTTAGTCGTGTCTCCTATGGTGAGAGGTTCGGTTTTTGTTTCGTCGGCCGCCAATTAATCTTGGCTTCCTGATAATACTATACTCCGAATTATTCGTTCTGTCAAATGGATTTTCAAACTTTTTTCGATTTTTTTTGAAAAAAAGGTTTGTCTGAGCTCAAAAACGGCCCGGAAGCCCCCTGTGATTTTTCCTGACACGTGGATCTTTTGCCGAAATACCGTGTCGCGGAATGCGATCGTGCCGCTTTGCCCCGCCGTCGTCATCCTGTCCGCGTCGATGAGGGGGGCGTTCCCTTCAGGGGAGTTCCACAGGACCGATATCCGTTTTTTGCTTGCATTCCTTCCCGACTTGTGGTATATTACAGCATTCACACCGACCGGAAGGAGCTTCACCATGACATGTGCCGGGAAGGTATATTGGACGGGCAGCCTGTTCGACATCAAGGCTTTGATCGGCAATCGCATGCTCGCGGACGCATTCGGCCGGCAGGCGGCCGGGCGCCTCGGTTTCGCCTCGATGACGGGAGCCCTTGCCGTGCAGGTCGTGCGCGATTTGGACCGTTGCGCGAACACGCCTCCTGTCGCGAGCTCGCACGAGGCGGCTTTTGCCGCGTTTCGCCATGCCGTGCATCCCGCCGGAGGGACGATGCCGGACCGTTTGCCGTACGGCCGGATCCATGCCATCATCGAGGAACGCAATGTATCCAAACGAAATCAAGGAGGAGAAAACAAATGCTGAAAGCCGGTTTGATCGGATGCGGAAACATCAGCGGGGCTTACCTGCGCAACAACGGCATTTTCCGGCATCTTCGCGTATTGAAATGCGCGAGCAGACGTGACGAATCCGCCCGTGCCGCGGCGGAACGGTTCGGGATTCAGGCGGTCTCCCCCGACGCGCTCTTCCGCGACCCTGAAATCGACGTCATCCTCAACCTGACCACGCCGGACGTCCACGCGGAGATCAATCTGCGTGCGCTGGAAGCGGGAAAACACGTCTATACCGAAAAACCGTTCGCGATCACGCGGGAAGACGCCCGGAAGGTCCTGCGTCTGGCTGCGGAAAAAGGTCTGCGGACCGGGTGTGCCCCGGACACTTTTCTGGGCGGCGGACACCAGACCTGCCGCAAGCTCGTCGACAGCGGCGTTGCGGGAAAGATCACCGGCGGCTGCGCCGTCATGGCGTATCGCGGTCCGGAATCCTGGCATCCGAACTCCGGGTTCTACTACAAAAAAGGCGGCGGCCCGCTGATGGACATGGGACCATATTACATCACGGCGCTGGTCAATCTGCTCGGCCCGGTGAAACGGGTCGCCGGGTTCGGCGGCCGTGCCGTGGATCTGCGCCTCGGTCGCGAGGCAAATCTGGGCAAAACGTATCCGGTGGAAGTCGACACCCACATCGCCGCCGTGCTGGAATTCGCTTCCGGGGCTGTTGTCAACCTGACCATGAGTTTCGATGTCTTCAGGCTCAGCAAACAGATGGAAAACTGCATCGAGCTCTGGGGGCTCGACGGGGCGCTTCACACGCCCGACCCGAACATGTTTTCCGGCGAGGTCCGCTTCGCGAACGTCCGATCGGGGGCCGACTGGGAGACCGCCGAAAATACGTTCCCCTACAACGACAACATGCGTCTGATCGGGCTTGCCGACATGGCCGCAGGGATCGAACTCGGCCGTCCGCACCGATGCAGCGGGGAACTGGCTTATCACGTGACCGACGTGATGTGCTCCATCCTTGACGCGGCGGAAACGCGGCAGACCGTTTCCGTCGAAAGCACGTGCGTCCGCCCGGCTCCTCTCCGCGAGGGGCTTGCGCCGGGCGAACTGGACTGATCCCGGGGGCCGACGTTAGAGACGGAACATGGCCGGGATACGCCATCCCCCGCCTGAACATGTCCGCGTCAGTCGTTCATCCGGTCTGGGTCTAAGGTTTTACCTTCCTGATTGACCCTGATGCACTCGGGGTCGGGGGCGTTGATCTTGCCCGTCCAGAGGTATTTGGCGGTTTCCTCCTTCACGGTGCGGCAGAGCCACAGCAGGCAGATCACGTTCGGGATCACCATCAGGCCGTTTGCGATGTCCGAAATGTTCCAGACGATCCGAAGAGAAACGGCTGCGCCGAGGAACACAAGCGGGATGTATGCCGCCCGGAAGACGAGGAACAGAGATTTTCCGCCCAGGAAGTGAATCGCCTGACGCCCGTAGCAGAACCAGCCGAGGATCGTGGTGTACGCGAAGATCGAAAGACAGACGGAGAGGATGTATTTTCCGACGTAAGGGATCTGCTCAAAGGCGTTGTAAGCCAGTTCCGGCGCCTTGAGTGCCGAGAAATCGGGATTCGGATTCAGCTTCAACGCAGTGGAGACCAGCGAAATCCCGGTCAATGCGCAAATGCAGACTGTATCCCAGAACGTCCCGGTGGACGAGATCAGCGCCTGCCGTACGGCATTGGCGGTCTTCGCGCTGGCGGCGACCAGCGGTGCGGAGCCCATGCCGGATTCGTTGGAGAACAGTCCGCGCGCCACGCCGTAGCGTATCGCGGTCATCATGGCCACGCCGAGGAATCCGCCCTCGACGGCCCTTGTGCTGAACGCATCCGTCAGGATCAGCCGGATCGCGGGCAGGACCGTGGATGCGTTGCATCCGATGATGGCGAAACAGCCGAGCACATACAGAAGCGCCATGGCCGGCACCAGTGCGCCGCAGATTTTCGAGATGAAGTTGAGTCCGCCGAGCACGACAAACAGGATCAGAAGCGCTTCGGCCACGCCCGTCGCCCACATCGGCGCGGAAAATGCCTTGTGAATGGTCTCCGCCACGGCGTTGCTTTGCGTCATGCTCCCGATCCCGCAGCATGCCAGCAGCGTGAATGCGGCAAAGAGGATGGCCAGCCACCTGCACTTCATGCCGTTTTCGATCGCGTACATCGGACCGCCGCGGATCATGCCCTCTTTGTCAATGATCCGGTATTTGATCGAGAGCACGCATTCCGCGTACTTGGTCGCGATGCCGAAGATCCCGCAGATCCAGCACCAGAAGACCGCGCCCGGCCCGCCGCAGACGATGGCCGTCCCGACGCCGATGATGTTGCCGGTGCCGATTGTCGCGGCCAGCGCGATCGCGAGTGCGCCGAACTGGGAGATGTCGCCGTTCGCGTTGGAATCGTTCCTGACGCTCAGCCTGATGCCGAGAAAGACATATCTCTGAATGAATTTCAGGTAGAAGGTCAGGAAGACGTGGCATCCGAACAGCAGGATTATCAGGGGCGGCCCCCAGATGAACGAATCGAGCTCATTGATCCAGTCCGCGATCATTTTCATGGCAGAGGAAAACATTCCGGGAAAGACAAAGGGTTGATATTTGTACCAAAAACGGGATATATAAAATAACATGGAAAAGCTTTTTTGTCAAGCCCGAAGCCATGCCGGGGCAATGCGGGCTTCCGGCGGCCGGCATTTTTCATGAAATGTTCATGTTTTACGTTTTGTGAAACGGCATCAGGGACGCCATCCTGTCTTTTTCGCCTGGAAAAAACTTGGCATGGGACTTGCTCTCCCCTGGCATCAACCAGCGAACAGATAGGAGGTTCGTCATGAAACTGATCATTGCCTACATTCAGCCGGATCGGCTGAACCCGGTCAAGCAGGCATTGTATGCCCGCAACGTATTCAAGATTTCCGTGACCAATGCTTTGGGATGTGGACAACAGCGCGGTTATGCCCAGATGTGGCGCGGCGCGTTGAAGGAAGTCAACCTGCTGAAGAAGGTCCGTCTGGCCATCGCGGTCAACGACGATTTCGTCGAGACCACCATCAAAGGGATCTGCGAGGGCGCGAGGACCGGCCATATCGGCGACGGAAAGATATTTGTACTGCCCATGGACGAGTGCATCCGCATTCGTACGGGGGAACGCGGTTCCGAGGCGATCGGATAAGAAACACGAGGTGAAACAATGAAAAAAATACTGACACTCTTTGCCGTATGCGGCATCGCGCTTGCGGCGGCGGCGGAAGACGGCGCGGACGCACCGGCCACGATGAAAGAGGTAAATGCCGTCCAACTTAACCTGGACATCGTATGGACGCTGATTGCCGGCATCCTGGTCTTCGCGATGCAGACCGGATTTGCATTGGTGGAGGCCGGATTGACGCGGGCCAAGAACACGAGCAACATCATGATGAAGAACGTGATGGACTTTGTCATCGGTTCCATCTGCTTCTGGCTGATCGGCGCGGCGTTCATGTTCGGCGCGACCAAGGGGGGCTTCATCGGCACGGACGGCTTCTTCATGGACATTTTCAAAACGGGCGACGACTGGAACTGGACGTACATGTTCTTCCAGACGATGTTCTGCGCGACGGCCGCGACGATCGTTTCCGGCGCGATGGCCGAACGGACGCAATTCCGTTCCTACCTGATCTACTCCGCTGTCATTTCCCTCTTTATCTACCCGATCGCGGGCAAATGGGCGTGGGGCGGCGGCTGGCTGGCGGATTTGAACTTCCACGATTTCGCCGGATCCACCGTGGTGCACAGCGTCGGCGGCTGGCTGGCGCTCACCGGAGCGATGGTCCTCGGACCGAGAATCGGCAAATACGGTCCGGATGGAAAACCCCGCGCCATCCCCGGGCACAACATCGCGTTCGCGGCTGTCGGCGTGCTGGTCCTCTGGATTGGCTGGTTCGGGTTCAACCCCGGTTCGACCGTAGCCGGCAACGGCGACATCGGCCGGGTGGCCCTGATCACGAACTTCGGCGCGGTCGCCGGCACCTGCGCGGCGATGTTCACCGCGTGGATCATCCTGAAGAAGCCGGATGCCTCGATGACGCTGAACGGCGCGCTCGCCGGACTGGTGGCGATCACCGCCCCCTGCGACATCGTGACGCCCGTCGGCGCACTGATCATCGGCGCGATTTCCGGCGTGCTCGTGGTCCTGAGCGTGCTCGCCATCGACCGCATCGGAGTCGACGATCCGGTCGGCGCGATCAGCGTTCACCTGGTGAACGGCGTCTGGGGTACGCTCGCCTGCGGTCTCTTCGGCGCGGAAGCCACGCTGAAGATCGCCGGCGCGGAAGCGAACACCGGGCTGTTCTACGGCGGCGGGTTCCACTCCACCGGAGTCCAGCTCCTCGGGATCCTCTCGTACGGCGCCTGGGCGTTTGTCCTGGGACTGCTCACCTTCGTGATCCTCAAGAAGACGATCGGCCTGCGCGTCAGCGCGGAGGAGGAACTCAAGGGTTTGGACATCACAGAGCATGGAAACGATGCTTATGCGGGATTCCAGATATTCGCGAATGAATAAATGATCGCATCCCGGACGGGATTTCGGGCGGCAATGATGATGAGTCCGCCCAAAGTCCCGTCTTTTTTTGTCATGTCGTTTTCCCCGCATTATTTGAGGTGTTTTCTTCGATTCCGCCTTGCATTCCGCGAGAACGAAGATTATATTACTCTTTGAACCACTGACGGAAACAACTTTTGTCCGTCCAAAAACTACGGCCGTCTTCATTCACAAGGAGCAAGACATCATGAACAAGACATTACTGACCGCAGCGCTGGTGATTGGCGGAGCGACCCTCTTTGCCGGGGATGTACTCCGTTTCCGCGGCGAAAATTCGCAGGGGACCTTCGAGGAACAGGGACTCATGAAGGCCTGGCCTCAGGAAGGACTGACGCCGAAATGGACTTATTCCGGCCTCGGCGAAGGCTGGTCGAGCGTGATCAAGGTCGGGGACAGGCTTTATGTCACCGGCACGGAGGCGGCGCAGCGTCAGCAGCAGGGGCAGGGCGGTTTCGGCGGCGGCCAGGGAATGGGCCGCGGCGGCCGGGGCGGCCGTCAGGGCGGCGGACAGCAGGCATCTCCGAGGAAGGAATTCATGGTCTGTCTCGACCTGGACGGCAAGGAGATCTGGAGGACCGAAACCGGGAACGCGAGGCTGGAAGGCAATTACCCCGGAGCGCGAAGCACCCCGACGTATGTGCCGGGCGAAAAGGATGGCGAGGGACGTCTGCTCGCGACGACCGGAACGGGTGAGCTTTTCTGCCTGAACGCCGCGGACGGAAAGATCCTGTGGCAGAAAGCGTTCTCAAACGAATACGGCACGAATTTCATGTCATGGGGTTTGGCCGAGTCTCCGGTCGTGAAGGACGGCATGGTCTTCGTGACCGCGGGCGGCAGCAAGGCCCTGGCCGTGGCGCTGAAGATCGCCGACGGGTCCGTGGTCTGGACCGCCAAATCCAACAACGACAAGCTGGGCTATGTGACCCCGGCCATCGTGAAGGACCAGCTTATCGTGATGACCGACGCCAAGGTGAACGGGATCGACCTCAAAGACGGGACCGTGATGTGGGAGGACGACTACAGGGCCACCTCCGAGATCACCGCGCGGAACGGCAACAACGCAAACACGCCCATCGTGAAGGGCAGCCGGTTCTTCGTGACCGGCGGCTACAACCGGGGCGGCGTGTTGTACGAACTGAACGAGGACGGAAAAGGCGTCAAGGTCATCTGGAAAAACAAGGAATTCGATCCGCACCACGACTGCGCCGTGCTCGTCGACGGGAAGCTCTACGGCTCGAACATGGCCAGCAACAGCGGCGGAAACTGGATGTGCGTGGACTGGGAAACCGGCAAAACGATTTACGAAACGCCGTGGAGCAACCTCGGCAAGGGCACCGTGGTCTACGCCGACGGCATGCTGTACCTGTACGAGGAGAAACGCGGCACGCTCGGGCTCGCGAAGCCCGGCGACAAGTTCGACGTCGTCAGCAGTTTCCAGGTCAACTTCGGCGGCAGGGAACACTGGGCGCATCCCACGATCAGCGACGGCGTGCTGTATGTCCGGCACGGCGACGTTCTCGCCGCATTTGACATCAAGGCGAAATAGGCCTCTCCCGCCGTTCACAGCCTTTTCGGTTTTCGAGGCGGATCACCTGATCCCCGAAAAGCCTTCTCCTGTCGCTGTCCGCGGCAGCGTCACCAGACGCACAGGCGGTTGCGGCCGGATCTCAAACCGGCAAAGGGGCCGACGGGATTGCCTGCATTCGTGCGGAGTTCGCCGAGGTAGTCGCGGTCCAGGATGATGTCCGAGCCGTCCGGGTTTTCGAAGAAAGCCTCCGTGACCCTCGTCTCTCCGAGGTCCGCGGTCGTCATGATTTCGGTTTTCTGTGCGAGGAGGAGATCGTCGGCATCCAGTTCGAGATACACGAACCCGCGTCTCTTCCGGACGAATTCCGCGGCGGGCATGCGGGCGGATAAGTCCGGTTCGTTTGCCTCGATTCGGATGTCCCAGCCGCCGTCCTTGACGCTGAAATCCTGTTCGCCGTCGTAGTGCTTCGCGCCTGCGCCGTACACGTTTCGTGCGATATAGACCGGCTGGGGCACCTGGATGTAAAGGTTTTCATCGCCGGGGATGCCGTTCTGAGGGAACGCCTCCTTGATCCCGGCGATGTATTCTTCGTAGGAGCCGGGATGTCCGTTGTAATCCGCCGTGCCGTTGGACACGCAGTCCGTCTGCCCGTAGTCGTCCGCCCCGCCCACGAAAACATTCTGATAAAAACGGTCGTCGCCGCCATAGACGAACGAAGTGCCCATGAGGGCTGTGCTGTGGGCGAAGTGGTACGGCGTCGAACGGTTCAGGACCTGTCTGTGCAGCATGTTGCCGAGGACCAGGTTGTGCACATACGCGCCGCCCTGGGACATGTTTTCAAAACTGTAGGGGGACGCGAAGACGTTGTTGTCCACGAGGTACGGGCCGTGGGATACCTCGACCATCAGGTCGCGGACGTTTTTGCGGTAAAGATTCCGGCTGATCCTGACGCCCTGCGTCTCCCAGTCGAGCCAGGTGCCCAGAGCGCAGTCGTGGATGTAGTTTCCGACGATCCTGACGTCGAGCGGCGCGTGCAGTTTGATCCCGCCGATCTCCCAGCCGAAGAACTCGTGCTTGGTGGCGATGCGGAAAATCTCGTTGCCGGCGATCTCGCTGAACGCGCACCCCATGTGTCCCACGATGCCGTTCTGGCCGCAGTCGTGGATCACGTTGTTCCGCACGACATGCGACCCGACGGTATCCCTGCTCCAGCCCAGCTGCAGCGCTTTCACGACGGATTCGAACTGGCAGGTGTAGCCCGGCTTCCGCCTGGTCTTCGTGAAATAATTGTCGCCCGTCCGCTCGTCTTTGCCCAAGCTCACCGCGGCGCATTTCGCATCGTGGATGTGATTGTTTTCGATGATCCAGCCCCTGCTCCAGTGCGGTCCGATGAGCCCGGGCTGGTCGCCGGTCGGCGGCGCGAACGGCGTCGCGGCGTGCGCCAGCTCGAATCCCGAGACCGTAATGTAGTCCTTTCCGCTCTGTTTCGGGTAAAACACGCATTTCCGGACGTTGATCTCTACCAGCTCCGCATTGGGGTCCGCGCCGTGGAAATTTGCCCAGATGGAGGTGTTGTCCGCATCGACCTCGGCATACCACCGGTAAATCGTGTCGTCCGGGTTCAGGATCGGTTCGCGATAAGTCTTCCACGGATAGTTGTGCCCGGTCAGGCGCTTTTCGGCCTTTCTGACTTCCTCCACGGAGCCGGCCTCAAAAAACGATTTCCCGTTCAGGTAGACGTCGCCCAGATGCAGCGTGGGGTACATGGGCGATACCATCCAGTCGCCGTAAAGCCACGTGGCGAACGGATTGAAATCGCCGAACAGCGCATTGGGGACCACGGCTTTCCATACCGTGCCTTCCCCGTCCCGGGTCCACCCGGTGATCCGCTCGGAGCCCTTGATCACCACATGTTCGTTTTCTGCTGCGATGTAGGTAATGCGCCTCCGGTCGGATATCCCGCCCGTCTTCGGATCGACCCACTCGCGGTATTCGCCCGCATGCACGATGACGGTATCGCCCGGCATGGCAATGTCCGCCGCATGCTGGATCGTCGCGAACGGCGATCCTTCCGTTCCGGGATTGCAGTCCGATCCGGACGGATTCACATGGTAGACGGTTCCCTGTGTGTTGTTCATGGTGCGGTTCTCCTTCGGGATTGGGGTGGGGTTATGTCCGGGTTGATGGCGTTGCCGCCGTTTTGATCGGGGGCGGATATAAACGAGGTTACTATAGCAGAGTTCTTTCGGATGTCAAGCGCAAAAGAGCTTTTTTGGGAAAACGCGGATAAAAAAACGACGGGGCGATCTTTCCGTTTCTTCAGCTTTTCAAATTGCGTGGACGGGGCGGCGGGAGCTCGTCGAACATGGCGAGGAAAAGGGTCCGGAGAAAGTCCGCGTCGTCCACGTCTTCGACCAGCAGCATTTCCTTTGCGCCCGGGTACGGCAGTTCGCGCGGAGCGTCCGGCATGAGTTCAAGCGCTGCGGGGACCGGCTTGACCAGCAGGCGGTCGT
>Ga0310696_10005552_pt1 | contig 15203 bp, 16 predicted proteins | sample AusTroGonzalo_MG_4_FD_203885 | JGI IMG/M metagenome (GOLD analysis project Ga0310696, IMG submission 203885) | Bovine rumen microbial communities from tropical cattle in Woodstock, Queensland, Australia - Gonzalo_02 (v2) (version 2) | ecosystem: Host-associated > Mammals > Digestive system >...
TTCAAATAAATCCAAAATATTTTGTGTAGCCGCGCCGGCTTGTATTTCGGCTTGTACGGGGGGTTCTTCCTCAGTACTCTCTTTTACAAGGTTTTCTTTTGGGGAAAAATCTTGCATTGAAAACGGATCCTCTTTGCTTATTAATTCTTCCTTTTTCTCTCCTGTTTTAAGCGGTGTTGTTTGAGTTAAGATTTCTGCGTATCTCAGTTTTGGCTGAAGTATTTGCGGCGCAGGGTTTTGTTCTTCTAAGTTAAATTCAAAAGAAATTGTACGCTTAAAAAGGGCTTTAGCCACGACTTCAAAATCATTTTTCCGCCTTTGGCAAGCACTTTTGGCGAAACTATCGGCAAAGTTAATAACCCATTTATCAGGCGTGGTAAAAGTTATTTTTGCATTTTGCAAAGATTCCGCCAAAAAGGGTGATGTTTCCGCCAAAGCATTTTTAAGCCTTGGCAAAGCGCTTATTGGGTTAATCGGCTCTAAATTTTCCGTTTGTACATTTTGTGTTTGGGCCGGCTCCTCTTTTGCTTGTAACGGCTCAATTTTTTTAGGTTCCTCGGTAAATTTTAACTCTGTTTTTGACTCGGGCTGTGCAGCTTTTATTTCTATTTCTTCTTGACTCTCATTTGAAGGGCCGTCATTTGTATTTGAAATTTCACCCTTTTCCAAGGCCTCAAGGCGGGCGATTAAACCCTCAATATCAAGCGTTGATTGCATTAAAGTAAAAAGCCCGACTTCCGCCGCCAAAGCAGGCGTATCAGAATATTTAACCTCATCGTACAGTTTTGAAAGTTTACGGGTTATGGCGGCAATAAAACCGGGTGATGTTTCTTTTACAAGTTGCTCCGCCCCGGCAAAAGGGGCCGTACCGGAGCCGAGGGTGAAATAAAATATTTCGCCAAACGCGGTTTTCAAATCTTTAAGCAAAGCCAAAGAATCAAAACCCTCTTTTTTTACCGTTTCAAAAATTTGGTGCAATTTTTTATCATCTTTATGCACTAAAGCGAAGGCGGTTTCTTTAACAACATCACGCGGCAAAAGCCCAAGCATTTGGGAAATAAGTTCCTCATCCACGCGTCCGTTTGAAAAAGACAAAGCCCTATCTAAAATTGTCAAAGCATCACGCAAAGCGCCGCCGGCATTTTTTGCAATTTGTTTGGCTGCGCCTTCAGTAAGTTCAAAATTTTCCGCTTCGGCAAGGTCCAAAAGATGGGTTATAATTTCGCTTTCCTCTATTGGCTTAAAACGGAAAGTTTGGCAACGGGAAGTGATAGTTAAAGGCACTTTATTAAATTCGGTTGTAGCCAAAATAAATACGACGTGGCTTGGCGGCTCTTCCAAAGTTTTAAGCAAAGCATTGAAGGAGGATTTTGAAAGCATGTGTACTTCGTCTAAAATAAAAATTTTATATCGGTCGCGCCCGGCGGCAAGGCCGACGCTGTCAAGAATAACTTCTCTAATTTTATCAACTTGGGTATTGCTCGCCGCGTCGAGTTCCAAAACGTCCATGTCTGCAGAGGCGGCAATTTCCTTACATTGCGGGCATTTACCGCAGGGTTCATCAGTCGGGCCATGTTGGCAATTTAATGCTTTTGCAAGCAAACGCGCCGTGGTAGTTTTACCGCAGCCGCGCGGACCGTAAAAGAGATAAGCAGGTGCAATGCGCCCGCTCTTTACGGCGTTCATCAAAGTGGTTTCTATACTTTCTTGCCCGACTACTTCTTTGAAGGTTTGCGGGCGGTATTTGTTGGCTAGGGAGATATAGGTCATATATTTAATAATATTAAATTTCAACCTATTTGGCAAATAATGTTACTTTATTTGACGTGTTTACGTTCCGCATCTTATTCTGTTACGTGCAAAACGCGAAAATATACTCATGCGCTACATTAACACTAATATCGCCGCAAAAAAGAAAACGGGGAATCTTAACGACAAAAAATTCCTCAAAAATACTTGCCGGACGCTTATGTCAAATATGACCAATAATTTCATCTCATAAAAAGTTATAATAATAAAAAGGAGATTTTTATGAAAAGTTATTTTTTAACCTTATTTATAATTTGCGCTTTGCTAACGCCGGCGCACGCAAAACAAAAAACTAATATAAGCCCTGTATTGAACACTCTTGAACAGGAGTTAAAACGTGAATTTAAGCAATTAAAAAAATCTAAACCGCCTGTATATTTTTTATCTTATCAAATAACGGAACGTGATAATTTCTATTTGAGCGCTACCCTAGGCACAATTAATTTTGAAAAGACAATAAAAGAGGCGTACCTTGACGTGGATGTCCGCGTCGGTACACCGGAACTTGATAATACACATAAGATTAAACTAATTGATGTAGATAATCTAAACAATTCCTCAAACAAAAACCCTTTTTTGATTAAAGTTTCTCTAACGAATGAGGCCGCCTTAAAAAATACCCTTTGGCTGACTACTGACCTTGCCGCTAAAGCCGCACAAGAGCGCTATCAAAAAGTCCTTAATAATAACAAAACTGCTGCTACGAGAAACGATAACTCCGCAGATTTTTCAAAAGCGCCCAAAACGCCCTCAAAATATATAGCCGATATGCCGGAAATTACCTTAAATATACCCGAACTTAAAACGGAAATGGAAGAACTTTCCGCTTTAATGAAAGGGCAAGAATTTATATTTTCTTCAAACGTAAATTTTTACTTGGTACGGGAAACAAATTATTTTGTAAACTCCGAAGGGGCAAAAATTAAAGAGCCGCGTGTTTTAATCCGCCTTTCCTATCAAATAAATTCAAGAAATAAAGACGGTATGCAACTTTCCCGCACCAATTCTTACGACGGTATAACTATGGCAGATTTGCCAAACCAAGAGCAAATAAAACAAGACATTTTGAAATCCATTAATGAACTTAAAGAATTGCAAAATGCACCGAGTGCGGATACTTTCCACGGTCCTGTTATCTTGAAAAACAGGGCGGCAGGTGTATTCTTCCACGAAATTTTAGGACACCGCGTTGAAGGACACAGACAAAAAGATGATGACTTCGGCCAAACATTTACCCAAAAAGTGGGTGAGCAAATTGTCGCCCCCATAATAACTGTTTACGATGACCCGACTTTAACGCATTTTGGCAATATTCCTTTGCGCGGGCATTATTTATATGACGATGAAGGCACCCCTTCCCAAAAAGCTATGCTTGTTGAAAAGGGCATATTAAAAGGTTTTTTGATGGGGCGCAACCCAATAAAAAATTTCCCGATTTCTAACGGGCATGGGCGCAAAAGTTATGGCAGAAAAGTTGTTTCAAGGATGGGTGTAACGGTTGTAAAAGCGGAAAATCAAATTCCTTATGAGGAACTTGTACTAAAACTTAAAGAGGAAATCAAAAAACAAAATAAACCTTACGGTTTGATTATTGATGATATTTCCGGCGGTTTTACTAATACAGACACTTATTCCCCACAAAGTTTCAAAGTGCAGCCCTTGCTCGTTTATAAAGTTTTCCCCGATGATAGGCCCAATGAACTCATCCGCGGGGCTGATATTGTAGGCACACCTTTAACAAGTTTTAACAAAATTATTGCCGCCGCCGATGATGATGCTTTATTTAACGGAACTTGCGGGGCGGAATCGGGCTGGGTGCCGGTTTCCGCTATTGCGCCTAGTTTATTAATCAGCGAACTTGAAGTGGAAAAAGTAAATAAAACCTATGAAAACGTACCGCTCCTTCCTCCGCCGAGTGCGGCAAATAATCCTGTAAAGGAGGTAAAATAAAATGAAACGCATTTTAACTTTTATATTTATATTTTTAATCTCAATACCGGCTATATCAGCACAAGATGCCGAGATAAAAACCAATGCTATTTTTGAGGCGATGAAAAAAGAAATGGGGCGCACTTTATCACTCTCAAAAACAGAGCCGAAAATACATTTTGCCGCTTTCCAAGTTAAAGACACGCAAAACCTCTCAATTATTGCCGCGCGCGGCGGGCTTGTACAAGAAACAAAAACAAATTGGGTTGATACGGATGTTTCTCTGCGAGTCGGTAACAAAAAAGAAGATAACAGTTTCTTTGAAGCATACACCTTCTCACAAGGAGAACAGCAGGACGGCGCCCTTTCCCCCGACGGCGTACGTGCAGGCCTTTGGGCGGCTAGTGATAAAAGTTATAAAGAAGCACTTGATATTTATTCACGCAAACAAGGTTATAAAAACAAAAAAAATACAGAAGAAGTTTTTGATGATTTTTCCCCAATAACACCGGCACAAGACGTGCAACCTTTGGAAAAAGTAATTTTCCCTACGGAAAAATTAAAAGAAATTGCCCAAAAAACTTCTGCCGTAGGGGCCTTAAAGGAACTTGAAAAATTTAATACGCAAGTAAACGCAACGGAAACAAATTTTTATTATCTTTCTAGCGAAGACGCAAAATATACAAAGAAGAATATATATATTCAAATAACTTTTTACGCCAAAGCAAGAACAAAAAGCGGCTTTGAATTTGACGATACAAAAACCCTCGCTTACGCCTCCCTTGAAGATGTCCCCCCACTTAAGGAACTTGAAGAAATAGCCCTAAATTTTGCCAAACAAATAGCCCTATTTGTGGAAGCGAAGAAAGGGGAAGCGTTTATAGGCCCTCTTTGGCTTGAAAATGAAGCAAGTGCAGAAATGTTTGAAAGCACCTTTATAGGGAATATACATAATACCCGCAAAATTACCTATGATCAAGGGGGAGGTAATTTCCAATATTTCTTGAAAGAATTTGCCTTAAAAGAAAATCTTAAAGTTTTACCCGTAAATTTTGAAGTCATTGACGACCCTTTACAAAAAACTTTTAGCGGTAAAAAAATGAGCGGCGCTTATAATATTGACGAAGAAGGCGCCAAAGCCCAAACTTTGTACTTGGTAAAAAACGGTATTTTGAAAGATTTGCCTAAAACCCGCTCTCTAATTAAAGGGCAAAAACAAACAAACGGCCATGCTTTTGTTAATTGGGGTCATCAATTATATGCAACGGCAAGGGCCTATAATGTATTCTTCTTCCCGCATGAAACAACGCCAAAAGAAGAATTCAAACAAAAATTTATGGATTTTTGTAAAGCCGAAGGTTTGGAATATTGTTATAAAATAACCTCAAAAAATATAACCAACAGAAATGACATTTTGGCAATAAAAATTAATGCCGAAACGGGTGAGGAAACCCCCGTCTACGGCTTAAAAGCACCGGCATTAAATACCCGCACTTTACGTGATATCAAATTTGCTGCTGATGATTTGACCTTATATAATCGTCCGTTAGGTGCTTCTTTTGTAGCGCCGTCTGTTATTTTAAGTGAAGCAGAACTGACACCAAGCCAAACCGTACCTTCAGCAAAAATGCTTGTAACAAGGCCGAAAATTTAACGCTTAATGTATTAAATTTTTGCTTTATTGAAAGTTCTTGCGCCTTCTAAAAATGGCCGCCGATTTTGCAAGAAATATGGTGACTGCCATCACTTATATTATGCGTAAAATTAAAACTTATAGGTACAGGCACACGCCACCACCTATAACCAATAGTAGCCCCCACACCGCTATGCTGTTGATAAGAACCGCCGCCGAAAGTAATAAATGCCTGTTCATAAAAAGGAATCAAAACAAGCAGCCCTGTTTTATTGCGAAGCAAAAAATAAGTTATTCCTATACCGGCCGATGCTCCCCTTTTGCCGCGTTGGTCCCTATCATAAATACCCATACCGAATAATAAATCAGAAGAATAAATTTGATTACTTAAAGGAGAACTAAAAGCGCTCTGCACTTTTGCAAACAAAGCAATTACATTATGATTTTTAAGTTCCCATAAATAATTGCCACCCAAAGAAATTTTTTGAATATTATAATCGCTGCCTGTTAATTTACCACCGGCGGTATAAGAAATATTTACCATCTTACCGGTTCTCACATGTGGTAAATCTGTGAGCATATCTTTTTTATAAAGCCGCTGCATACCGTTTAAGACAGACATTGTAATGCTAGGGTTCACGTCATCAACATACTCCAAACCGAAAGTGATATTGGAGTGATTACCTGTATCCAATATATTATTTTGGTAACGGTAATATTCATATTCCGGCTTAATTAAGGCACTCCATACACTTGAAAATTGATATTTATACGAGAAATATAAAACATCTTGTTTACCGTTTACTTGCCCGAGTAAAGAGCCGTAACTTCCGTTATCGTCCACGGAATTAAAAATATCGTGTGAACTGACCCAGCCGTTCTCATAAAAACTTTGTTCAAAATTATAATGCAAATAACCGGCAGAAAAAGTATGATTCCCAACAGAAAAAAGCCCATGCGTATCAAAGCCGTGTTTACCTCCGCCAATAAAAATATTCGCATATTCCCCCTTCTTAAAAAGATTCCCGCTTTCAAGTGAAAATCCTAATGCGTGATTGCCCCTGTTAAAAGAAAAAAGCATAGGAAAAACAAAAGTTCTGTCATCTGCTTTTATGTGTATATCAAAACCGTCATTTTTTTCTTTATAGATGGTTTTTAAGTCACGAAATACGCGGTATTTATTTAATTTTTGTTCAGCACGTTTTATTTTTTGCGGATTAAACTCATCCCCTGCTTTTATTTCAAAACGCTCCAGCAAAGTTTTGGGGGGCATAGAAACCGTTTCTGCAGTTATCTCGTTAACTTTTGCGGCAAAACTAAAAACAGGTAAAAAAATAAATAATAATAAAAAATATTTCCCCATAACCACCTTATATTTTGATTATAAAACAATCAAAAATAATTTAGTTTGGGGAAATAAATTTTTGAAATTAGTAGGAAATTTTAATCTACAAAGAAATCCTTGCCTTCTGCTAAAAATTCAAGGCATTTGCCCGTACCTAAAGCAACACACCTTAAAGGATCTGCCGCACGGCGTACGGGAATATCGGTTTCATTATGGATTAAATCGGTAATACCTCTTAAAAGTGAGCCGCCGCCAGCCACAACAAGGCCCCTATCAACAAGGTCTGCCGCAAGTTCGGGAGGGGTTTCTTCCAAAGTTCTCTTTACTAAATCTACAATAGAACGTACCGGTTCTAATACAGCTTGGCGTATCTCATCTGAAGTAACGGTCATTGTGCGCGGCAAACCTTGTGTTTGGTCGCGCCCTTTAACTTCCATGGTCATTTCTTCTTCAAGCGGGAAAACTGAACCGATATTTATTTTTACGTCTTCGGCAGTAGTTTCGCCGATAATCAAATTATATTTCTTCCTAAAATATTGCACTATGCAATCTGTAATTTCATCACCTGCAATATCTATGGAGTTTGCAACAACCATACCGCCAAGGGATATAACCGCAACTTCAGTAGTACCGCCGCCGATATCAACAATCATATTGGCATGCGGCTCGGTAATATCCAAACCTGCGCCCATAGCAGAGGCCATAGGCTCTTCAATTAAAATGACTTCCCTTGCACCGGCCTGTTTTGCTGCATCTTCAACAGCACGGCGCTGAACTTCGGTAGTAGAGGACGGTATGCCTATAACGATACGCGGGCGTAGTAAGGACTTCCTGTTATTATGTACACTCCTTATAAAATAGCGTATCATTTTTTGTGTTACGCCAAAGGAAGCAATTACCCCGTTCTTCATAGGTCTTTCTGCGACTATATTGGCGGGCGTTCTGCCAAGCATTTTTTTGGCTTCTTTACCGACGGCTTTAACCTCGCCGGTATCTTTATCTAAAGCGACTACGGACGGTTCACTCAGCACTATACCTTTGTCTTTAACATATATAAGACAGTTGGCTGTGCCAAGGTCCATACCCATATCATTAGAAAATAGCCCGCCTAAATAGTCCAGAATCATAACTAAGCCACCAATTTGATAATTGCCACTTCGGCATTATCGCCTTTGCGGATGCCGGCCCTATAAATGCGGGTATAACCGCCGTTACGGGTGGCATAACGTTCGGCAAGAACCTCAACAAGTTTTTTGTAGACGATCTTGTCCGTAACGGAATTTTTAAGGGCAAGTTTTTCCCCTTTCTTTGCTAAAGTGATTAAGGCTTCAACTTCGCGCCTTACTTCTTTTGCTTTGGGCAAAGTGGTTTTTACTTCTTCGTGCATAATAATGCTTTGTGCCATATTGCCAAGCATTGCTTTGCGGTGGGAAGTTGTCTTGCCAAGTTTGCGAACACCTGTGTTCTTAATCATAAAAATTTACTCCTTATTTATCCGCTAACTTTAATTTCATCGCCGCTAATCTTTCCTGTACTTCTTGTAAAGACCTTGCACCGAAACTCTTTATCATTTGAAGTTGCTTTTCGGTTTTAGAAATTAGTTCGCCGATAGTTTTAATATTTGCCGCTTTCAAACAATTTATTGAGCGGGGTGAAAGTTCAAGCATCTCAACAGGTTGAGATAAATCCGTATCCGGTTCTTCTTGTTTTACGGGGACAACTTGCGGCGGAACTTCATCAAATTCCGCTTCAGCGCCTTCTACCGTAAAGATGTGTAAAGATTGTGATAAACGAACTGCCGCTTTATGTAATGCTACGCGCGGTTCTAAAGTACCGTCGGTAGTAATTTCAATAATTAAGCGGTCATAATCCGTTTTTTGACCGACACGGGCCGGCTCCACATCATAGTGAACTTTCAATATAGGTGAAAAGATAGAGTCAATAGGCATAAAACCTGCGGGGCGGTTAACTTTTAAGTTCTCTTCGCCGTAACCGCGCCCTTTGGAAATTTCAATTTCCATAGTAAGTTTTGCGCCTGCGTCTAAGGTGGCTATTTCCAAGTCCTTATTGACGATTTCAACACCGCTGATTTCCTGAATATCAGCACCGGTTACAATACCTTCCCTTGCAACTTCTAAGTGCAAATATTGGCGCGGGGCCGGGTCGTCCATTTTGACTCTAAGTTTCTTTAAGTTTAAGAGGATTTGTATAACATCTTCCCTAACGTTTGGTATAGTGCTAAATTCTTGAACTACACCGGTTATTTTAACAGCGCTGACTGCAGCACCTTCAAGGCCGGAAAGCAAGATTCTTCGCAAAGAATTGCCTACTGTATGCCCCAAACCCGGTTCATAAGGTTCAGCAACATATTTGCCGTAAGTGGCAGTTTCTTCAACTGTTTTTACTGCTTTAGGTAAAACTATACTTTCAAAAGCCATATACAAAAAACCTCCAACTATTTAGAATAGTGTTCAACTATTAACTGGTCGTTTACAGGGTAAGCACTTTCTTCCCTATCCGGCCAGCGGAGCAAGGTTACTGTTAATTTGCTTGCATCAAATTCAAGGAAACTCGGGCGGAGTGTGCGTTTTTCCGCATCCTCTAACGCTTGTTTTACATTGACATTGTTTGCAAGACGTGCATCCAAAGTAACTTTATCGCCTAATCTTAATTGCAAGGAAGGGACATTGACTGCCTTATCATTAACTTTGATATGACCGTGCAAAACTAATTGCCTTGCAAGACGAAGGGAGGTCGCAAAACCGGCACGTTTTACGATATTATCAAGACGGGTTTCCAAATATTTAATGAATTGAACACCTGTTTGACCGGTTGCTTTTGTTGCTTTAGTGAAAAGGTTTGCAAAAGGAACTTCCGTCATACCGGAAATAAATTTTGCTTTTTGCTTCTCTTGTAAACGAACGGCATATTCGGATAATTTTGCGCGGCGCGGGGCTTTACCCTTTTTAACTGCGGAAAGTTTATCCATTACACAATTTGTGTAACATTTTGTGCCTTTCAAAAATAATTTGCATGCTAATTTCCTGCATTTTTTGCAAGAAGGACCTGTGTATCTTGCCATAATTACATTCTCCTCGCTTTAGGTGGTCTGCAACCATTATGTGGAATCGGGGTTACATCTTTAATAGAGGTAACTGTAAGCCCTGCTTGCTGCAAAGCCCTGACTGCTGTTTCCCTGCCCTGACCGGGACCGCAAACTTTAACTGCTACTTCCTTCATGCCTAAGGCAAGGGCTTTTTCTGCGGCTTTATTGCAAGTAATTTGGGCAGCAAAAGGGGTGCCTTTTTTCGTGCCTTTGAAACCGTGTGAACCGGAAGTAGACCATACTATTGTACCGCCTTTATCATCTGTAACGGTTACAATGGTATTGTTAAAAGAGCATTGTATATGAACAACGCCATGGGCAGGCGCGCGGCCTGCTTTCTTTTTCGCTTTTGCCTCTGCTGCGGGAGCGGGGGCTGCTTGATTTTCTTTTTTAATTTCTTCTGCCATTTTTTGGTACCTTAAATTAAATTTTAATCAGCTTTAACTTTAGCACCCACAGTTTTCCTGCGGCCGCGTCTGGTTCTGCTGTTTGTTTTGGTTCTCTGACCGCGGCAAGGCAAATTCCTTCTGTGCCTGTTACCGACATAAGAACCAATTTCAATAAGACGGTGAATATTTTGTGAAACTTCCCTTCTTAATTCGCCTTCAACTTTATATTCTTTTTGGAGTAAAGAGTTAAGCAAACCGGCTTGTTGTTCGGTTAAATCTTTAACTCTTGTTTCCGGGGTAATTTTACCCGCAACTTTTGCTAAAATATCTTTAGCAACTTTGGGTCCAATACCATAAACATATTGGAGGGCGATATCAATCCTTTTGTTTTTAGGTAAATCTATACCTGCGATTCTTGCCATATTTCCTTTAACTCCTGTTTAACCTTGGCGTTGTTTGTGTTTTGCGACGGGGCAAATAACGCGCACAACACCATTACGTTTAACAATTTTGCATTTTTGACATATCTTTTTTACACTTGCTCTGACTTTCATTTATTTCTCCCGGTAGGTTATTCTACCTTTGCTCAAGTCATACGGGGAAAGCTCTAACTTGACTTTGTCGCCCGGTAAAATTCTTATGTGAAACATCCTCATTTTACCTGAAATGTGTCCTAATATTACTTTGCCGCCTGCAATTTCTACCTTAAACATAGCATTTGGCAACGCTTCCAGAATTTTACCTTCAACTTCTATTTTATCACTCATCGCTTCTCCGTTTTTTAGGGGCTTTATTATAACGTTATTCCGTTAAAATAAGCGCACCGTTTTTTGTTACTGCGACTGTATGTTCAAAGTGTGCCGAATATTTACCGTCGGCAGTAACTACTGTCCATTGGTCTTCTAAAACTTCTACTTCATCACATCCCAAGTTAAGCATTGGTTCAATCGCCAAGACCATACCCTCTTTCAAAATTATGCCCTTTCCTTTAGGGCCGTAATTTAAGATACAAGGGTCCTCGTGAAGTTTGCGCCCAACACCGTGGCCGCAATAATCACGAACGATGCCCAAGCCACTTGCCGTAGCATAAGTTTCTACCGCATTGGATACATCACCAAGATGCACCCCAGGTTTTACAACTTCAATCGCTTTATACAACGCTTTTCTTGTGTCTGCAAGAAGCCGGCTGACTGAAGCGGAAACTTTACCTACACTAAATGTTCGTGCCGAATCTGCATGAAAGCCATCTTTATACGCGCCGACGTCTATACCAACTATATCGCCTTCGCGTAAGATGACATCTTTTGAAGGTATCCCATGCACTACTTGCTCGTTAACCGAAGCACAAATACTGCCCGGGAACCCGCCGTAACCTAAAAAAGAAGGAACGGCGCCTTCAGCCCGAATCATCTCCTCTGCAACTTTATCTAATTCCCAAGTGCTAACACCGGGCACCACTTCAAGTTGCATCCTTTTTAGAACTTTAGCAATTATTCTGCCTGATTCTTTTATTTTAGCGATTTCTTCGCTACTCTTTAATTCTACCATTTTTAGAGCTCTAATGCACGTTTAACTGTACAAGATACTTCTTCTATCGTCCTTGAAGCATCAACAGTTATATATCCTGCTTGTTTAGAATAATATTCAAGCAAAGGTTCTGTTTCCTTCTTAAAAACCTCTAAACGATGTTTTGCACTTTCAAGAGTATCGTCGGGGCGGGTATAAAGTTCCCCGCCGCATTTTGAACACTTTCCAGTGTAAGAAGGACTATAAATATTTTCAATATGCCCGCAATCTTTGCAAAGACGGCGCGAAGTAAGACGTTTTAATACAATCTCCTCCGTAGTTTTAAGTAAAATTACTTTTACTGCTTGACCGGCATTTTGTAAATATTTAGTTAGCATTTCAGCTTGCGCTAAAGTTCTTGGAAAACCGTCAAATAACACTTGTTCTTTCCCTTTAATAGCGGAAAATAAAATTTCCGCAATTAAAGCATCCGGCACTAAATTGCCTTTGCTTATTATGTCTTTGACTTGTTTCCCTAAGGGGCTTTCCTTCTTGATTTCCTCGCGAATTAAATCACCTGTGGAAACGTGGTAATAACCGCGTTTTTTAAGGTTTTCTGCTTCCGAACCTTTACCGGCCCCCGGGTAACCAAGAAGGATAATATTCATAAGCCCAAATTATTCACCTACGTTAAACCAGCGCCCTTTTATCTTATTACCTTTCATCAAAGGTTGATAATTATGCGCAAGTAAATGGGCCTGAATTTGACCCACCGTATCTAAAGCAACACCAACAACGATTAAAAGCGCGGTGCCGCCGAAATAGAAAGGAACATTAAATTTTATCCTTAAAAAATCAGGTAAAACAGCAATTAAAGAAACGAATATCGCACCTGATAAGGTAATTCTGTTCATTATCCTTTCTATGTAAATTCTTGTGGGTTCACCGGGCCTTATGCCGGGGATAAAACCACCCCACTTCTTCATATTTTCTGCAATATCTTTAGGGTTGAAGGTCATGGAATTATAAAAATAACAGAAGAAAATAATTAAACCTACATAAATCAAAGAATAGATTATATTTCCTCTGCCCATCCATTCCATAACAACCTGTGCCCAACGGGAGTTTGGCATAAATTGCGCGACCGTCAACGGCATTGCCATAACAGACATAGCAAAGATTACTGCTATAACACCGCTTTGGTCAATTTTCAAAGGCAAATAACTTGTTTTACCGCCATACATTTTATTTCCAACCATACGTTTGGCATAATTGATGGGGATTTGCCTTTGTGCAGTTTCTACCCAAACTACTAAACCCATAATAACCACGACAATAGCAAGTATTACGAGGGCTGTAACAAGTTGCATTTCCTCACTGCTTACTAAACCGAAAAGCATTAGTATAGCAGAAGGTAACCTGTCAACGATACCGGCGAAGATGATTAAAGATATACCGTTACCGATACCCTTTTCCGTAATCTGTTCGCCAAGCCACATAATAAACATCGTACCTGTTGCCAAAGTCAACGTGGTCGTTAAAATGAAAGACCAAGACGGATCAATAACAATGCTTAACCCACCTGGTGCAGACATTTTAGTAAGGGCAATAGTTAAACCAAAACCCTGTAATAAAGCCAATACTAAACCAAAAACTCTTGTAATTTGGTTTTCTTTTCTGCGGCCGGCTTCGCCTTCTTTGCTTAATTTATCAAGCCCCGGAATAATATGCGCCCCTTTGATAAGGCCCATAATAATTGAAGCGTTGATGTAGGGCATAATACCCAAAGCAAGAACGGAAAATTTACCTAAAGCACCGCCGGAAAAGATGTCCAAGAAACCGAGCATACCGCCCTCATGCTGCTTGAAGAAACTTGCAAGCGCCTCTGCGTTAATGCCCGGTATTGGAACAACTGCAGCCACCCTGTACACCGCAAGAGCAATTAAAACAAACAAAATTCTCTTGCGAAGTTCAGGGGACTCAAAAAGTGCTGCTATAGGATTATTATCCATTATTTTTTAGCCCTTTTTTCAATTAAAGTAACAGTGCCTCCTGCTTTTTCAATGGCTGCTTTTGCAGTTGCGGAAAAGCCGTGTGCACTAACTTTCAAAGCAATGTTAAGTTCACCGGTACCTAAAATTTTAACTTTATCTGCCTTCTTAATCAAGTTGGCTTTCTTTAAGATTTCAGGGGTGACTTCTGCGCCTGCTTTGAACGCTTTTGCTAAAGAACCGATATTTACAAATTCGCTCTTTTTAGCAAAAGAAACATTGGAAAAACCGCTTTTGGGGATTCTTCTAACCAAAGGCATTTGACCGCCTTCTTTGCTCTCCTTTCTGGTATTACCGGAACGAGAGGTTTGGCCTTTCATACCTTTAGTTGAACTTCTGCCCATACCTGAACCAATACCGAGGCCGATTCTTCTTTTGGCTTTCCTTGAACCGTGTTTAGGGAAAAGTGTGCTCAAATGTACCATAGTTGTTATTCTCCTTTAACTTCCGCCGTGACGTCTTCTGCAGATTTTGCTTCTTCTGCAGGGGCTGCCTCTGCCGGCTCTACATATTTACCGCGGGCTTGCAAAACATCCTTCTTGCTTTTCAAACTTTTCAATGCTTCCATAGTAGCATAAGCCAAATTGCAAGAATTGGTGCTGCCGATACTCTTGGAAAGAATATTTTTTACACCGGCGGCTTCCAAAATTAAACGGACGCCTGCACCTGCGATAACACCAGTACCGGGGGCTGCCGGTTTCATCCAAACTTTGGCTGAACCGAAACAACCCATAACTTCGTGCGGGATAGTGTCATTGAGGAGCGGGAATTGAATCATTTCCTTTTTTGCCTGAAATTCCGCTTTAGATACGGCAAATTGTACTTGATTTGCCTTACCGATAGCCACGCCGACTTTACCATTACCATCACCTACGGCAACCAAAGCCCTAAAACCAAACCTTTTACCGCCCTTTACCACTTTTGCGGTTCTCGCAACGTGAATAACGGTTGTGCGGCCTTCTGGTTTGGCGCGTAACTGAAACTCGGCCTTATGGCCTTTCGCTTCTTTATTTTCTTTATTATTTAACATAGTTCACCTTAAAATTTTAAGCCGCCTTTTCTGGCTGCTTCAGCAAGGGCTTTGACCCTGCCGTGATAAACTCTGGCACCTCTGTCAAAGCAAACTTCTTTGATGCCCTTTTCCAATGCTTTTTTGGCGATAAGTTCACCCAAAGCAGTGGCTGCTTCAATGCTTTTACCGGAGGATTTATATTTGCCTTCAAGTTCCTTGCCGCAAGTAGTTGCGGAAACAACTACCTTGCCGTTTACATCGTCAATAACGCTTGCATAAAGATAATTGACACTTCTGTAAACAGACAAGCGGGGATGTTTAATACCTGCTGCTTCAAGTTTCTTTTTGGTTCTTTCTTTTCTAAACTGATATCTTTCTTGTTTAGTTGCCATAATTATTTAGCGCCTCCTGACGCAGCTGCTT
>Ga0310696_10005553_pt1 | contig 15203 bp, 12 predicted proteins | sample AusTroGonzalo_MG_4_FD_203885 | JGI IMG/M metagenome (GOLD analysis project Ga0310696, IMG submission 203885) | Bovine rumen microbial communities from tropical cattle in Woodstock, Queensland, Australia - Gonzalo_02 (v2) (version 2) | ecosystem: Host-associated > Mammals > Digestive system >...
ATGACATATTTGTATGCCCTGCTCTCTCCCATTATGATTGAGGTGCCACAATTAACACGGGATATTCATATTGCACTGATTTATGTAATTATTCTATATTGTTTTTTGGAGAAAGAGCTTATGTTTAGGTATTTCATTATGTTGATTTTGTCAGCCTTAGTGTATTATTTTAGGCAGGAAAACGCGTTTTATGCTTTTGGAATCATACTATTGTGTCTTTTGCTTGATTTCCAAAAAATGAATTCTTGGAAATATATGCTGTTTCCGATCTTAACATACCTATTTATCTTCTTGTTGATCTATATTGTTCCAACCGCAGAGAATGTTGTAATCCGTTATAATCAAAGAGATTTTGACTTGGCCGACTCAAATTCTCTAGCAGTTAGACTTTTTTCCGCTTTTCCTTTTCCTCTTGATGTTTTGGCAAAAACTGTTTTTTGCCAGATGCTTCCTTTCCCTGTTACTGTAACATTAAATGCGGAAGGAGTTGCTGTCGGCGCTACTCTTGTGTCTTGGCTAACCCCATTTTTCTGGTTGCCAGTTCAAATATGCTGTTTGGTCTTTTTTTTCAAAAACACGAAAAGCTTATTTCAAAACAATCTTCCGCTGACAGTGCTTTATTTGAATGGGTTGTTATATATCATTACTGTTTCATCCGCACAAGTACTAACACGAAGAACTATGGCTATGTATCCAGCAATCTTTCTTTTCTTCTGTTTATCAGTCAAAGAGGACAAAGCATCGTTTAAAAATATTGCTGTATACACAGGCGCGCTTTTTTTTATTTTGCATGTCATATATTTCCTTTTAAAGAAACCTCTGTGAAGAAGATAGCGCCTTCTGTAATGCTTTTCCAGAGAAATGGGGCACATAACAGCGGATGCGCGGCCAACAAAAAGAGACTGCTTCAAATGCCCCACTTCACTTTTTGAACATCTTCCATGCTTGGCTAATTTTCGATTCTCCAGAGAATGATGATGCAACCTTCCCCTCCAAAACCAATTGCGATATGGTCTCGATCCCGATTGTTTTTTTTATTGATCATAGCAGTTTTTGCCCTTAGTTTTCTGATGAAACTGTTGAGTTACCACTTGGATCCAATTATCACACGTGACGGTTATACCTATATCAAACTTGCAGAAAGCTGGTATGATACTGGAGTTTATCCAGATACAATGTTCAATGGCTATTCCAACTGGGTTCCGCCTTTCTACCTTTTCTTAATGAAAAGTCTAATGTCTTTTGGTTTCTCTGCTGAAATGGCAGGCATTTGGATCAACTTGGTTCTGGGCTCGTTTATTCCGCTGCTTGCCTACGGAATCGCATATGAGATAATTCAACGGCAAGATATTGCCATCTGCACGGCTCTGCTGACTGCCGTTAATCCGTCAATGAATGAACTCGCAGTCGGAATTCAGCGTGATATTGTGTATTTATTCTTTTCAGGGGTGATTATTTGGTCGCTCTCAGCCGGGATCCACAGTCTAAAATGGAGATATTGGTTTGGGGCGGGCCTTGCATGCGGATGTGCTGTGCTGACGCGCTTTGAAGCCCTAGAGTTTCTTGTTATTGTTTCGATTATTTTTTTCTGCTTATGCGGAACAAAACAAAGATCCTGGAAAAGGATACTATGTTGGGCTGCAACTTTTTCTTTGAGTTTCTGCGGATCTTTATTATTCTTGTCTTCTTTAATGCGGACACAGGATTTTATTCTTTCAAGCTACAAACAGTATTTTTATGAAAAGATTACAAAAATGGAGAATCAAATCCAGACGGGATGGGAAAGCCAATAAAAAATATGTTACAGTATCTTTTCCGCATACCAAATCTGCTTTTTGAACCAATCGCAGGAGGTGCAGTGCTCGGTTTCCTCACCGCATTGATAGCCTATCGAAAAACGCATAACCGTTTCTATTGGATCACCACTGTTACGCTTTTGTTTATGCTTGTTTGGAGATTGGCCTGTCATTCATTGATGCTTTCCACTCGTTATTCATCTATTTTTCTATATCCGGCCATTATTTCCACGGCATGGTTTTGCTTTTATCTCCCCAAACTTATTTCTATGCACCGTGCATTCCGACTGCATCGGTTGATGAATGGTTCTTCTTTTTTGAACAACCATCCTGTTCCCCCACAACACACCTTTATTCCTACCATTCTCATTACAGGACTTGCCATCGCTTGTCTGACAAAAATATTACATTATAACGCATATAGGGCCGGCATCATGGAGCTTTGTAAAAAAAGCAACTTACACAGAGGAAATGATCCTGCCTATTATTATCATAACAGCAAAGAGAAAAGCCGTATTCTATTCTATACCACGACTTCTCCAGACAAGGAGCATGATTTCCCTCTATTAATTAATGGAAGCAATGGGCTTTTGCAAAACATTCAAGAAGCAGTTGTTCTTATTCAAAACATTCAAGGGAAACATTTTTTTTTCCTACAGCAACCAGCATCGGACAAAAGCATTTCTTCCGCTGACCTTCAGATTAAGGGTTCGGATGGCTCTTGGGAAGCATTAGGACAGGTGTTTACCTCACAGAAAAAAAAGAATAAAAACGTTCTTTACTGTTATACTCCTCTTACCTTTCCGAACATCGAAAAGTGGGATGATGATATTTCTCGTCCTGAAAAAGACAATTTATTGGAGAATGGGGATTTTGAAACGATTCTGTCTGAAGAAAAAAACTTGGAACGTGTGAAAGAGTTATCAAAGCACGGCTTTATCACTCAACCGGGGATATCTTATCCTTTCCCTGATGTTTGGTGGCAGAGCATAGACGATTGGAAGAAAGGAACAGCACCTGTTATAAAACTTGTTTCAGATAATCCTCTTTCTGGCAAATACTCCTTACTGATTGATTCAGAACAGTCTTCTTATCTAGGAACGATTAATTCATTGTCTTTTCCAATGGCGAAAGAGTATGAAGTAGATTTTTTCGCCAAGAACATTGGGACAAAAGAGGCAAAGTTGTCGTTTTATGTTTGCTCCTGGAATACAAATCCGTACACTTTTTCACGGTATCGACTTTTTCGACTTCGACCAGAACAAGTTTATAAAATATGTCTTCCGGTTTCAAAAAAGGTTTTTCCCGGCTTTCCATCTTTTTATTTTAGTATTCGGGTACAAGGGAAAGTCCTGCTTGACAATGTGACTGTTTCTTCTAAAGAATAAGCGGACAACGCATTATCGGCTCAAAGGATTCGACATGTGTATCCTTGAGAAAGCCCGCTTATACAAGGAAGTCCTATCCGATTACTAATCGAAAAGCAAGATTAAAACCTCATACTTTCCTATAGAATTATTAAAACAAACACTGCCACTGTTCCCGCAACAGTGCACAAACGTGGAGTTTTTATATGAATAGAATCATTTCCTTCGTTGTCGCAATGCTCCTTTCTTGTACCCTATTTGGACAAAATGCAACAACAAACCAACAGTATCAAAATGACGATGCCCTTTTGTCGCAATACATCAAAACTCAGGGGACAAACACGATTTTATTTGACAGATCCAACATTAAAATGTTTTGGATCGATGCTTCTGTTCTAAGCAGCAGCGACTCATTTGACATTCATTTAAGCGAAAACAACGACCAAACATATGAAAGCATTCCGTTAAGAATTCAACTCGCCAATGTCGATGAATCACAAGATTGCAAAATAACTGTTATCGCAAAGGAAGAAGATTACAGTTTTTCCGTATTAAATATGGATTCGAAGACGATTTCGGAATCAAAACACGAGGAAGATTTTATAAGATATAAAATAGAATCTGCAACGTTCCATTTAGATGACACAAGGCAGCTGTCTTTCCATCTTCGCTTTCACTCAACCAGAAAAGTGTTATCTATTAAAGCAATTATCTTGTCGTTTTCTAAGAATGAAAACAGTCGACTCCTTGTTCACATCCAAAAATGGAAGAATGATATTCCTGATTCCAGAAAAGACAATTTGTGCAAGAACGGGGATTTTGAAACGATTCTTTCTGAAGAAAAACAGCTGGAGCATATGGAAGCATTATCAAAGCACGGCTTTGTCCCCAAACCGGGGATCTCTTATCCTTTCCCTGATGTTTGGTGGCAGAGCATAGACGATTGGAAAAAGGGAATAGCGCCTGTTATAAAGATAGTTACAGAGAACGCTCTTTCTGGCAAATACTCCTTGCTGATTGATTCAGAACAGTCTTCTTATGTAGGAACGATTAATTCATTATCTTTTGGAATGAAAAAAGAATATGAAGTGGAATTGTTCGTCAAGAACATTGGGACAAAAGAGGCAAAGTTGTCTTTTTATGTTTGCTCCTGGAATACAAATCCATATACTTTTTCACAATATCAGGTTTTTCAACTCCAGCCGGGAGAGACATATAAAATACATATCCCAGTTTCAAAGAGGAATTTTCCCGACCTCCCATCCTTTTATTTTAGTATTCGGGTACAAGGAAAAGTCCTGCTTGACAATGTGACAGTTTTTTCTAAGGAATAAACAAATCACCCATTAATGACTCAACGGGATTTCGAGTGCGTTATTAAAAATCGTACTTGTGCAGGGAAAAGACAAAATGAATTATTGACAATTAGTTTGAATTTGATTCACATATTCCAACAAAGAAAAGGATTTAACCGTTGGCCATTGAAATAAAACCAGGGTAAAAAACACAATCACATCCAATCAAGAAATCCCCCTCCAGGGAATCAACACACATTTGAACACCAGTTCGCAACCACATTTGAATCTGATGATTCTTTTTTAAGTAGCGGTTCTGTTCGAAGCAATTCAAATTCAAATAACGATTAAACACGCCGGAGATGAAAATATGCTTTCAAAGGAATTGATAAAGAAATGGACAAGGATGATGCAACATAAGAGTGTATTTCATGTTAGTCAACCTATCGGAAGTTTTTTTTCTAAAGACAGAGTGTCTGGATATTATAATGATTTGACAAACAAGGTAATTAGCTCTCACTTGTTTGATGAAGAAGGCATTCCAATTAACAAGGCTGCCAACAAAAATCAAAAACGCATAATACATTTTCCAATTACTATTTTTCAATATGGGTTAGGGTGTTACGATTACTACCTAAAGACAAGCAACTCTCTTTATAAAAACAAAATGATATCGACCGCAGACTGGGCCATAAAAAATCTTCGAGATAATGGTTCCTGGAATTCATTTGGATGCCTGTATTATAGTTGTGCGGTATCGTCAATGGCACAGGGAGAGGGAGTCTCGTTGCTGGCAAGAGCTTATAACGAGACCAACAATAAGATTTATTTGGAATCTGCTATTAAAGCAACAAATTTTATGTTGCAGGACATAGACAATGGCGGAACGGCCCAACAAAAAGATGATATCCTTGTTCTCTATGAATACCCCAATAAAAACGTCGTACTTAACGGTTGGATCTTTTCAGCGTTTGGATTATATGATATTTGGAAATTAACAAATGAGAACAAGTACGGATCTGCATGGCACGGAGCAGTAAAAGGGATTAAAGAGTATTTGCCTAAATTTGATTCGGGAATATGGAGCTATTATAGCTTGGACGGCAAATATGCAAGTCCATTTTATCACAAATTACATATTGAATTGCTAAAAGCATTGAATCAACTCTCCCCTGACGAAATTTTCAATCTTTATATTTCAAATTGGAGCAAATTCCAAAATTCCTTCTGGAACTCGAAAATCGCTTTTCTTTGCAAAGCAAAACAGAAACTTCTAGAACGCAACAGCAAGGAATGGGTAATGGTCGAGTAATGACCAGCATTCAATTTGACTCGTTCGCAGTCCTTTCCAGTCAAAAAACATCAACAACAAAGAGCAAAAAAGAGCATGAAGGTATTACAAATAATGCCAGAAATGGGGTTGGCAGGGGCAGAGACGATGTGTGAAAGCCTCTGTAACGAATTAAAAGCAATTGGGTGTGACGTCATTCTGGTAAGCTTATATGATTACCAAAGCGCAATAACAAGACGCTTACAAGAGAATAACATCAAAATATACTTCCTCAAAAAAAAACATGGCTTAGACATAACCATAATCTTTAAATTGCTTTCTCTATTTTTTAAGGAGAAACCACAATGCGTTCATACACATAGATATGTTATGCGGTATGTGATTCCCGCCGCTTTTTTATCAAGAGTTCCAACAAGAATTCATACAGTACATAATGTAGCACAGAAAGAAAACACACCTATCGGCATATTTGTTAACAGATATTTTTATCGATATTTTAATGTTATACCGGTGGCATTAAGCAATCAAGTCTTAAAAACAATTGTAGACGTATATGGATTAAGTCCGACAAGCATTCCTGTTATCTTCAACGGTATTGATCTCAAAAAATGTATTAGAAAATCAGATTATTCTAGTGACAATTGTTTTACAATCCTCCATATCGGTCGATTTGCCGAAGCGAAAAATCATCGTCTGATTCTAAACACATTTAGAAAAATTGTTTCCCGACATCCCAACACTCAGTTAAAACTCATTGGAGCAGGAAAACTTCTTAGCGAAATAAAATCATTGGCAAAAGAATTAGAGATCGAAGACAAAGTATGCTTTTTAGGTCAGATTGACAATATTTATCCCATTCTGCATGATGCAGACATTTTCATCTTGCCATCGGAGTATGAGGGAATGCCTATGACCCTTATTGAGGCAATGGGAACTGGTGTGCCAATAATAGCAAGCAATGTTGGAGGAATTCCAGACATGCTTACAAATGACGTAGATGCATTGTTAATTAAACCCGATATCAACGACCTTTTCTCTGCTATCGAAAAGCTTATTTTAAATAAGGAAAAGCGAGAGATGCTCGGCAAAAATGCTTTGATCCGGGCACAAGAGTTTTCAAGTAAAATAATGGCACAAAAGTATTATAAGCTTTATACAGGAAACAAATGATCCATTAGCATAACAAACAGAATAAACTCATGCGGATTTCCCCCCCAACTGTCATCCGCAACGATCCAATTGTTTTGTCTTTTTTGTATCCGATTCAGAGACAAGGCACATACGTCGAACGACCGCATAGCATGCTGTACAGACAACAGGACTGGCAACTGATACAAATCAAGCCATGATTAGCACGAAAATAGAATAGATTATCCTCCTCGTCTAAAACCTACCTCAACGTATCCTTAACAGTTTGTCTGATATGCGGGTGCAATCAATCAGGTCCTTTTTTGTATCTTTGAAGGCTCCAAAAAATTTTTCCCGCTTTTTGATTTGTCATTCATTATATATTTGTTCTTTTCGTTGGCCGCTGCGTTTTTTTATAATTCATTTGAACGGCCTTGATCCTCTAAAAACATAAAAGTATGTTTTCAATAGATGAGTTTGTTTTTTATGACCGGCATAGAAACCGATTTCAGACCATATTCTATCATTGAGGCTTACGGAAAGAGTCTTATTTGCCCTTGCTATGTGGATTTCAGACATCGGTGTCAAGACCTTAGTCCTGTTTGGGGCATACGTTGAAAACAGAACTGCAATCGAATCACAATCTCATATCTTTTTTTGGACAAAAACACAATGAAAAAAATACTATTATGCGGTCATCTTGACCTGAAAGCGAACAAAGAGACCACCAGCGGGCAAATAATCAAGACAAGGATAATTAAAGACGAATTAGCAAATGAATTTTCATCAAATCAAATCAGCACAATAGATACGCACGGAGGCCATTTTTCCATATTCAGAATAGTATTTCAATCGTTTGTTTTATTGCCTTTTCATAGAGATATAATCCTGATGCCTGCATATAAAGGAATTACAGTTCTTGTTCCATTGTTTGTTATCATGAACTTGATTTGCCGCAAAAGAATCCATATCGTAGCAATAGGTGGCTGGCTTGACTCTTTTGTCAAAAGACATACATTAGTATGTTTTTTTCTTCGGAAAGCAAAATGCATTTATGTCGAGACAAACAGATTAAAAGACCATCTGGATCAAATGCATTTTAAGAATGTTGTCATAATGAAGAATTTTAAGCGTCTTCCGACAGTGCCATACAATGAAACATCTAAAAAAGATGATTATCCATTAAAACTGTGTACTTTTTCAAGAGTTATGAAAGAAAAGGGGATTGAGGATGCAATCCATGCGGTGAGAAGAATTAATGACAAGTCAGATAAAACAATATATTCTCTTGACATTTACGGGGAAATAGACAAAAAATATAAAGAAAGATTTCGCACTGTTCTAGAAAAATCTCCTGAATATATAAGTTATAAAGGAATCGTTCATTATGATCAAAGTGTCCAGACATTAAAAGAGTATTTTGCTCTATTGTTCCCTACATATTATAGCGGTGAAGGCATGCCCGGGACACTGATAGATGCTATGGCGGCAGGAGTACCAGTTGTTTCAAGCGATTGGAAAGACAATGCGGAGATCATAAAAAATGATGTCAATGGCATCTTGTTTCCTGCCCATGATACCGAAGCCTTAGTTCGCACTCTCGTTATTATTCAGAACAAAAAAGAAGAATGGAACAAACTGAGAGAAACAGCAAGAAAGGAATATGAAAAATATACACCAGAAACAGCCTTATCTGTTCTACTTTCATATTTGAAGGCCTCATAAAACCGCATTGACTAAAGATCCCGAAAAAAAGCTTAGTAAAAGAGGTCTTGATTCTTGCAAACGAGCAAGCAAAGCGGAGTGGACGCAGATTATCACTAGATTTATTGTAATAATATCTGTTAGAGGCTTTACTCAAAACAACAGATTTGTCTCGAAGTGCGTTTATTACCATCTGAAACGATGGAGCAAGCAGGATATGCTGTCGATATTCGAGTTCAAATCAAAGCGTTTTTTGTCAAAAACAAGAGGCAACACGGTTATCAGCATGTACTTATGGAACGGCTGAAGGCAGGATGTGTCATCAAACACAAAACAGCTCAGAATCTGATGCGGAATATGAATCTCCAGTAAAAACAAAGAAGAAGCAAGTATCGTTTTAGCGAGGGCAATACGGATAAAGAGGGCTTTTCGCCTATGTTTCGCCCGTTCTGATTCTGCGATCGCCGCACGTTCATCTCCCCCCCCTCGGAGGGGGACAGACTCGCGAAGAAGTTCGGCATTGAGGAGAACGCTGCGCTTGCCATGCCAGTCGAACGCATCGCTGGAAAAGACTTCGTCAAAGCCACCGCACATATGAATCTCTACTGTGAAGCAACAAAGAACTCAGAACAGCTCAGGTGTAAGTAGTTCATCATCAGGCGTTTCTCGGTCATTGAATTCACCGACCCCTCTTTCGGCTGCCAAAAATCCCCATTCAGAACAGTTCCTTGCCAAAAAAAGCAAACGCGTACACAAATGCTATTTCGAGTGCACAGGGTCTTACAGCGAAAAAAAAGCATCGAAGGCTGGCGTAGATAACACGACTGGCGATTCCAATCAGTTTTTACACAAATCTGAAGTCAGAACGGTCTTAGTCTGCACGTGCCTTCTACACACCTCCAACTTCAACGTAATACGAAATAGAAACACAAATGCTTTATGAAACAATTCATATGAGGGACGGCTCATCCTTCAATATCCCCATTGTCACAAACTATGGAGATTGTCTTGTTCTTATTCAAAGTGATTTATACAGAAGACATGAATTAGTATTCAGTCTGTGGAGAATAATCATCAGAACTATTCTACTTCCATGTTCGAAAGAATCAATGCTGGTATATTTCCGTCTTTGCAAACATAAACAAGGACTTCTCTATTACTATGCTAGAATAATGTATATGATTTCCTCGTTTTTATGGCATTTTGATGTTCCTATCCACACTAGAATCGGATTCGGGTTTTATATCGCACATGGAATGTGCATTGTGATCAATAAAGGGACTATTATCGGAAACAATGTTAATGTGTCTCAATTCCTAAACATCGGAACGAACAAGGAAACGCCTGCAATCATCGGAGACAACGTATATATAGCACCTATGACTGCAATCGTCGAGAATGTTGAGATCGGCTTCAACTCTATCGTTGGGGCGGGTGCAGTTGTAACAAAAGATGTCCCGGCCTATCACACCGTTGCCGGGGTTCCCGCTAAAATAATATCGGAAAAATCCACCAAAAAATGGCACTATTATAAAAACAACGACATCAAATCATAATCGTCTTTTACGTTCCATCTTCACGAGTCTTTTCTCTCTCGACGCGATGGCCTTGAATACGCCCATACGGCTCCCGTCGGAAGTCAACACCACATCATTCGGCGGGCTCAAGAAAGGCGATACCATTATTCTCGCGTAAGCTATTCTATGTAAACTCCGAGAACTCACCGAATCCTCTTTAGGTTAGTCGATGGTCCCCGTACGGAAAGAGCAGCACTCCAGGATCTGCATCTTGAAGTGCTGCTCGGGCTCGCACCGTTAAGCGGATTGAGCGGTAGTTAGTTCACAGGTTTGCCTTTCACCAGGAACCACGTCTGATCGAAGAGGAGCTCGCGGCCTGCAATGGCTTTCCAGCGATTCATGCACCAGCGTTTCAGCGCCGGGACTTCATCGTGGGCCATACCAGGAATCCTGGCATAGTGGTTGACAAATCCGCGCATACGATCGGCTGTCTTCATCAGGAAGGCGGCCTTTTTCGTTTCTGCGTATTTGTGCAGTCCAGCCAGGTATGCAGCACGGGCATCACGCTCTTTGTCGCGCTGAATCCTCCAGTGGCCACGGTCCAGATAGACGCCAAGCAGTGAGAGATCTTCGATCTTCACGACTTTGCTCTTGTCTTTGTTGACTGGGCATTTCATTGTGTTCTCAAGGAACTCAATGAGTCTGGTCTTGGTGCGTTTCGCGGACTTCAAGGAGTAACTGAACACAGTGACATCATCGGCGTAGCGCACAAAGCGCAGACCACGTCGTTCCATCTCCTGGTCCAGTTCGTCCAGGTAGAGCATAGAGGCCAACCACGGGGACAGAACGCTACCTTGAGGCGTACCTATGCGGTTCTTCGTCAGCTCTCGACGTTTGCCGATCATGATAGGAGTAAGGAAGGCGTTTACCAATCCTGCTACCCTCTTGTCGGTGATATGCGTCCGAAGCTGATGCATGAGCCGGTCATGGGGTACGTTGTCGAAGAAGGATTTCAGATCCAGGGAGATCCCGTATCTGTAGCCTTCTTCTCTGATACGATTCACTTCGGCGATCGCATTGGCAACACCACTTTCAGGCAGGTACGCATAGGAGTGCTTGTTCCATGCATCCTCGGGCAGATTAGCTGTCACTGCCTGCAGAATCATGGTCTGCACAATACGGTCCTGTACTGTGGCAATGCCCAAGGTACGCATCTTGCCATTGGCTTTGGGAATTTGTACGGTACGCACTTTCATAGGGCGATATGTTCCCTGAAGAAGCTGCTGCCGTATCGCTTCCCTGACCGTCGGTGTGCTGTAGAGTTGGCGACAAACATCTCCTACACTTCTGTGATCACAGCCGGATGCCTTGTTGGGGTCCTTGCCGACTGAAAGGATAGCGTGTAGGAAGTTTGCCTCTTCTACAATTTGTTCCATAAGGTCAGGAACCTCCACAACCGGAATGTTGTGGTTTCCAAGCAGCGGGTCATAGTAGGCCCGTGTGGAAGCCTTCCGGTTGAGTGAACTTGCGGAGCAATCAGGACCACCAGTATGCTGATCAGAAAGCTTGGTATCCTGTTGTCCGTCCTGGGGACGTTCTCCTGTTGCCGCATGGTCATCCTTTCTGGGCGGCAGAGTGAGGGAGGTACGTCCGGGTTGCCCCATGTGAGTGTTACGCCGGTAGGCCTGGACATCTCGCATGGGGGTAGTATGCTTCGCAGGAGCAAAAGGCAGGTGCAAAGCAGGTGTGTTTTCATCGTGGATGTCAGAACACGATGAATTACGAACATATCTTATTGCGTATTTCATCATTTACTTTGATTATCTACTGCAAGTATAGAATGCTGGTGTGGGGGAGGACGGCTGCTTGATCTGGTGTACCTGTATCAGGCAGCCGTCTTCGTTTTTGTTTAGGAGTTAGCTCCAGGCTGCTCGGCATTTGTGTTTGCCTTCGCTTTATCAGCTGCGATTGCATACCTGTACGCTTCGCCCATTGTAACTGTGGCCATGAAGTCCTGGTCACGCTGTTCTTTCATGCTAAGGACTTCCCCTTTCACATCATCAATACCTTCAAAGAGACTGATGAATCTGGACAGCTGTCTATATGCAGACCAAAGAATGGATTTGTTCTCTTCGTTGCTTTTCGCCGTCTCCATTGCGTTACAGGACGCGCGCACGCTGAGGAGGTATTTCGCTATTCCGGCAGTATAGCCTTCTTCAGCATTTTTCTTCAGCTGTTCCTGGATGCGCCATTTTCCACGCCACAAACGCAGTCCATAGAACGCGAGATGAGCGATGTCTTTGATCTTGGAATAACTGCGATTGGCAGGGCATCTCATCGTGTCCTTAGTGAAAGCCCAGAGCATGCTTTGGGCATGTTTTGCATGCTCATAGGAATCGCAGAAGACAATGTATTGCTCGTTGAAACGGACAAATTCAAGTCCGAGGCGCGCTATCTCCTGATCAAGTTCAGCCAGGTAGATTTCATAAGCGAGCAGGTCGGTAAGAGGGGTATTGGTCGGAATTCCGAGGTGCTCGGACTTATTTTGATCGTCAGCTTCGGGCACATGCAGCCCCATAAGAGTGCAGATCACGTCCACAACTCTTGTGTCCTGAAACACGATCTGCATCTTCTGCTCGAGGCGGTCGTGAGGAATCTTGACCAGGAAAGAGGCCAGATTAAGAACGAACCAGCATTTGTATCCTTTCGCACGGATGCGATCAATGGCGGCAAACATCTTGCTGACTCCAGGATTGTGCGTTTCGCTCCAGGCATGAGGCATCGTGCATTCGTAAATACCGGAGACCTCGACCACATTCATAATCATGGTTTGCACAATCTGGTTCATTGTATGCTTGAAGCCACGGGGGAGCACCATGTGTTTCTTCTCGTAGACAGGATCGAACACGATTCCTTCAGGGTAATAGGTCCCCTTCAGCAAATTCTGGCGGATGTTCTCTCTGAAGCTGGGATTGTCGATGATCATATCGCAAGCCTTCTTCGCGATTCCGTACTCGGAACCGCTCGGATTGAAGGCGTGGCTCTTGACTTTGCGCGCGGCCGCAACGAAATTGTAATCATCAGTGATAAGTTCCATCAGATTGCCGCAGGCGATTACGTGAGTGTTGGGATTCATGTTGTTCTGTTTCATGGAGATGTCCTGGTTGGAGGTGAGGGTGTTGAGGGTGTTGTTGGTGGTGGTAGTGTTGATGGTGTTGTTCATAGTGTTTTTCTCCTTGTAGAGGTTGATTTGGGAGTTAGTATTGGGATCGTTATTCATTCTGCGCCGTAGGCCATGAGTTTGTGGACGCTGTCGGCGGAAATACGGATGGCTCTGGCAGAGTACCGCACGCGGGTCAGGCGACCGGACGCCATGTAGCGATCGATCGAAGGAATGGAGACGCCGAGCACCTCAGCGGCTTCTTTGCGCGTGTACGGTTTCTGCGGACGCGGGTCCTTTTCGACTGCCGTGTTCGGGTTGTCGATTGTCTCCAGTGCCTTCTTCAGGTTATCGGGGGAGATATTTGTGATGTACGGCAGCAGGAGTCCCACTGTCGCCTGGATGATCCCCGAAGGGATTTCGTTTTTGGATGCTTGCATAGGCAATCTCCGTTGTGTTTTGATGTTTTTTGCTCGGTCACAAAAAGTGATCGATGTCTTTAAATACCACCGTCTTTTCGAACAAATCGAAAGAAAAAACAGCCTCTTAATCTCTCTCTCGGCACCCAATATGCGTCATTCTTAGCTCAAAAGTTTTTTTCATTTTTTTGTTTTTTTCGATTTCTCCGGCAATAAATCGAAAGAAATGGATGTGCGTTCGCCTGTAAAAACAAGGCTATAAACGGTCCTTTTGGGCAATCAGGTCTTGTTCCCCCCGAGACTTGTACCAGATAGTTATATTGTCTTATTTGGATGTACGCGAAGGGGCTGTTACACAACCTTGCGGTTTTGTAACAGCTCCCATGCAGCAACTTCAATGTTACACAAAAAAAAAGAAGGGAACAGGATATCCTACGATACCCCCCCTAAATCTTATATAATACATATTTCTTCTCTATAACATAGATAAGGCTGTTGCTTGCCGTTAAGGTATTGCAACAGCCCCAATCCTTATTATTTATAAAAGACAAAAACAGATTTACTATTCTTCATCGAAATATATTTTATCTTCTTCGCCTTTTTGGGATGTCAGCTCATCAATCTTTTCTGTCGCTTTATCTCCTCTAATCAATGGCCGATCAAGCGCATCTGGTTTTCTTTTCCCGCTCTTTCTTTTCTTCTCGTTTTTTTGGTCCTTTTTCTTCACTCTTTCATGTAAGCATGTTGGTGCAAAGATTTGTTCCCCCCATTTCTCAACATTATCCTTCGAATCAAAAAGAATGTTTTCATATTTTGGATACGGCACATAATCTTGCATTGTAGCTTTTTTGTTCTCATCCGCAGCAAGATAGCGATTCCAATGATTAAACATTCTTATTACGGTTGGTTTGCGTGGCAAACGTATTCCTTCGTTAATTCTATCATTTATTACTTCCTGGTTTTTCTTGCAGTATTGGGCCATACCAGCAAGAACCCAATCCGCAAGATCATCTTGTTTGTTTTGAGTAACTTTTTTTGTCCCAGCAAGCTGTTCTTTTATTTCTTTGATAGTTGAATCCTGATTAAGAGAGATTTGCACATTGTCCTGAGAATTTTTTCGTGTGCATTCAACACCTTCTAGCAAAGAACTGAGTTTCTTTAATACTTCCGAATGAAAAGTATCATCTCTCGAAAGAGGCAGACCAAATTCTAGTTTCATCATTACTGAAGCATCAAGTAATGATAATGGAAGATAACGCATTGCTGCCCCGTAACACAAACCAGAATTTATTCCAATATCAATAATCTCACACATTTGTTCTAACAATTCATATAAGTAACGCTGAAACAAATATGGAATGACGTCGTTTGAATAGTTTACATTGCCATCTTTTGGAAATTCAATTACACCTTCTAATTCTTCTGCATTCCATTCTTTATTATAATTGCTACTAAGAAAATGTAACAATTTATTGAATTTATCTCTATTGTTAAATTCACAGGATTCTATATATCCCGATATAAAA
>Ga0310696_10005555_pt1 | contig 15201 bp, 9 predicted proteins | sample AusTroGonzalo_MG_4_FD_203885 | JGI IMG/M metagenome (GOLD analysis project Ga0310696, IMG submission 203885) | Bovine rumen microbial communities from tropical cattle in Woodstock, Queensland, Australia - Gonzalo_02 (v2) (version 2) | ecosystem: Host-associated > Mammals > Digestive system >...
ACCCAAAGTGCCCAGTCTTCACCACCCATGACTTTAACCGTATTGGCTGCTTCTTCGGCGGTGGCGGGTTCTGCGCTGATGGTACTGATTTTTCCGCTGAGGCAGTCGATCGTTGCGCCTGTGAATACCTGACCGATAGGCTTTAAGACGCTGCGGTAGATTGTTCCGTTGTCTGGATCGACGCGCACGGAACTTGCGACGCTATAGACTAGAAGGTCGACTTTCTTGCCCATCTTCTTGAGTGTCTTGATGACGTTCTTGCGCATTTCGTGCGAAAAGGCGTCTCCGTTGAACGTCACGGCTTCAAGTCCTGCTTCTTTTGCGAATTTGTCGAAAGCCATGTTGTTGTACCAGCCCGGAGTACCCGTCTTTTCGCGGGATTCGCCAGTTCCGCCGTTGGAGCCTTCCTTTTCAAATGAAACGCCGATGGTTGTTGCCTTGTAGCCAAAAGCAGCGACAATACGGCTCGCGAGTCCGTAACCGGTTGAGCATCCGAGAACAAGGACCGTTTTTGGGGCGTTGGCGGGAATGCTCTGCGAGGCGAACTTCTTTTCGATGTATTCAATCTGGTGCTTGACATCTTGAGCGCACCCCTTGGGGTGGGCGTTGATGCACATGTTGCTGCGAATCATCGGTTTGATAATCATAGTAGACTCCTGGTTTTTGACGCTCGCAACTTAGCAATTAAAAGGAGGCGATCTAGATGTGTGTGTTATTCTCTAGTCTTAAAACTTGTTTTTGTAGTGTTTCTGTAATGATATTAAAAGTTTTAGGCCGATACGCAGTAAAGAGTATCCCTTTATGCAGTTTAATATAAGTGACTTAATAAATTTTATACAATGGAATTTGCTATTTTTTGTCATAAAAGTAATATGGATTTAAAGAGGAATCTATGACTGAAAAAAGTCCTGTCCGTGTGCGCTTTGCTCCGAGTCCCACGGGTTATTTACACGTTGGTGGCGCACGTACGGCCATCTACAACTATTTCTTTGCGAAGGCAACGGGTGGCACGTTCTATCTGCGTATCGAAGATACGGACCGTAAGCGTTATAACGAAACTGCCCTCCACGACTTGATGCGCGATCTCAAGTGGCTTGGCCTCCAGTGGGATGAAGGTCCGGGTTGCGAAGGCGACTGTGGCCCGTATTTCCAGAGCGAACGCTTGGACATCTACCATCGCGAAATCAAGAAGCTTTTGGACTGTGGCGCTGCTTATTACTGCTTCTGCTCTGAAGAACGTTTGCAGGAAGTCCGTACCGAACAAGAGAAGTCCCATGTGCCGGTCACTGGCTATGACCGCCACTGCCGTAACATCAGCCGCGAAGAAGCCGAAGCCCGCATTGCCGCTGGCGAAAAGGCTGTCATCCGCTTCAAGGTTCCGGAAACGGGCGTTACTGAATTCGATGACATGATTCGTGGCCACATCAGCTATCAGAACGAACTTTTGGACGACCTCGTGCTTATCAAGCGTGACGGCTATCCGACTTACCACTTTGCAAGCGTTGTCGACGACCACTACATGGGTACGACACATGTGCTTCGCGGTGACGAATGGATCAGCTCTACGCCGAAGCATGAACTTTTGTACAAAGCGTTTGGCTGGAAACCGCCTGTATGGTGCCACTTGCCGGTGATTCTTGACAAGAACGGCGGTAAGCTTTCTAAGCGTAAGGGTGCTGCTTCTGTGGGTGACTTCCGCGACCTCGGCTACCTTCCGGAAACGCTCGTGAACTATCTCGCACTCCTCGGCTGGAATCCAGGCGATGATCGCGAAGTCATGACCATCAAGGAAATGATCGACTGCTTCACGCTTGAACGCATCAATCCGAAGTCTGCAAGCTTTGATGAAAAGAAGCTCCAGTGGATGAACGGCCAGCACATCCACATGTGCGATGATGAGTTCCTCAAGGGCATCATGGTCGATGGTCTCAAGGCCATTGGCGTCGACACGAGCGCCGAACCGAACGAACGCCTGCTTGAAATCGTAAAGCAGCTCAAGCCGCGTGCGCATTTTGTGCAGGACCTTGCTACGATGGCAAAGTACTTCTTTGTCGCTCCGACGGAATACGATGAAAAGGGCGCGAAGAAGCATTTCGGCGAAGGATCCAGGGAAGTCGCAACGCTCGTGCGCGACATGCTTGCTTCCATCGAAGACTTCAAGACTCCGGTGATCGAGAAGGGTTTCTATGACCTCGCTGAACGCTGTGGTCACAAGGTTGGTGAACTGGTGGGTGCTCCGCGCCTCGCTGTTTCCGGTGTGACTGCGGGTCCTGGCCTCTGGGAAATGTTCGAAATTATCGGCAAGGAAGAAGTGCTTCGTCGCATTGACGTAGCACTCCCGCTGATGAAATAGCGCGTCCGCCTTCGGCGATCGCTGAAGTTAAGAGTTCTGAGTTACTATAGTTACTAGAATTTCATTTTTGATGTCACTAGTAACTAGTAACTTTGTTTAAACAACTACGGCGGAGCCGTTCTAGTAACTACAAACTATTAACTAGTAACTTTAGAATGCGTCAATACTTCCCTTATAGATTGTACTCGCAGCAGCTGTACTGTCGGCAATGTCGGCAGGCAGTTCGCCATGACGTCTGCGCCATGGAAGAGTACTCGACGTATGGGGGAATGGAACGCGGAATCCCGTTGCTATGCGTTTGTACGCACTGCGGAACGATCCATGTGGCTTTTTCGCAGGAATTTGCTTTTAGCCGCAAGGACGATGTGCATTCCGAGTATGCAAAAGTCTACGGGCACAATCGCATATTTCCGGGAGACTGGCTTTACTTTGATGGGGCGACTCGCCCCTGCATTGTGAAAAGCTTCTTCCAGGCAAGCGATAGGGAAGTTGTGGTCTATAAGAACGGGCCTTCGGAAGCGAAATTCGAAGGACCTAAAATCTTGATTGATCATGAGGTATCGCCCGAAGGATACAGGCTCTTGCCTGCCCAGTGTGTGAATACCTTACTTGGAGATCACGTCTATCATGTTATACGCAAGCAGTTTGGTATTGCCATTGGTGTCGTCAAGGACGAAACCAAGGACAAGCTTGTGGTAAAGATGGATGATGGCTTGATTGTCTTTATGAGTTATCCGCGCTATGCGGAGAATCCGCCAAATGACGAAGTTGTTTCTGTTGTGCGTAAGCGCTTGGAACTCTTGTCAAATGGACTTAGTGAAGACATCACTGTCGAAGCTGGACAGGGTATTGTCTACCTGCGCGGCTTTGTGAATAGTCTTGCGACAAAGCGTGCTATACAGACAACTGTCGGAGAAATTGTTGGACTCCGTGGTTGTGTAAATATGGTGCGAGTTCGCAAGAACTCAAAAGTCTCCGATGGAGACCTGGAAAGACAAATTTGGGATGTTTTGGATGATGTTGCTCATCCGATTTTCAAGTATAGCGTCAAGGTCAAATCTGGCGCAGCAAAGGTGACTTTCTATTACGAGGATGAAGTTTATCCCGATGAACTGAAGTCTCGTATTGAACGTATTCCAGGCGTAGTCTCTTTGAATATGCATGGAACGGCGATTCTCAAAAAGAATCTCGGAAAACAGGATCTTTGCCGGAAAATTATGGATAAGTTAGCATCGTACCGTTTCTTGAAAAATTCGTTTGTTCATGTCACGTATGTGGGTAAGCGTTTTTTAGTCGAGGGACGTGTAACAAATATCGTACAAAGAGAGTTTGCGCTATTGGCTGTTGCAGGATTTGCTCGGTCGGTAGCGGTGGGTAACCGTCTAAGAATATTAAAGACATAGGAAAAGAGGAGTGAAAAATGGCTACAGGATACGAAAAAATAAGTAAGATCAAATGCAAACTTCGCGTTCCGATGACTGTCGCGATGCTTGCTGAAGCTATGGATTGCGGTCCGCGAACGATTTTCCGCCATTTAAATGCATTGGAACAGGAAAATTGTGGGCTTCATAAGTTCAAGAAGAACGGTGAAACTTTTTATGTTATCCAGACCGAACAAAAGGTGGACTTCAACCAGAAAATTGTCAAGCAGCTTGAAAAACTGAAGAAGACAATGAGCGATACGACGCCATTGGACTTGAAAAACCGTAAGCTCATCGATAGCGTCATTTCGTCCATGCAGACGACGGATCCGGATGGCTTCAAGGCCGAAGCGATTACGCTTGACCCGAACTACATCATGGACTATGGCCCGTTCTGCGACCATAAGGCTCAAGATTGCACCGTCTCGAAACTTTTGTCCGCTATTCGCGAAGGCTTTAAAATTCGCATTGTGTACAAGAGCACAAACGAAGAATCAGAAAAGAAAACTGTAGAAGTAAGCCCGATTAAGCTTGTGATGCGTGTGGATACGCTTTACTTGATTGCAGCCGATGAAACGTATGCGACAACGCATGTTTTCAAAAATTATCTTGTTGAAAACATCGTAAGCATTGTGCAGACGAACAACAGCGCTATTACGCTTCGCGAACCGTTCTGCGTTTACGAACATTACAAGTACGCTTTTGGAAAGTACGTTTCCAATGAAGATCCGGAAACGATTTCTCTCCAGATCAAGTCGGGCTGGCTTAAAACGCAGTTTATCAAGTCACGTTTCTCGCCGTGTGCCGATATTACCGAGGATCAGGACAAAAATATGATTGTGACCTTGAAGCTCCGCGTGACTCCGGACTTTAAGACATGGCTGTTCGGCGTATTGCCGGATGTGAAAATCTTGAAGCCTGAATCCTTGAAAACGGAAATGGTTGAACGTTTGAAAAATACTTTGAAAGATATGAAGGCTTAATAATGGAGTATCGTCTTTCCGACTATAACTTTGAATTCCCGAAAGAACTGATTGCGTCCCGTACGGCGGGCAAGGGTAAAACCCGTATTTTGTACTGCCCGAAGAATGGCGGCGAGCGCTGCATTATGAAGGCGCCTGAAATTGTGGACTTGTTCCGTCCGGGAGATTGCCTCGTGGTGAACAATACGAAGGTGATTCCGGCTCGCTTGTATGGCGAAACGCAGTTTGGCGGCCAGGTCGAAGTGCTTCTGGTGCAGGCTTTGAATCCGTCCGAATCGGGCGAGGCCCGCTTTGAGGCAAAGGTGCATCCGGGCAAGGCGTTCCAGGTTGGGCGCGAACTCAAGCTCGCTGGCGTGCGCACTTTCGTGGAAGAAGTTCATGAAGAAGACGGTAACCGTGTTTTGCGTTTTGAAAAGACGCCTTCAGAAATGGAAGAGGTCATGAATAAGGAAGGGCATGTTCCGCTGCCGCCTTACATTGACCGCCCTGATGATGAAGACGACAAAAAAGCGTACCAGACGATTTTTGCAAAGTATGCTGGCGCCGTGGCCGCTCCGACTGCAAGCCTCCACTTTAGCGAACAAATGCTCGAAGACTTGAAGGCGAAAGGCGTCTACGTTGCCGAAGTCACGCTCCATGTGGGGCCGGGAACGTTCCAGAACATCTCCGTCGAAGATTTCACGCAGCATAAAATGCATGGCGAGCATTACGAACTCACCAAGGAAAATGCCGACATCATTAACAAGGCAAAGCGCGAAGGCGGCCGTATTGTAACGGTCGGCACGACGAGTACGCGCGTGATCGAAACGGTCGCTGATGCAAACGGATTCCTGAAACCGCAAAAGGGCGTGACCTATGCGTTCTTCTATCCGGGATACAAGTACAAGATTGTGGATGGTCTTTTAACCAATTTCCATTGGCCAAAGAGTTCTCTCATCTTGCTCGTGTCGGCGTTCTATGGTCGCGAAAACACGCTTGACGCATACAAAATGGCCGTAGAGAACAAGCTTAAATTGTTCAGCTACGGCGACGGAATGCTGATATTGTAAGAGATTACTTCGTTGGCGTTTCGGATTCCATTTCAAGCGCCGGCGGAATCTTTTCATCCTTGCACAGGATTTCTTCGCGAATCTTGAATGTGAAGTCCTCCAGATTGTTTTCGAACATCTTCTGGAAGGGCTTCTTTTTTTGTACGCGTTCCAAGGCGCAAGAACAGTAATTGATGCGCTGGATCAGTTTCACGTCATCTGTCGGCGTGTCGTGAGAGAATACGCATTCATGCATGATGGCGTATTCCATGGACCGGTCGTAACGGTATTTGCACTTGTTCGGAAGATCTGGCTGGGCGGCAATTTTCTCGATGATTTTTTCAGTCGGAATTTTGCTGCTGAACACATTGTTCGCTTGGTAGCCGAGGAAAAAGAATAGCAAACAGACGATGATACGGATGGTGTTCCTTCTGCGGTAGGCCATTCTGTTGAAACTGCGCTCAATGGCGGCAAACGTCATCGTTGCATGTTTCTTGACTTCGTTCAAGTCGTCGTTTTCGTTTGTGTTATTATTGTCAGTCATACTTCTTCAAGTGCCCATATTTCTGGGTAAGTGCGGTGCGTATTTGCATAGTCCAGGCCGTAACCTACCACAAATTTATCTTCAATTTCAAAACCAACGAAGTCGGCATGGTAATTCACCGCTCGTCTAGATTCCTTATTCAATAGTACACAAGTCGTGATGGATGCGGGGCTGTAATCCGCAAGGGCTTTCACGAGTGTTTGCATCGTGTTGCCCGTGTCTAGAATGTCGTCAATCAAAAGAACGCGCTTGCCTTTGATGTCAAGACCTTCAAGGCCTGAAATATGGACAGTTGCGTTTGGTTGATCGGACTTGCCGTAGCTTGACGCCTTGATAAATGCAATGCTCAATTTTGGAGTCGCGATACGGCGAGACAAGTCGGCGGTAAATATGTAGCTGCCAGTAAGTGCAGATAAAATCACGTCAAAATCATACGCCTTCAATTCTTGGGCGAGTGAATCCAGACGCGCGTTTATCTGCTGCGCTGTAATGAGTGGAGCGCTTGGCAGCCTATACATTAAGCCACCTCGAAGTTCAGCCACTGGAACATCGGCTTGAGGGCGGCAAACTTTCCGTCCGGTTCGGCCTTGTATTCCTTGTAGAAGCTAAAGACGTAGTTTTCGAGAGATGTCTTGTTGATGTAAAGTTTCAACCAGTCGGCGACCGTGATGAGATCGGTGATGTAGTTGAGCGTGCTTTCATCGTACTTCTTGGAAACTTCGTCAATGAGCAGCGTGAGCTTGTGGAAGAACATGTGGCCAAGTCCGCCAAAGCTAAAGTGCGTGTTGAGCGCGGTCGCTTCGGTGATGAGATCCTTGATTTCGTCAATGATTGCCTGGTTATGCTCGTTCAACAGCTGAAGTGCCGCGTGATGAATGCGGGCGTTGATTTCCACGGTGAGAATCTTCCTCATCGTATCCGGCAATGTATGATCCGGGTCGGCAAGGCTGTCAATGGAAATGCCATGGTTCAACGCAAAGCCGGAGAACGACTTCGTGATGTTTTCAAGGTGCATTTGCGTCGAAAGCTGATTGATGCGCTTCAGGGAGTCGCTCGCGAGGTTGCTCATGCGGACAACATATGCTGTCGGATAGAGTTCATGGAGCTGCTCTGTGGTCATGTTCGGATTTTCGACGAACGTGAGTCCACTTTCTTGCTCTTCGCCCATGGCGACGATGATGTTTACTCGGCTGAGCTGGTCTGTGACGACCAAGTTTGTAGTCACGCAAGATTCGCCGATGTCGTTGTCCTCGTAGGAGGTGCGCACGAGAGTCTGGCGACGGCGTGATGCAATCTTTGTAGCCGTGATGCGAGAATCCTTGTTCAGGTAATCGTCTTCGAGTTCAAGGTGGTAAATCGCGGCACGTTCTGCCATCTGCTTGATGACGGACGGAACGTCTTCTTCAGCGTACTTCGTGAAGACTTCGGCACCGTTCCACTTGTGTTCGTTACTTGTGGCGCGGGCGAGAATGTAAAGGATTTCGCTCTTGAGATTGTCGCCCATCGGGAGGAAGGGCTTTAAAAGCTGCATGGCGCGGAGGGCATAGCGCATGTTCTGCACCGGTTCCAAACCTTCGATATCGTTGAAGAACCAGCCGCAGCTCGTGAAGCTGAACAGGCAGAACTTCTGGATTTCAAGAAGGCGGATGGCCTTGGCGCGGTCTTCTTGCTTTTCGTAATTCTTGAGCGTGTCCTGGAGGAACTGTTCCTTGCGGGCTTCGTCTTCGGGGGCTACGAGAACTTGAATGTAGTTGTTGCGGGCGTCCCACGGGTCGATTTTAGAAATCTTTTCGAATTCGCGAACGAAGATGTTATCGGCGACTTCCTTGAGATGGTTGAAGGCATCGCGGAGCGGACCTCTCCATTTCTGGTTCCAGTCGGCGCCACCGCCAGTGGAGCAGCCGCAGTCTCTGTACCAGCGGCCAACACCGTGAGCGCAGCTCCAGGCGCAGCCTTCTCCGTAGAAGTTCTTGAGTTCGACTTCGTGCTTGGGCGGGAACTTTTCAAGGAACCAGCCGTAGTTTACCGGAACCATGTTGTTCTGTTCTGCGAACTTGTTGTAGAGCCATGCGGCGCACATGTCGCCAAATGGTTCGTGGTGGCCGTAAGATTCGCCATCGGTACCGATGCTTACGAGTTGCGGATCGCTGCGGTTGGAATCCCAAGCGCTTTGGATGCGGTGGCCGAATGTGCCTGCGTCGCGGAGCAAATGCTCGAATCCGACAGCGCTCGAAAGCCACGGGTTGTAGAAGAATACGTCAAGGTAACCGTCGCAGACGAGGTTGCCTTCCTTGTCGCGCGGATAAATGCGGTATGGGCGCGTGGTGTCGATGTCCGTGTTGCTGCAATCGGTCCACTTCTTGTCGCCGAACTTGCGGAACTTGTTGGCCTGCGTGGGCGAGAGGATGGTGTACTTGATGCCAGCCTTGATGAGTTCTACGACTGTCTCAAAGTTGATGGCGGTTTCGGCAAGCCACATGGCTTCTGGCATGCGACCGAAATGGAACTTGAAGTCTTCGATGCCCCAACGGATTTGCGTACGCTTGTCTTGTGCGCTTGCAAGAGGCATGATGATGTGGTTGTAGATCTGAGCGATGGCGTTGCCATGCCCGTTCATGCGCTTTTGGCTTCGCTTGTCGGCTTCCTGAATACGCTTGTAGGTGTCAGGCGTGTTGGTTCGGATCCAGCCCATGAGGGTCGGGCCGATGTTGAAGCTCATAAAATCGTAATTGTTGACAATGTCGACAATCTTGCCATTGGAATTTAAAATACGGCTAGCGGAGTTCGGACTGTAGCACTCGCTTGCGATTCTGTCGTTCCAGTCGTGGAACGGACGTGCGCTTGGCTGGTTCTCGATAACACCTGTCCAGGGGTTTTCGCGAGGAGGCTGATAAAAATGTCCGTGGATGGTAAAGTAAAGGGGGTTCTTTTCGGTCATGCTTTAAAAATAGAAAAAAGGTTCAAAAACGAACCTTTTTTTTAGAATACTTGTTTCAGCGCACACTATTTTAGGCGCAAAATTTGCGTGGTGTTGTGATTGTCGACACTCGCTTTTATGATGTAGTTTCCGGTAGCGATGGAATGCAGGCTTAAACTATGCGTTCCTGCCGATATGTTCCCTTGCAAAAGCGTTGCGACACGGTGTCCGGTCATGTTGAAAACGGTTACTGTTGCATTTCCGCTTTTAGATGTGGATAGCGAAAGCGTTTTGCCATTGATGGCGAGATTTAAGTTGTTTGCCCTTTCGGTGAAAATCTTGATGATTGGGTTGTTGACGGTAAATTTATCCCAACCAGGCATGTCGTCAAGAGCTATGATGCGCTTGTCGTCGAGGTTTTTCTTCCACATTTCTGTGGTAGTCTTTTCCAAGAAGTTTCCGCTCCATGTCTGGCTCCATGTCATCCAATAGCTCCAATTGGCCTTGTCTTCGGCAATGCTATCGATGTCCGGGATGGCGCCGTTTTCGCTCAAGGCGATCATCTTGTTCGTGCCCACGTCGCTCACGATTTTGTTGTAGTAGTTTGCACCGGAATTGTGGTCGTTGAGCGGGTCGTAAATATCGACGGCGACGATGTCCACGTATTCATCGCCTGGGTACCAGCTTGCATTGAGAGCGGAGTAGTCGTAACCAAATTGCGGGTCGGTGTTGATGTTCCAAACCCAAAGCAAATTCTTGAGGCCGTTCGTTTTCACCATGCGGTCAAAGACGAGACGATAAAGTTGTTTGTAGCAATCGCCACTGCCGACACCCCACCAGAACCAGCCACCGCTAGCTTCGTGAAGCGGGCGCCAGATAACGGCAACGTCTTTTTCTTGCAACTGCTTGAACAGTGCAGAAACTTTATCGATGTCGTTTACGATGTCCTTGTATTCTTGCGAGGTTTCGTTGATTTCTTTACAGGTGGAATCCTTGAATGCCTTGGTGTAATTGAAGCACGTGTTGCTTTCGCTGGAACCCTTTGCACCATTGGTACAGCCGCTGCTGCGGTAGCCGTTCATGGGGTAGGTATCCTTGGTGTAGAACACAGTGTCTTCGCCGACTTTCCAGTGCCATGTGAATGTCGGGATGCCGCCCAACTTCCAGAGTTCTTCTGCCATCAGGAGGTTGTTTTCAGAATAGCCCCTGAACCAGCCTTCATCGGAATGTCCGCCGGCGGCAAAGAGCATGTCGAAACCGCCAATAGCGGGGTAGTGCCCGGAGCGTTTGTAGAATTCGGCAATGTCCGTCTGGCCTTTCCACGAGACTTCTGCATCGGTGTACTTGCAGGAATCAGCAGGAGTGCAGCCTCCCGGCGGGATGATTTTCATGTTGCCGTAGTCATAGTTGAAATTCTGGTCGCTGATCATCATGCCGCTAAGCGTTGCCTTCGTAAAGTTCTCGCGCAAGAACGAGAATACCTTGCGAGCAGATTCTGTGGCGTTGGGCGTGACAAGTGCTGTACCGATTTTGTATTCCGGATCGGGGTGGCGTTCAACGGTGATGTAGTCCACGCCGATTGATTGGTTTCCGACCGTAATCTTGTTCTCGCCGACCTTCATCTTTGCCGATGCGGATACGACATAGCTCGAATCGCAATTGCGCGGTGTCGTGAGCATGGAACCCACATCTACGCCGTTGACTGTGATTTTGGATGTAATCCAGTCGTATTGCTTGATGAGAACTTTTGTGGTAATATCGTAAACGGCGGTCTCTTCGACTTTGACCGTAAAAGTGATGCCGCTTGCGTCAGCAGGTTTGGCGTATTTGCCACCGGAGAAGTCTGCGCCTTCTGCAATGGTAGCGCCGCTTAGATCTTCGGCTTCGTAAGTGGTCGGTGTGGCAAACGCCGATGTCGCGACGGTTGTGGCAAAAGCCATTGCGGAACAAGCGCCCGCGAATAATTTACATCCCATAATCATACACTCCAAATTAGTTACTAGTTAGTAGTTGCTGCGCCCTGCGGGCTAGTTACTAGAACGTTGTTGCGTAACTTGAATAATTACCATTTCCAATTACTTTACCAGAATCCTTCCGTTCTGCGAAAATCCTTTTCCTTGCACTTTCACGAGGTACTGCCCGGCAGCAATTCCGCTCATATTGATGCTTGCGTTAGCACCATTGATGGCGCGGCTCATTACCTGATTGCCTTGCATGTCAAAAATCGCAACTCTTGCGGATACGTTTACGGCAACGTTCGGAACGCTAATCTGCAAATTTTTGCCGATAACAGACAAACTTGCTGCGATCTTCTGCGCGTGTAACGAATTCTTGATTCCCGTTGTCGGGGGGACAATTTCGTACTTATCCCAGCCAGGCATGTCTTCAAGCGTCAATGTGTATTCGTTGTTCATCACGATTTTCCAGCTTTCGGCATTGTTGTCGTTTGCCCAGCCTTCCATCGCGTAGTCGCCATACCACGGCATGAACCAGCTCCAGTTGGCGCCGTCGGCCTTCATTTCGTCGGGGTAGGGCACTGAACCGTTTTCGCTGAGCGCGACGATTTTCTTGCCGCCGAACAATTCCTTGACCGTTTCAAAACTGCCGACAAGGCTAGAGTGGTTTGATTCGCGCGGGTAGTAATAGTAGTCGCGGCCTACAACATCTACGTATTCGTCGCCCGGATACCAGTCAAGAGCATCGGAGGCTTCGTCGGTTGTCCATACCCAAATCAAGTTGTGCAAACCCTTCTGGTTCACGAAAATGTCGAACATGAGCTTGTACAAAGCGACGCACGACTTTGCACCGTCTGTACCCCACCAGAACCACTTGCCGCTTGCTTCGTGGAGCGGGCGCCAAAGAACGGCGACACCTTCTTTTTGCAAAGTCAAAAGCGAGTCGGCAATCATTTCCATATCGCGGACAATGGCTTTGTATTCGTCGCTATTTGTTTTCCACTTGCCGGTGGTTTCGTCATAAGCCTTGTTGATACTGAATTCGGTGTAGGGGTCGTTTCCACTAGATTGCGTGTAGAACGCTTCGACATCGTGCATCGGATCTTTCCAATGCCAGTTGAATTGCGGAATGCCGCCTGCTTTCCAGACGGTCTTTGCCATTTCGAGTGAGGCGTGCGTATAACCTTGGTACCACTGCTGATCGGAATTCTTGCCCGATGCGTGCAAAAAGTCAAAACCCACGAGAACAACGTTCTTGCCGCTGGCCTTGTTGATGTAGCTGAGTTCAGTTTGCGTGTTGTAGTCTTGCGGGGTGTATTGGCCGTTGTTTTCAAACGGACGTTCTGTCATGACACCGCTAATCACATGCTTGCCGAAATTGTTGAGCAAGAAATTGTAGAGTTTCTGTGCGCTTTCGGTCGGCTCGGGTGTGACAGGATTTGGTGAAATGCTCCACGGGCTTGCTTCGTATTCCGTGAGTTCGATGTAGTCGAGGTTGACCCAGCCCCAGCTGTGGATAATGCCAATCTTGTTTTCGCCTGCGGTGAGCTTGATTTTGCCTGCTCCCTTGATGGTCTTGTATTCGTCAGAGGTGCCGAAAGATATTTGCCCGGCAGAAACATCATTGACGGTCAAGTTCTGGATTTTGTTGCCCGATTTTGTAGGCAACTGGTATGTAGCCCAAAGTGTGTAATATCCCGTGGCTGGGACTGTCACCTTGAATTCCAGGTTGCCTTCTTTCATCTGGACGTACTTGCCGCCAGAGGCCTTTGCGTCTTCGGTAACGACGACTTTGTGGTCATCGGCGAGGACGGCGTCTTCTGCTTCTAAACGGATGGGAGTGGCGGCGAAAGCGGTACTTGCGAGTGTTGCGACCGTTGCCGTAGCGACAAAATTTGTGTAGTTAAAGTGTTTCATAAACATCCATATCTCCAGCTGTAAATCTATATTCTTGAGCTTTAAATTCAAAGGATTTTCATCACTGTATTCATCCAAAACGCAACAATGTCATGCCCGACTTGATCGGGCACCTCCTTTTCGTGAACGCAATAAAAAAGTCCCGCTTTTGCGCGGGACTCTTGAAACATTTTGTTACTTCACAATCACGGGCTGCGTCGTGGTAATTCCTGCACCCTTCATGCGGACGATGTACTGGCCCTTCGGCATGTCGGCGAGGCTGAACACGTAGCTTCCTGCACCGAGATTCCCGTTAAAGAGCGTGGCGACGATTCTTCCGTTCAGGCCGAACACATCGACACTCACCATGCCCTGAGCCTTTGTGTTGAGCATAATCTTGTTGCCGCTAATGGCGAACTTGGAGGCTGCAACTTTGCTCTTTACTAAGGTCGTGGATTGTCCATAGACGTAGTTTTCGTCGAAGACGATCTTGATTTCCGGGATCATTTCTTCGGTGTTTTCGTAACCGCGTTTGAAGGCATCGTACTTATCCGTGTTGAAGTCAAAGAGCGTCAAGTCGCCGGCCTTGATGTCATCGTAAATGACCGTGCCGGTGTAGCCTGCGGCGTAGTTTGCAAGCGTGATGCTGAGCGTCTTGTTGCGGTCGGCAAAGCTAGAAATGTCAATGGAACAAGTGACCTTTTCGCCTGCCGGAACCTTGCAGCTACCATCCGTTTCTGTCCAAGTCCAAGAATCAGTGAGCTTAAAGATCAAGTAGATGTCTGCGTCGGTTTTGCCGTTGTTCTTGGCGGTCCACGTAAACGTTGTAGCCTTGGACAAGTCCCAACCGCCTTTGTTCTGGTATTCCACCTGGCCGTTGTCTGCGCCATAAGTTACGGCCATCATGCCGTTTCCGCCGTTGCCACCTTCAATGATCACGTCCTTGATCTTGATGCTTGCTTCTTCTGCTGCGGCGAGGACTTTCATGGCGTTGAGAGCCGGGTCGATCGTATAGCTGTAACCGCCAAACTGCGATTCAGTCTTGTCGCCGATGTACTGCCAGGCAAGAGCGCCTGCGTAACCGCCATCAAAAGCCTTGCGGTAGCATTCTTCCGTGGTAATCTGAGTCTTGGCTGCAAAATTTGCACCGTAGGTGTCGCCAGCCCAACCGCTTGCCGGAAATTCACCGATGATCATCGGCTTGGAATCGTAGCTATACTTTGTAGCCATCTGGGCTGCCGTGTTCACAAACGGGCTGACATCGTCGCCTTGATAGTACGGATAATAGTGTGTCTGGAAAAAGTCAAGCGTGCCCTTGGCTTCGCCACCGGCTTCGATAAGGGCTGCGTCATTCCAGTATTTTTGATACTTGATGTTCACGCTGCCGGTAGAAACGAGGAGTTCCGGATCCTGGGCGTGAATTGCTGCGGCGACCTTGTTCGTAAACTTCTGGATTTTGGCAAGCGCCATCTTCTTTGCGGTCCAGCCGCTGCATTCGCTAGTCATGCCTTCGGGTTCGTTGAAGACTTCCCAGGTCATGAGCGCCTTGTGGTTGCCAATTGCTTTTACGACCGGGATGAGCACGTTGTCAATGAAGGCCTTGGTGCCTTCGTCTTCGAATAGCAATTCGTTAGCCGTGATGTCGAGCTTTTCGTTGTAAATGCCCCACTGGGTCGGTTCCATCAAGTTGTGGCTGAAAAGGCACATCGAAACCATCACGCCGTATTCTTCGGCAATGTCCAAAGCCTTCTTCATGTTGGCGATGGTGTTTTCCTTCGGGCCTGTGACCAAGTGCGTGGACTCGTCGATCGTCGGGCTTTGGCTCATGTTGTTGAAAAGCCACCAACGGATGGCGTTACCGCCTGCGGCACGCGTGCCTTCCACAGCCTTGCGCCATGCATTTTCGTCAAGCGGGCTTGCTCCCACGTCGGAGTTATAGTCGCTCCAGGCGAGGTTTGTGCCCGAGAAGAAAATCTTTTTGCCGTTGTACTGAAAATCCGTTCCGCTGATGGTGAGTCCCGGAGCTGCAAAAGCGGCGGTTCCGAGGAGCGTTGCGGCAATTAAAGTCTTGAAGCTTTTCATAGAATATCCTTGTTTTTCTTTG
>Ga0310696_10005556_pt1 | contig 15199 bp, 5 predicted proteins | sample AusTroGonzalo_MG_4_FD_203885 | JGI IMG/M metagenome (GOLD analysis project Ga0310696, IMG submission 203885) | Bovine rumen microbial communities from tropical cattle in Woodstock, Queensland, Australia - Gonzalo_02 (v2) (version 2) | ecosystem: Host-associated > Mammals > Digestive system >...
CTTGTGGAGCACCCAGATGTGTTCCAGCACCTACGGCAAGACAGGTTGCGAAAACACCACCGGTTTCCATGGCGGACAAAACATCTTTACATGGATTAACTCGACAGGCGCAGTCAGCGGCAGTGGCCCTGGCGGTCTTTACGGCCAGAATATAGGTCAGAACGGCGAGATGGGCGAAGTGACACCTCCTACTCCACCAGCGCCATGTTATCCTCCTACCAATTTCGAAGGCGAGGCTTATTTCAACCCTGAGACTGGAGTGACAGCAGCGGTTCTTTCATGGAATGCTCCGGAAACTCAGCCAAATCATTATAACCTCTACTATGAAGGGCTCAAAGGCGTTATCGAAGTCGACGGACAATACACCTCTTATTATCAAGAGTTGGCGTCAGGCGATTATGTCTTCAAACTTACAGCCGTTTATGATGACTGCGAGTCGGATTTCGCTCTCACACCGGACGGCGAAAACTACATCTTACTAGAATTGGTGTTATCTGTTGATGAGAATTTGTATGAGGAGATAATCGATGTGGTTGAGATATACAACGTCAACGGACAGAAGATGAGCACCAGCGACATTCGTGAATTAAGCCAAGGGATGTATATAGTAAAAGGAGTCACTACATCAGGAAAGAATGTGATCAGAAAAGTTGTAAGAGACTAACGGCAATAATTTGACCAAAAAAAAGCGTTGGGGGCGAATAATTGTTCGCCCCCAACTGGTTTGTTATAGTTTTTCATTGGTTTTGCGAAGCGCGTAAACAGCGCCAAAGGCTGTCAGCAGCAGCAAGCCGCTGCGTAGTGGAGCATTGCTGTCGAAATCGTTACCATGTGACGGCAAGGCGATAGTTATTCCGTTGCCTTCAAAATCACGTATCACCTCATTGTCAGCATCAGACCATTTAAAATAACTGTCATGCTGGGCGCTTGCGGCGAAGCTCATTGTCATTACTAATGCGATTGCGAATATTATCTTTTTCATTGTATATACTTTTTATTTTGTTTCTACTGATTTGTTTGAGTAGGGAGGATTCCATCCTATTTAATGACAATCTTCTGCACTTTGTCCTCTAGTTTTAAGATATAAACACCCTGCGCGTTGACGTTGATTGTCTCGACACCGTTGACATACTGTGTTTTCACTTTACGTCCCATCACGTCGAACACCTGCAACTCACCTTCCCCACTGACGACTATGTTGCTGCCGCTTTGGTAAGCGAAAATTGAGCTCTCGGTGTTACAGGAGTCTTCAAACCTGATAACGAATCTCGCTTTTCTATTTGCAGGCGAACCGATAAACGTATACGACGGATCATTGCCAAGGTCGATGTCTTCGCCAGCCAATAAATCAATGAGGTGTATACCCCGTAGAGACGTTTCCTGAAACGTCTCAATGGTTATTGTATATAATCCCGTTTCTTTCGCCTTGAAATTCAGCGGGATATCGCCTTGGCGATCACTGAATGTGATGGCGTAGTCGGTACCGTCTTGCGGGATGTAGAGTTTTGTGCTGCCGTCGAAGATTTGCAATTTTGGCAGGGTGTTCTTGCCGTCGAAACAAACAATGGCGCGATCAATGACGCTGCCGCGGTTTCCATTGCCGAGGTTAATCACCAACGATTCGTTTTTACCACTGCCTTTGCTTGGCGCTTCGGTGGTAAAGGTCATCGTCTCGCCGTCTTCGTCTGCATGCACGAAGATGCCTTCCATGGCTTCAACATAGTTGTTTGAGCGTTCAGCGACTATAATCTCACTGCCGCCGTCATTCATAACATAGTAGAAATCGCGGTCGATGTAAGCCGTTTCAGCAAACGGGTTGCCCACAAGGTTCCAGCCGGAAAGGTCTGCATTGTCGTCCTTGTCCAAAGTGACTGTGCCATCGCCGCTGTAAGGCACACCAGTGAAGCTTAGTTTCATATCCTCGCTGTTGGCATAGAGGTAGCCACGACCGTTGACCAATGTGGTGAATTCGGTATGAGCCTTGTAGTTCTCCCACTCGCCGTTTGTACCAGATTGGTTGAAACGGTAGAGGTCGTAATCATTGGTAAGAATACCTTCTCCTTCAGTTAGTGTAATCGGAGTGGAAATAGGCGAGGCAATCAGATACCAGCCGCTCTCATCGTCGTTGTAGCCCTCGATTTCGAGTGTGTATGTCTCAGTGATAGGAGCTTCAACTTTCTTGTAAAGCAACAAGTTAGTATAGATTGGATTATAGGGATCAGTGTTCGTGACATAGAAACCCAGGAGAGCTGTACCCATTGTACGGAAACCAAGAAATCCCTCATTACCACAGTTTTGGAATGAGTATGAACTCCAAACTGTCCATGTAGCGCAATAATCAGTTTCATCATACAATTGAGCCCCGCTTTGGGCCAGGCGGCCACCTGCGTATTTTCCAACTTCAGCGTTATAGATAGTCCAACTGTCGTCGCTATATGGGGTGATGTGCCAAACGATGTCAGCATTGTCTGTCGTAATCACATTGTCAATCGCATTGACTTCTTCATATTGGAACGCGTGATTGGATGAAATCACGTTGTTCATGGAATAGAGGTTACCATTGAGATTATATACAATCAGATAGTCGCCTTCAACAAGGTCTCCGCTGAATAGTTCATAACTGGCCTCCAAGGTCGCCAAGGTTGTCGTGACCCTAACATCGGCGGCGGGCATGGTAAAGGAATAGACTCCGCCAATAGGCTCGATATTGTAGTTGTTGCCGCCGTAGATTAACGTGGCAGAGGTGATGGTGTAGCCGTCTTTCGAACCAAGCGTGATTTCCGTGCCTTCGGTATAATATAGAATGCCGTCGTAGGTGGCATTAGCGACTGGTGTGGCAGTGATATGCGGGCTCAAAGTGAGGGTATAGGCCGGCAATGCTCCATTGTGCAATGTGATGTCACCAGAAGTCAGGAGGATACCGTTAAAGTCAAAGTCATAGCCAATACCACAGCCTATATTGTAAGCCACTCCATTTACGGTGCAGCTGTTATAATAGTTATTATTTAAATTAAAATTTTGTTGTGTTCCGATGATAGCACCGCCCGTACAATTATCGGTGTCACTATAAGTGATTGAAGTGTTAAGAACTAAGCAATTCTCGGTATTTTCACATTGGTTATTATCGCCGGCAATGCCACCGACCCAAGTTTGGCCTGTGATATTGCAGTTGATGACACGACAGTTTTCGACAGTGCCTCTATTATCACCTGCAATGCCGCCGACAGCAGAGCTTCCTGTGATGACGGCATCGGCGAGGGTGACGTTTTTCACCGTGCCGTTAGGGCCTACACAACCAAAGAGCGCCTGAGGATTGTAAACGGGCTGGTTGATACGGATGCCGCTGATGATATGACCATCGCCGTCAAAGGTGCCATTGAAACAATAATTCGATTCTGAACTGTATAAAAAGCCGATAGCAGTATAATTCCCTCCATTTGTGAGTTCGTTAGGATTATAGTTGATATCGGCACCCAACTTGAAATTTTTGTTTGTAAACGAGTATCCGATATTCACCATATCAGCCAATATATCGAGTTGCTCTTTACTGCTGATGACGAAGGGATTGTCTTCGGTGCCCATGCCAGGTATGGTGGGGAAGGCATTTGAGATGCTCACGGTGACATTGGCATCAGGCATCATGAAAGCGTTGCCGATAGTAGGATGGTCGGCACCGTCGTTATAAACCAGGGAATAGCCCTCCGGCATGGTACCAGTGTAGGTCAGCGTAACAGTCTGCATGGAGCCACTTAAAATAGTGGAGGTGCTGCCTACGGTATGGATGAGTACTGTGGTGCCGATGGCGGTAAGCCCGCTCACGTTGTACGTCGTCTGGTCGCCTGCGAGGGCGATGTTCTCACCCAAAGTGATGGTGTGTGCAGGTTGGGCACCGTTAATATCTGGGACCTCTCCACCAACTCCCACTCCACTAGTCTCTCCGTTCACGGTACAGTCATAATAGTAGTTGTTTGTAAACACGTGAGATTGTCCGTTTCTTCGGGAAATGGCGGTGGCATTACCATGTGCCGTGACACTTCCACCTGTGTATATGCAGTTATCGATAGTGGCGTTAGAATTAATTCCGGCGATACCTCCATAGGAATGTCCTACATTATTCGGGTCGGTAAGGGTTGCCATACTCAAGCAGCCTGTGAGCTCAGTTTCTGTCAAGTAGCCAACAATGCCACCGTGGTAATTACCACTTGTAGGTGTCCCTATGGTGACATCGCCCATCACTTTGCAATTGCTAACGCTGCCCCTATAAGTACGGCCCACAATACCGCCGACATTGTTTTTGCCGGTGAAAGTAGTGTTGGCAAGGACAATATTCTCAACGCTGCCATAATAGACATAGCCAAAAACACCAATATAATCGTCTGAACCCGTCACATTTATACCGCTGATGGAAAAACCGCCACCATCATAATGTCCTCTGAAATTGCACGAGGCATTGCCAATCGGGGTATAGTTGTTAGTGGTTCCGTTATAGGTAAAATCTTCGGTTTGCAGGAAATATTTGTTTGCGAAGCCATTGTTATTGTCAATGTTGTTGTTGACAGCATAGGCCAGCAGGTCAAGAGCGGTGGTGCTACTGATAATATAGGGGTCGTCTTCTGTGCCGCTGCCTTGCCATGATTTTAATCTCCACTTGGCATAAAGGTTGACAGTGCCGTTGGGTTCAGTGGTGAGGTTGCTTACACTTTGTCCATCGGTATATGAGGCACCGCTGCCATTAGCCTGGGTGTTCCATCCTAAAAAGCTATAGTCTTCACGGGTGAAGGTGTTAGGGGTGAGGTTCTGCGCCACATCATAGGTAAAGTTCATGTCGTCCATCGAGCCTTCGCCGTTGTTGGCATCAAAGTGGACGGTGTAAGTGTTGGGTGTCCAGTTGGCTGTGTAGCTGCGGTCGCCCGTCGAGCCTTTAGCGATGGTCACCGTTTGTGTTGGCTCAGCAAGGTCGGTGCCTGTCCAGCCGTCGAAAGTGTAGCCTGGTCTGACAGGGCTGTTCAATGTGAATGTTGGCGTTTCGACATTGTAAGTGGTGGGATTGTTGGCACTACCATCGTTTAGGTTATAGGCGATATGATAGTTTGTGGGCGTCAATTGAGCATAAAAGTTGATAATCTCGCCATCGTTGACACTGAGATTATTGACACTTTGCTGGTCGGTATATGTCACTGCTCCATTGGGCGTGGTGCTCCAGCCTTCGAAAGAGTAGCCTGTACGGCTGAAGGCGTTGGCAGTTAGGTTCTGCGCCGTGTGATAGGTAAACTGCTGGTCGCTCATCGTGCCGGTGGCATCGTTATGGTTCTTATCGAAGTGGATGGTGTAAGTAGCCCATCGGATAGGGAAAGTTCCTGTTGCCGAGCCTGCGTAGTTGCCCGCTCCGGTAACGGTAACGGTGCCTGTACCTGCGCTGCCGTTGTTACTCCACGAGAGAGTATAGTCGGTGCCTTGCGTTAATGTTGTGTTGCCGTAGGTGACGGTAGGCATAGGCATTGGCTTGTGGTTGGCGTCGCTCACCCAGTAGTCTCCAGCAGGCACAGTGACCATAGTGTTGCTGTTGGTCATCGGTGCGTTGGGCACGAACTCAAGATACACCTTGCCGAAGGTCTTTCCTTGCGGTATGGTGACTGTGATGGTGTTCTTGTTGCTGCTAGTCGAGTAAGTACATCCAGTGACATTGGCATCGCTCAAGGTCTTAACCGTGGCGCCGTAGAACCAAAAATGGGAACTTTCGAATACCAATGTAACGACACTTCCAGTGTAAACATCGGTGAAGGCGTTTGTCACAGTAAAGTTGAGTGTGCCGTTGATGGTCACTCTGTTGCCTCCAACGTTGATTACTTGCACATTGTCGAAGGTCTGGCTAGTACCTGATACTGGCTGTTGGCTCGACGCCATTCCCAAGAAACCTTGTATGCGCCAAACGTGCAAACTTGTGTTGCCATTGGTGTTCGAATAGCCATCAAAGGTCATTGGTTCTGTCACCATGGCTTGAGCCGTCTGTCCGAAAGCGAGTGCCACTAAAAGCAGCATCGCCGAAAACACATATTTATAAAGAGCCTTCATTTATTTTATTAAGATTTTTTGTGTCTTTTCATTTAATTTCAAAATGTAAACGCCGGTTTGTACGGACGCGGCGCGCCACGTCCCAACACCATTGATATATTGTGTGGCAATCATGCGACCCATCACGTCGAACACCTGTAGCTCGCCGTTGCCGTTTACGATGATGTCGTTGCCGCTTTGATAAGCGAAAATATCGGCCTCTGAGCCTGTCGAAGGGCTGAACACTATCACGAATCTGTCGTGTCTATCGGTTGGTGAGCCAACAAATGTGTAGCTGCTGGTTTCGGTTAAATCGACAACCACATCTTCTAATTTATCAATCAATTTTACGTTCTGTACGGACGCGCCACGGCACGTCTCTACGGAAATTGTATATTTTCCCATTTCTTTTGCCTTGAAATTCAACGGCATCTCGCCTTGGCGTTCTGAACCGACAATAGCGTAATCTTTGCCGTCTTGCGGAATATACAGTTTTGTGCTGCCGTCGAAGATCTGCAATTTCGTCATGGTGCGGTCGCTGTCGAAACGCACGATGGCACGGTCGATGACACTGCCGTTGTTTCCTTTGCTGAGGTTAATAACCAATGAGGCATCATCGTCACGGTTGCCTTTTACGTTTTTCGAACTTGGAGTGAATGTCACAACATCGCCGTCAGCATCTGCATGAACGAAGACGCCTTCCATCGCGTTAACAGCGCTGCTTGTTGCAGGAATTATCTCCGAACCTTCAGCATTCATACAATAAAAATCTTTATCGACAGTGGCATTCTCGCCCCACGGGTTACCCACAAGGTTCCAGCCTTCAAAATCAACATCATCGGTCTTGGTGAGCGTGACAGTTCCATCGCCGCTGTATGGTGCGCCTACAAAGTTGAGCGTCACATCGTCGCTGTTGGCGTAGAGGTAGCCTTGACCATTTTCCAAAGCATGGAATGGATTTTCATTGTCATCTTGATGGGCTTTGTAGTTCTCCCATTCAGCATCGGCCGATTGGTTGAAACGGTAGAGGTCGTAGGTGTTGCTGGTGAGAGTATTCACATTCGTAACCCAGGTTTTTCCTGCCAAAGGAGAAGCTATGAGGTACCAGCCGGTTTTCACGTTGTTGTCAGAACCATAGCCCACAATATTTTTTGACAAGGTGACAGTATTCGGGGCTGCGGTGAGATACCCTGGCTTGGTATCACCGCCATCAATGCGAGCATATATGGCATCACTGTTATCCCAATTATATGATGTACCCATGCCGCCCTTCAAACTTTGACATGCATAAAACATTCCCTCACTATCATCAATATACACTTTGTCAGTGTTCCATAATGTGCTGACATAAATAGTGGTGAGGGCGTAGCAATCGTAGAACATGCGTACCATATTTCGTACTTCCGATGTGTTCCACCCAGAAAGGTCTAATGTGGTAAGTTGATGGCATTCGCTGAATAAATATGACATATCTTGTACTGCCGACGTGTTCCACCTGGAGATGTTTAATGAGAACAGTGCCGTGCAGTGGGAAAACAATCCATCTAAATCAGTGGCTTTGGAGGTATCCCATCCAGAGAGATCTAATGTGGTCAGACTTGAGCAGCCAGTGAACATATTACTCATGTCGACCACTTTGGATGTATTCCATTCAGAGATACCTGTAATTGTTGTCAGGCCATCGCAACCGAAGAACATTTGCTCCATTGTTGTAACATTTGCGGTGTTCCATCCCGATACATTAATTGTGGTAAGGCTGAAATTGCTGACGAACATCATTTGACAACTTGTCATATTGTCGGTGTTAACATTGTGAAGGTCAATGGTCGTGCAGTTTTTCATAAAATAGAACAATCTAAAACAACTTCCTGTGAAACTGACATTGCCGGTGGCGGTAACACTTGTAACCTCCGTTGTCACGACGTCGTCGCCCCATTTGTTTTCAGCGTTAAACTCACCCCAGTTGAGCGAAAGCGCTCCGGTGGTGCTGTCGTAGGTGTAGCGCGTCAAGACTTCCACTGTGACAATGGCATCTTCGTCAGCAATAACAAAAGTATTGCCTTTGATGTAATTGCCGTTAACTAAAAACAGTGCGCGCTCTTCATCAGGAACAGTGCCTGTGTAGCTCAATGTGACCTCGGTACCAGGTGTGTAGTATGAAACGTCGTTGAAGCTGGCAGTCGCTGTGGCAGTGGCGGTTATGTCATCGCCAAGTGTGATGGTGTAAACCTGACGTGCACCATCCTGGTCGCTCGAAGCGCTTGAGCCACCGTTCTCGCTGCCTACACCCACATTTGAGGCATTAGCTGTGCCCGCCACGGTGCAGTTGTAGTAATAGTTTTGGCTGAGGTATCCTCGATTATAACCAGCGATTGTTCCTACATATTGACCCACTTCCGAAATGCTCGCTTCCAACACAAGACAATTATTGATTTCTCCATAATTATAGCCTACAATACCACCATAACCTTTATGACCAGAACCATTATAGGTAATACTTGCTGAACATGTGCAATCCGTAATGATTCCTTCATTTGAATTTGTACCTGCAATGCCTCCGTGAACATCGCAATAAGATCCATGGATATTGACGGTGCCTGTAACGTGACAGTTTTGCACTAAGCCCGAGTGATTTTTGCCGACGATGCCACCTATTCTGTTTCCACCAGTAATGCGAGTGTCGGAGAGGGTTAGATTCTTAATAGTTCCAGCGGACAAGCAGCCAATGAAACCAATATCGTCATTTAAAGTGTTGTAAATGCGGATACCTCTAACAGTGTAGCCACAGCCATCAAAGATGCCTTGGAATGGTGTTAATACTAGACGACCGATGGCGGTGTAGTTGTTCTCAGTGCTGGTGACATTGTCCCAGTTTGTAGTGTATGAATAGGTGATATCGTTACCCAACTTGAAATACTTTTCATCGAAATCGTTGGCTGTGTAGCTATCGGTGCCGTTCACGTTCTTGGCCAATAGGTTGAGACCGGTAGTGGTGGTGATGATATATGGATGCTCCTCACTGCCGTCGGCGCCGTCAGCGATACCCCACACGTCGGTGAATGTGGCGCTGACAGTAACATCAGATGCTGGCATATCAAAACTGTTGCCGCTGATGGCATGGATGCTGCCGTCGTCGTATGTGTAAGCTAAGTTATATCCGGTGTTAATAGTGCCAGTATAGCTTAGTGCGACATTCTGTGTAGCGCCGCTGTAGATAGTAGTAGCGATGCCGTTATTGTAGCTGAGAGCCGTGGTGCCGATGGCGGTGAGGCCACTCAAGCTGTACGCTGTCTGGTTTCCCGCCAAGGCGATGTTCTCTTCCAATGTGATGACACGTGCACGACGGGCACCGTTGCAGTCGCTACCGTTCACGCCGCCAATGCTGGAGGTGTAGTAGTTGTTTGTTAACATACCCCCATTATTAGTGCCTACAATGGATCCCCTACTTCCACCATTATATATAGTACCGATAAAGATACAGTCTTTTATAGTGCCTTGATAAGTGTTTCCCGCAATTCCGCCGAAGTTAGATCCGATACCATCAGTGAGGGTGGCTGCACTGACACAGCCACTAATAGTACCATACGACTGTTGTCCCACGATGCCGCCATGATAAGACACACCATTTTTACAAAGGCGAATGGTCACATCGATTTCAACACGGCAATTTGTCACGGTACAATGATCAGTTTCTCCAATGATACCACCGACATTTTGAGCGCCAACAATAATGCTATTGGCAAGTATGACGTTCTTAACCGTACCATGACTAACTTTTCCGAAAATACCTTGACATTTGATATCTGTATAGATACGAATGCCGCTTATGGTTTTGTTGTTGCCATCGAAGGTGCCGTAGAATTTATAGCTGCCAGTGCCGATGGGAGTATAGTTGCTCTCATCCTCGTCGAGGCCTTCATAGCTATAGGTGATGTCGGCACCCAATTTGAAATGCGTTCCATTGAAGTTGTTGGAGGTGTAGCCATCGATGCCGTTCACATTCTTGGCCAATAAGTCGAGACCTGTGGTGTTAGTAATAATATATGGATGCTCCTCAGTGCCGTCGGCAGCTGGTGTGTTGGTGACACCCCACACGTCGGAGACGATGGCGCTCACACTGACGTTATTGTCAGGCATGGTGAGAGTGTTGCCATTGACAGTGGCGTTATTTGTGGCAGTAAAGCCAGTGCATCCGTAACCCAAAGCCAGCGCACTATTGTATCTCAGCTTGACGTTTTGTGTGGCTCCGCTGTAGAGAGTGGTGGTGGTGCCGTTGTTGTAGTTGATGGCCGTGGTGCCAATGGCGGTGAGACCACTCAAGCTGTACGCTGTCTGGTCGCCCACAAGAACTATGTTTTCATCTAAAGTGATGACACGGGCACGGCGGGCACCGTCACAGTCGTTGCCGCTGGGGTTTGCTATGCCAACGCCAACGCCCCAAATACCCTCTGTGGTGTAGTAGTTGTTGGTAAGGATGCCTGCGTTTTTTCCTGCAATGGCACCGTAGTAATTATTTGCATCGACGATGCTTCCAGTATACAAACAGTCCTTGACAGTACCAGTAGAGGCGTTTTCACCAACAATGCCACCATAATATCTGACGTTAGGCATGCCATTTTTGACAACGATAGCCGCACTGATGCAGCCAGAAACAGTGCCACTGTTTTCACCAACGATGCCTCCATGATAAAGAGAAATATCGTTTTTCGGTAATATTTCAACAGAACCTTCTATGCGGCAATTCGTCAAGATGCCATTGTTCCAAGCTGTGATGCCACCGACATAAGCTTTGCCTTTTAATATGCTGTTAGCAAGAACAACGTTCTTCACCGTGCCATTGATACCGACACTTTTGAATACACCTTGGGAATCGTTGGTAGTGTAGACTCGGATGCCGCTGATGGTCTTGTTGTCGCCGTCGAAGGTGCCGTGGAATTTATAGCTGCCAGTGCCGATGGGAGTATAGTTGCTCTCATTCTCGTTGAGGCCTTCATAGCTATAGGTGATGTCGGCGCCCAGCTTGAAGAACTTGTTGTTGTATTCATTGCCTCCGTTCACGTTGGATGCCAGCAGGTCGAGTTGAGAAGGATACATAATGACGTATGGGTCTTCCTCACTGTCGCCGCTGCCAGTCCAAGGGATGGTAGTCCATTGCGCGTAAAGATCGATGATGGCTCCGTCCTCGGTGGTGAGACCTAAGACTTCCTGGATGTTGCTGTAGCTATCGCCGCCGCCGCCAGGCTGGGTGTTCCATCCTGCAAAGTTGAATCCCTCGCGACTGAAAGCATTGGCGGTGAGATTCTGCGCCACACCATATTCGAAGACCTGATCGCTCATCGTCCCTGTAACAGGGAAGACAACACTTCCATTCCCATTGAAACGGAAGGTGTAGGTGCTCCAGCGAATTGGGAATGTGGTGCTGGCTGAGCCGTTGTAGCTGCCCGTGCCAGTAGCGGTGACGGTGCCGTTGCCAGCCGAGGTGTTGTTAGCCCATGCTAAAGTGTAGTTAGCGCTCTCAGTGAGTTGCACCCTATTTTCAACATTCACTATACCCTTGTAGAAATACACCGTCGGATGCGGCTCGATGGCAGTGGTGTTCACCACATATTCGTTTGCCAACCCAGCGAATGAGGTGTTGGTGGCGGCAAGAGTGTAAGTGGCTGTACAAGTGACACCTGTAAATGTCTTGTTGAAACTGCTGTTGCTGCCTTGATAATAGTTACCCGAAAGGTCGTTGAAGAGACTGTTATCAATGCCAGTAATCGCCAAAGTGGTACCAGCATTGGCGTTGATAGTGCCTTTGAAAGTAATCACATTGGTGTTGTCGCCTGCAACATATTCAACATCGCCCCATGATGTGTTCAATTTTTTGTATGCTCCTGAGATATGAACAATCTCGTTGAACGGCACGCTGATATAGAAAGTGTTGCCTTTGACATAAGGTCCTGCCGAGACCGTGATACCTGTTGTGCTGTTGTTGAGGAGATTCGGATTGGTGGCGTCGCAGAGTGCCATGCGGACGAAGAAGTCCTTGTAACCCCAGGTGTCGTCGTTGTCACCGCCAGCATCGAAACGGGTGGTGATGTACGACACGTCAGCGTCGAGGATCACTGAGCCTGTGCCACTGCCGCTGGTGCCACTCTTGTACTTCTGTTGCCAAAGCTTTCCGGTGGAGAGGCTGAACTCGTCGGTGCCTGTGCCACGGTGTGGGAAGTAGGCCTTGCCTGTGGAGTTGCTGCCATCAGCAAGCTCATAGCAAACTTTGTAAACGGAGTTGGTTGGACCATTGTTTATCACGCCGTTTCCATCGGCACCATCGTAGGAGTGAGTAGCGCTACCTGCGACAATCTGCACGTACTGGTAGCCGTCGTCGCGCTCTTTTTCAGTGAAGCAGACGGTGGCGTATATCTTGTAACCTATAGCTTTCAGGTAGCTGGCCGTAGCGCCTGTGCTGTTGATAAGGCTGCTGGTGCTCACCTGGGCAGGCTTATTTGCGTAGTCGTAGCTGTCGTCGATAAGCACGTATCCTTTGAGTCCGTTGTCGTCGTTTGCCTCAACCCAACCTGATGGCGGTGTGAAGCTGACATCGAGATATTTGCTGCTGCTCATGCCGCTTGAGAAACTGCTGCCGCTGAAAGTGACAAGATTGGAGACGCTTTTGCTCACCTTGGCATTGCTGAACTGAGTGCCAGTAGTCATATTGCGGTCGTAATAAGCCAGCTGGAATCCGTTGACATCGAGCACCTCGAAGCGATAGGAACGCTGACTGGTGCTCTGATATTTGAAAGCGTCGGTATCCGCCGCACTTTCAGTAACTTCCACTGTCTTGGTAGTAATGCCTTCAGGGAAGATGTAGTCGTTGCTCACTGCAGTGTAGTGCTCTACAGCATATGCCGAGAGGTTCACCGTGCGGTATTTGATGGTCTGTGCCGGCAGACTGCTTCCGCTACGCGTGATGGTGAACGTGGTTTTGTGGGTGCTACCGTTGTACGATGCCTCAATGGTGAAGGTCTGAGCCCAGACATTCTGTCCAAAAGCGACAGCCGCCAAAACCATTATTGTTGAAATGATTTGCTTGAAAGTAAAAGTTTTTCTCATGTATAATTTTTATTTTTTATATCTTGATTTTTGAAGGTGCAAAAATATACTAAAAATAGCGAACGGATTTTATTCTGCGTGTAAAAGATTTTATTTTGCGTGTATTTGGTGTCGCAATTTTAAGAATTGAGACAAATATTTTTGTATTTTTGCGCCCTCAAATATTAATAAAAGGTATAATGAAGGAGATGCAGTTTTCGGCAGTGGTGATGATGACGCTGATGGCGTTGGCGCTGGTGTTCATGTTACCGACCAAGGTTAATGAAGACCGTGCGGCGAACCGCTCGCGCTGGCTCATGACAGGCGGTATGGTGCTGATCGGAGTGCAGTTCCTCATTCAGTATATTAGTGACATGCGCACCTCCAACATGATGCATGCCGTGATGGTGAACCTGGTGCTTTTCATCCCCGCTGCAGTGCTGATGTCGCTCAGTGTCATCAACCTGGAACGCCAGGGACGCATCAAACGCATCGAATGGATAATAGGCGTGGCGACATGGATTGTTGCTACCGGACTTGTGCTTTGCAAAGCGCTTGTCGCAGCCAGTGTGATATATGGAATCATGCAGATTTACTACAGCTATCTTCAACTTCATGAGCTGTCGCGTCTTGAGTTTCTGCTTGATGACTACTACGACGACGGTCGCCAAGGACTTCTTTGGTGGATGAAACTCACAATAGTGATTCTGTCGTTCACCACGGTGATGGTGCCTCTCATGATTTTCAGTCAAGGCTGGATTTTAGCAAGTTTCGCCCTGATTCTCTTCGTTGGAATTTTTTACATGTGGTTCTGCTTTGTGCGTTATGTCGTCTCCGGTGCGTCGACTCATCTTATTGAAGCCGAACAGAGCGCCGAGCAGGAGGATCACTCGATATCCGCAACACCGGAATCATTGTTAAGAGCTGAAAAAGCTGTGGAAAAATGGATATCTGCAGGCGGACATCTTCATAGCGGCACCACCAAGCCTATGGCGGCACAAGAGATGCAGCTTCCGCAATACCTGTTGTCGGCATGGATCAAGGCGCAAGGCTACTCCTCTTATTCAAAATGGATCACCACATTACGCGTAGAAGAGGCTAAAAACATCATCATCGCGCATCCCGAATGGTCGAACGAAGCCGTCGCCGACCACTGCGGCATCAGCCGTTCCCACTTCCAGCGGGTGTTTCTTGAGATAACCGGCGTTACTCCTACTCAGTTTCAGAAAGAGAATTAAGGAAACCCATACACCCTTCAGTGATATCATCAAACGTCGTCTCGAAATCGCCTGTATACCAAGGGTCGGCGACATCGCGGTGCTTTCCGGCGTAGCTCATCATGAGGGAGATTTTATGTTCGGTATCCTCGCCAAGAAGCCGTTTAAGATTCCGCAGGTTATTCTCATCCATCGCAATGATGTAATCGTAATATTCGTAATCCTTTTTGGTAATTTGCCGTGCCTTGCGGTAGCCATATTTTATACCTTTATTAAATAATATACGTCGTGCCGGCGGATAGATGTCGTTCCCGATCTCCTCGGTGGAAGTGGCTGCCGACGCGATCTCGAACTCCTCTGCCCTTCCGGCTTTCTCGACCTTATCCTTCAGAATATACTCCGCCATCGGGCTCCGGCAGATATTGCCATGACAGATAAAAAGAATGCGGTGGTTTTGCATAAGATTCAATCAATTAACAAACCGACAACAATTCTCGTCCTATTTCATGAACGCCATCGACAATACGCTGACGTTGCGCTGGACGCGGATTGCGCAAGCCGTTGGCATAATGAGATAAAAGCCGTTGGTTTATACCAGTAACACGGCTCAATGCAGCCATCTTAGCATACGGTTCACAAGCATGAAGCAACGACGCCACATCAACATAATTATAATCAAAAGTATAATCGCCTGTTACTAGCCATTGTGGAACGAAATCGCCGTCTTGAAGCATGCCGTCTATATGAAAACGGAGCGTGTCGGAAATTTCCTTTTTTAACTCATTGATATCATGAGCGGTAACAACAACAGAACCCGGCACATTGTCGCCCAATGCCGCACAGAAGTTCTTTTC
>Ga0310696_10005558_pt1 | contig 15193 bp, 14 predicted proteins | sample AusTroGonzalo_MG_4_FD_203885 | JGI IMG/M metagenome (GOLD analysis project Ga0310696, IMG submission 203885) | Bovine rumen microbial communities from tropical cattle in Woodstock, Queensland, Australia - Gonzalo_02 (v2) (version 2) | ecosystem: Host-associated > Mammals > Digestive system >...
TATTCCACTGGCTCGTGGGTGAGCTTCCAATGGTTACGGTTCAGGTATTCCTGGTCGTTGATACTCAGACTGTCGTTCTCCTCGGTCTCGTTGCGCATAGTTTCAATGTTGGACTGAGCAAATCTGACCTGTTTCTTCAGGTCGTCAGGCAGATTATTGGCAAGCTCGTTGGTCATGTCCATCAGCTCCGCAGCATGACGCCATGAGAGTTGGTAGGGATAGCTTTCTATTTCTTTGTTGAGTGTGTGACAGATAGCCTTTTGCTCCGTAGATGTGGCTGTGCTTCCCATTTCCGTCATGAGCGCCACTTTAGCACGAAGGGCTTCGTAGCTGGTCTTGAGGTTGAAGGTTCTGGGCTCGTCGTAGAGTTTCTGTACCATCGTGATGAAATTATACTGGAAGACTTCAGCCAGCGTGTCGGTGTCGAGCGCCTTAGCACGTTCAGGCTCCTTTTTGCGAATATCGAACAGCATATTCTGCGCTACGCTGAGAGCTGTGTTGCTGCGGTCGAGATATTCATCGCCGTCATAGGACTTGATCTGCGGTATGGAATTGAGCTTGGGACAGTGGAACTCGTACATAAGACCGGTTGTCATGTAGTACTTATGCTTGTTGTCGGTGGGTTCGTCCTCTTCGTAGCTATACCACGTGAGCAGATAGGTGGAGCGGAAGCCGTCATCATCCTTGAAACCGATGATACGTGCGTTCATCATGGGGTGAAGCAAGAGCGGGAAAGTCTCGCCACTTTCGCCATAGGCTATTCTGACGCCAGGAAAGACTGCCTGCTCGTCGTCAGCCACATAGCTGTAGTAGCTGGAGGCAAAAGGCGACTGTTTGTCGAATGCATCAAGGATTTGGCGCAGGGGCAGGGTGGGATCATCAGGAATGTAGCGGAACTCGAAGCGGTAGCCGTCGAGATAGAGCGGACCAATGTTTGCCCTGTTTTTTCCAAGCTTCACCGCGTGGATTTTGTTCTTAGGAACAAGACCTGCGCCATCGAGTGCCGTAAAGATGATGTTGGCACTGTCCTTGCTAGTGGGAATCCATTGCGAAGAAATGTTCTTGGGAAACTTCTTGTCGAGCGTTTCGACAAAGGCCGTACGCATGGCTTGTGCGTGTTTGTTCTCCTGTGCGTGAAGAAATAAGGTACCAATAGGCATCAACAGGAGTGTTATTGTAATAATAAGTTGTTTCATAATTATTCGTGAAATTCGTTTAATTCGTGGTTTTAAAAACTAATATAATTAGCAATGCTGTCTCTTTTAAACTCGTTTGTAGCCTGTTCCACCTGTTTGCCAACAATGCGGTTCACCATCTGTTGCAGACGCGCATCAGCAGCAATCAGTTTCTCCAACTGCGCTGAGCCAACGCTGTCGTCAAGTCCATCCATTTCTGCTTCTAGACGAGCAATGCAGTCTGCGAGGCTCTCGGTTGCTGAAGCGTCAGCATTCATAGGCTTTGACTCTACGGCCTCTGACTGTGATACTTGACGTTTGACAACTGTAGGCTGCTTGGGCTGAACAGGTTCAGCCTGAGCCACGAGTGGCTGTTCTGCTGGCTGCGAGGTTTCGACAGCTTCGTGCTGGGGCTCCATCTTTTCGGTAGCAACGGGATGCTGTGCCGTCAGCAGTGGCTGCTCAGTGGATTTTTTTCCCAGATGGAAAACTAACAACAGGACTATGCTGGCTGCGATGCCAGTCACGAGCCATCTCAAGGCCATAATCTTAGGTTTCTCCCTAACAGCCTTAGGTTGTTTGGGCAACTTATCGCTGTCTGTGCTGTGAAGGCTGTCGGTTGTGTCGGCCTCAGGGTCAATATCAATCTTACCGTTGTCAAAGAGTGCGAACATCTCTTTATATTCTGCCCACTCCTCATCTACCTCGTGTGTACGGAAGTATTGTGCCAGCACGTCTTCCTCGGCCACGCTGGTTTCGCCAGCCATGAACTTGCTGAGCAATTGTGCTATTTGCTGTTTCTCCATTTGTGTTTTCATTGTTGGTTCCTCCTCTTCAGTTTGTTAAGTAATTCATTACGGGCTCTCGATAGCAGTGTTGATACTGATGTCTGCCTAATACCCAGGATGTCGGCAATCTCACCTAACTCACGGTGCTCCAACTGTCGCATCCTCAACACCAATCCAGCAGTAGAAGGCAGACTGTCTATCTGTTCACCTATCCAGTGTTCCAGCTCCGTATATTCCAGTCGATCGTGCAGCGAGTCCTCATCTATCAGTGGCATCGTGTGGGCTATCTCCGTATGCTGATGCGCCGTGCGCCATTTGTCAATACACACCCGTTTCGTTATGATGACGGTCGAAGCATTCAGGTGGGTAGCGTCGCTGAGCTGTTCGTGCAGGTTCCATAGCTTCAGCATCACGTCTTGCGCAATGTCCTCCGCATCGTCCTGGGCATATCCGAATCGCTCGGCTATCGACACGGCTTTTGCGCGCGTCCCACTGGCCATGTATGTAAACTCTTTCTGTGTCATTACATCTATATAACGAACATCCTCCTGCAAATTAAACAAGAAATCGTTATTTTTTTCTTTTCCTCTCATATTAACGTCATATTCCACCTTTTATTGCTATCTCGCCCCACCCCTTCCCCAGCCTTATAGACAGGAAAAGTCCTCCTAAATTTGTGCATTTCGAAAAGAATGTTTACCTTTGCACCGTAACTGAAACATAGAACTGATGAAACAAGCATACATACTCCTTACCATAGCCGTACTGATGATGGGGTGCGGCAATAGCAACAAGAATCTGACTAAGGAAGAAACTGTCGTAGGACCAGACTTCTCTGCCGACTCGGCTTTTGTATTCTGTCAAAAGCAATGTGACTTCGGACCTCGCACTATGAACAGTGAGGCGCATGAGTTGTGCGGACAGTGGATAGTGGAAAAATTCCAAAGCTACGGCATGAAGGTCACGGAACAGCGAGCTACGCTCAAGGGATTCGACGGCACTCCCCTGCTCAGCAATAATATCATTGCCCAATATCAGCCAGAAGCAGAACAGCGCATTATGATATGTGCCCATTGGGACAGTCGTCCTTGGGCCGACAACGACCCCGACGAAGCCAACCACACGAAACCCGTGATGGCTGCTAACGACGGAGCCAGCGGTGTGGGCGTTATGTTGGAAATTGCCCGATTATTGCAGGCTGATACCTGCCAGTTACCTGTAGGCGTTGATTTCGTATGCTTCGATGCAGAGGATTGGGGCAGTCATGATGATAGTGACTCATGGGCCCTTGGTGCGCAGCACTGGGCAAAGCTGTACAAGCTCTCAACTCTCAACTCTCAACTTTCAACTATCCGTTACGGCATTCTCCTCGATATGGTAGGCGGACAAGGTGCACGTTTCTATCAGGAAGGTTATTCAAAGTATTATGCCAACCACGTAGTGAAGCGTGTTTGGCAGGCAGCTGCGACGGCAGGCTATAGCAGTTATTTCCCACAGGAAGATGGTGGAGGCATTACGGACGACCACGTTCCCGTGAATGAAGTTGCAAAGATTCCCTGCATCGATATCATTAACTATTATCCCGACTGCGAGCAGAGCAGTTTCGGACCTACATGGCATACCATCTATGATGATATGGAGCATCTGGACCGCAGCACACTGAAAGCCGTAGGTCAAACCCTGATACAAGTACTTTACACGGAAAAGTAACGTCTGACATCAGACATCTCACATCAGACATCTTACAGTTGTCCGGCTTCAACCATCAGCACCACACGTTCTGTCAGTCGGTCGGTGCCCTCTGCGTCGTATCCTTTCTTCAGCGAAGCACCAAACATCCAGGCAAACGCCTGCCACATGCCAGAACGCACAGGACCGATAAAGGCCTGCATAGCCTCATAAGCCGTTGAGTGGCACTCACGATCCACGAGTTTAATCAACAACTTACCCTGCGAATATGTCAGTTTCTTCATCTCAGGCTTATATTGTTTCACCACCGACTGCTCCACGCGCTTCAAATGTGCCTTGCGCTCTTCGGGAGGTAGCGTCTCTGTAAACTCAGCCGTCTCAATAATAATCTGACGTGCCTGTTTGGCTAAGGGCAACACCTTCTTTACATTCTTAACCAGTCTGAGATACGCCTGTTGCTGACGTTTGCTCTTGAATGTCAATTCTGGATACACATAGACATTAGACATCTCCATATATTGTATGGAATCGCCATCCACCAGCGTCTTACCTACCTTCACCGTAGGCACAAACGTTGGATCGCCCGTCTCCTCCTGGGCCATTACCGTCAGCCCCGTCAGAAGTACTGTCAATAAAATCAGTAGTCGTCTCATCTCACTCTAATGGTGCATTCTTCAACTGAATGAGGGCCTCAGCAAGCTGATCAGGACAGGAAGTACTTTTGTTACCACAGCGCACACCTTTTATCTTCTCTATAACATCGTCAATCTTCTGACCACGCACCAACAAGCTGATACCTTGAAGGTTACCATGACATCCACCCAAGAAGAACACCTGCTGGATAATATCGTTCTCGTCTGCAGTCACATCAATGAGTTTCGAACAAGTACCTTGTGTCTGATACTGAATATGCTTTGTTGCCATCGTTGTATAAGTTTTTAAAATGCGCTGCAAAAGTAGTAAAAAGTTTGCGTCATGCCATCAAAAAATCCCATTACACGCTTTAATTTAAGAATTATTATCTACCTTTGCAGTTATATTACCTTTGCATCGTGAAAAGAATGTTCACCATAATATGCGTCATCTTTTTCTTTATCTTGCAGGGATGTGGTAATCTGCAGAAACAGGATGACAACGTGATGACCAACGATTCGTTGGCCATAGGACTTTGTCGTCAATTTGAAGGTGACGGAACACCCAACGAGCGTATATTGGCTCATTATATCCTGGCTCGCACTTACGTCGCTATGGGCGATGTGTCGCAAGCCATTGAGGAACTTCAGAAAACAACGGTTTGGGCCGACTCAACAGCTATTGACTGCGATCCTCGTTTGATTGCCATGATGCATAGCCAGATTCATCAACTTCAGACGCAGACACAGGAATCGTCTAGCACTCCATTCTGGATAGTAATTTCTTCCGTTCTGTTCCTTGTCTTATGTGCTGTTGGTATTCTGTTCTATAAGAAAAGAGGTAAAACGAAAATTGCCGACTCGCACGAAACTAAGATTTACGATACAGAAACTTATATTCGCTTCAAAGACCAAAGTAAACGCCCTCAACAAGTTATCACGAAGGAAGACTGGAAGGCTCTTGAGGATATGGTTGACGAGTATCTGCCTCATTTCAGAAAGAAGGTAGATCCCAATCACAACATGAAGCCAACAGACTATTATATCTGTATGCTGATCCGCCTTCACTTTACACCTTCTGAGATTGCTGTTTTCCTGGATATCACCCTTCAAAATCTGTATTCGCGACGTAAGCAGTTGCTGAAAAGTGTGTTTAATATCGTGGGGAAACCTGATGAGTTCGACTTATTAATACAGGAAATCCAATAATCATCAATTCACTGAAACTAAACCACTTACAAGATCTATTTAGTGCTTGTTTACACAATGTTTAGTACTTGTTTAGTCATTTTTCTTGAAATTGTTTGGCAGAAGAGGACTAAACGATTACCTTTGCATCAGACTCTAAAAAAACAACAAGATGATGAAGAAACTCTTATTTCTCCTGACACTGACACTCGCATCCTTAACAACGCATGCTACAGGATACGAAAGTGACATCATTTATATTGATGGTACGCAATGGAAGTTGCTAGGAAGACCCGTCTATGCTGACACCACACTCATGCATAATCTCAAAGTCGTACTTCCCAAAGATCGTACGATTAGATCATCCAACTGGGATGGTTTCACAACATACTGGACCATTCAGCAAGGAAAACTCTGCTTAGACAGCATTCAATATGAACTTTACGACAGTTCAACAAAGAAGACATGGGCAGAGTCTCTTCCCTTGGATACGTTGCGACGCGTGTTCAACAAATACGTCGAGGGAAATCGTATTGTTGCAACTTGGTTCACCAACGACATTCGCCTGGCCAAAGGAAAAGTTATTTGGTACCAGCACTCATTCTTTGAGAGAAACTACGAAAACGAGCAGATTATCAGTATTGCCCAAGGAAAAGTGACTAAAAAGCAAGAGTTCCACAACTACAAAAAAGAAGGTTTCTCCTTTGACCAGGTAAGGGATACTGATTTTCCCAAAACAATAAAAGAGAAATTCCCCATACATCTGGAGAACTACCCCGAACTGGCTGATGCTAAGCGAGTCGTATTCAGTATTCGTAAGGCTCGTGTTGACGAGAAAGGAAACCTTGTTGAATGCGAAGTAAAAGTGCTTAAGCCTGATGACAATGAGCGACTTGCAGCTGAAATGGCAGAGGCCTTAAAGGCCTACCACCCTTGGCGTGTCATGTACATCAATGGAGAATATCGTGCCTACGGCATTGAATACTGGACTTTCCCATTAAGGTTAGACAAGGAATAAAACCCTATATTAATCATAGTAGTCCCTGACGGAATCAATATCTTGCTTACCTTTGCAACGTGAACGTCAACTATAAACTTAAAACAAAAACCAAAACTTATGAAAAGATTAATCCTTTTGATGGCTGTAGCGCTTATGAGTGCTATGCAAGTGAACGCTCAAGAAAAAGTATCTGAAAAAGAACTCGTTGGTGCATGGATGATGGATTCTATGCTTTATGACAACGGAAACATCATTGTTTGGGGGCTGAAAAGAGGCTACCGCCAATTCAAATATTACGGTCCCAACGGAGAATATGCAGCTGCTGGAATCTCAATAACAAAGACAAGCAGTGGAACAACCAGTCTATCGATTAGGCCTCAAGAGTATGGAGTATACACTTTTAAAGACGGCTGGTACTCTGAGATGGGACGAAAAGCCACCAACGACGGAATGAAACTCACAGACAAGACCACCTTCAAAGGAAGATATCAGAATCATCTGGACGTATGGAAAAGAGCCAATCTCTCTGACAAGGCAGTAAAATACATTGTCGACTGCTGCAAGAAAAAAGACATACCAACCAATGTTGAAGAGGATATCTTGAAGGAGATGTTTAGTAAATGATTTTTTGCCATTAGATTGCAAAAGAGCTACAGTCTTAATACATGTTCCCACGGTGGGACTGCTTTAGTCCCACGCTGGGAGCATATCAGTCCCAGCGTGGGAATCATTTTTACTTCCAAATAAACGTGCTTTTTTAGGCGAAACTCTTGCAAAACGAAGAAAATAATTCGTACCTTTGCACCTATGAAACACAGGATAACCCTTTTTCTTTTCATGTTAACACTCACAGCTACTGCCCAACAGGAACAGACTTGGGAACAGGTGTGGCAGGAGATAATGACACCTGAAGACGTTGAAGATGAATCGGAGGTAAGTCTGGAAGCCTATTATGATCAACTGCAGCAACTGGCTGAACACCCTTTAGATCTGAACCATACAACCCGTGAGGAACTGGAACTACTGCCGTTTCTGTCGGACCAGCAGATTATGGACCTGATGGAATACCTAAACAGATACGGACCGATGCGCTCGATGAACGAACTGAAGATGGTGAGCTCACTCGACTACCAACAGATTACCCTATTGCCTTTCTTTGTCTATGTGGGTGAAGTTCCCAAAGAAGAACCGCATTTCCCCTCTTTTCAAAACATCATGAAATACGGCAAGCACACCGTGACTGCAACAGGGAACATCCCTTTTTACGAACGAGAAGGCGATCAGAACGGGTATATGGGCTATCGTTATCGCCACTCCTTGCGCTATGAGTTCTCCTATGGAAACTATGTGAAGGCAGGACTTATAGGTGCCCAGGATGCAGGCGAGCCTTTCTTTGCCAACCAGAACAACTGGGGTTACGATACCTATTCTTATTATGTACAACTGAAGAAGCTGGGCATCATTGAAAATGCCGTATTAGGAAAATATAAAGTTTCGGCAGGTATGGGACTGGTGCTCAATACGAGTTTTCAACTGGGAAAATTGGCTACGCTGCAGAATATGGGACGACAGACAAACACGCTGCGAGCGCATAGCTCACGTTCAGAGGCCGACTATTTCCAAGGAGTAGCAGCTACCATCAGATTATCCAAGCCATTGACATTCACCGCCTTCGCCTCATACAGGCCTATTGATGCCACGCTGAATAGTGACGGAACAGCTGCCACCATCATTACCAGTGGCTATCATCGCACACCCAACGAGATGCAGAAAAAGCACAATACCAATCAGACGGCCTTCGGTGGAAGTGTTGGCTATCGACATAACGGACTGCGCTTGGGAGCTAATGCCGTCTATACATACATGGACCGCATGCTATGTCCCAATACGGAAACGCTCTATCGCCGTTATTATCCGCAAGGAGACAGATTCCTCAATGCCAGTCTCGACTATGGATACACGCACTATCGCTTTACCCTTCACGGTGAAACAGCTATGAATAAAGAAGGTGCAATAGCTACAGTCAACAGTTTGAGCCTTCATCTTTCAGGAAACATGAGTGTAGTAGCCATCCAGAGGTTCTACAGCTATCGCTATAACGGACTTTACGCGCATGGTTTCGGCAATAGTTCACGAACACAAAACGAAAGTGGCATCTATCTTGGAGCCACTTGGCAACCCCTCAGTCGCCTACATCTTCAGGGATATGTCGACTATGCCTATTCGCCCTGGTCCCGCTATCAGGTATCACAGGCCTCGCATTCATGGGATATGCTATTGCAAGGCACGCTACAATGGCGTCAATGGAACCTGCAGGCACGCCATCGCACCCGTTTGCAACAGAAAGATGATGATACCAAAAAGAGGCTGATACCCTATAATGAGCATCGCACCCGACTGAGCATTACGCATACTTCCGACGCCGGTTGGACATCCAATACGCAAGCCGATTATGTCTATACGGTATATAAAGAGATGTCGCAAGGCTGGATGGTCAGTCAGCAGACAGGCTATCAACAGGACACTTGGCAAGCCAGTATGTCGCTGGGCTATTTCGATACCGACAGTTATGCGGCACGTATCTATCTCTACGAACGACAGTTGCAGCACGAGTTCACCTTCCCGTCCTTCTATGGCAACGGTCTGCGACTGTCTCTCTATGCACACATCAGCCTCAACGACCATCTGCGATTAGCCACCCGACTGGGTTACACCAACTATTTCGACCGTTCATCCATTGGCACCGGCTTGCAGGAAATCGCACAATCGCACACCACCGACCTGGACATCCAACTGCGTTGGAAGTTCTGAAAACGCACACAGTGTTACAAGAACTAAAGCATTGTTAATTATCATTTATACCGGCAAACTTTTTCCAGGAAACAATTGTAGTTCCGACAATAATTAATTACTTTTGCACCACCTGACTATATAAAGTCTTTATTTATCAATAACTCATTTAAAACTAACTTATTAAAACAAATGGTAAACCTATGTAAATGCCTTGGTAGGCATGGAAGCGTAGTTCTATTGGCTATCCTTTCCCTTGTGTTTGTGAGCAACGCGAATGCTCAGCGTAAGACAGACCAGCTTGACCGTGGTCTTGTGGCAGTCAAAGTATCCTCTGGAGTCTATGTCAGTTGGCGCGTACAGGCCGACGAGTATTATGGCGTCACCTATAAGCTTTACAGGAACGGTTCGTTGATTGCACAGAATCTCTATACTTCTAATTATACTGATGCAGGCGGAAATACCTCCAGCACCTATACCGTTGCGGCTGTCAGAAATGGTGTGGAGGGACAGGCCTGTGCAGCCGCATCAACCTGGGCAAACCAATATCTGGAGATTCCTGTCTCCAACGTGCAGGCACGTAGTGGCGTGACCGTGTGGAAACAGAACAATCCCTCTACGGCAATGGCCAACTATACCATCAACGATATCTCCCTGGGCGATGTGGACGGCGACGGCAAGATCGACTTTATCGTGAAACGTAAGAACCAGACCGACCAAGACAACCTCTTCCCAGTCAACAACTACCAGATGTACTGTCAGATTGAGGTCTACGCCTCAACCATCAACTACGGTCGTCTGTGGTGGATTGACTGTGGACCCAATATCTGCTATGGTGCCGATGAGCAATGGGATGCCGTGGCCTTCGACTGGAACGAGGACGGCTCGTGCGAGGTGCTCTATCGCGGCGGTGCCAACACCGTGATTCACCATGCCGACGGCACCACAGAGACCATTGGTAATGTGAATGAGAATATCCGCAACGGCATCACCCATACCGCCAATATGACCTTCTCTAACGCTGGCGAGGAGTGGCTTATGTATATCAATGGCCGCAATGGCTATACCTACGACGTCATTTCCTATCCGTTGCCTCGTGGTAATGCTTCCGATTGGGGCGACAGCTACGGACACCGTTCCAGCAAGTACTTCATGGGTGCTCCCTACCTGGATGGTGTGAATCCCTATATCTTCCTTGGACGTGGTATCTACACCAAGATTGATGCCTGCACCTATCGTGTAAACAAGAGCACAAATAAACTGTACAAGGTGGGCAACACCTGGCATAGCTACACCAATAGCGGATGGTACGGACAGGGCAATCACAATTTCTCTGTGGCCGATGTCGACGAGGATGGTAGCGACGAGATTATCTATGGTTCGATGGTACTCGACTTCCACACAGCCGACACCTCGCTGCACGGCTGCTCTTCTACAGGTCTTGGTCATGGTGATGCTTCGCATACAGGCGATCTGGACCCCTACAGAAGAGGTCTTGAGACCTTTGCTTGCAACGAAGACAATCCTTGTAATAACTTCCGCAACGCCACTACCTGCGAGATCTACGCACGAACGATGGGTAGCGGTGACGACGGACGTGCCATGGCTGGCAACTTCACCAACCAGTATCCTGGTGGTATCGGCGCCTCTACGGGCTCGGGCATCATCCCACTGAGCTATGTGCAGCCCAATCCCACCTCGCCCGTCTATATCAGCGACATGAGCAACAACTGGAATGGACAGACACCTTATCCTATGGCGCTCAACTTCCGTATCTACTGGGATGGCGACCTGCTGTCGGAAACCATCAATGGTCCTGGCTCTAACGAGAGCTATCTCTACGTCGACAAACTGGGACAGCGCATCTTTGACACAGGTCACGGCACCTATGCCACAGCTTGTATCAACGGCACGAAGAAGAACCCCTGTGCCGTAGGTGATATCTTAGGCGACTGGCGCGAGGAGATCGTCATGCGCTCGTCAGACAATCGTTTCATCCGTGTCTATACCACCGTTGTGCCTACTGAGCATCGCATGCAGTCACTCTGGTACGATCATCAGTATCGTCAGGCAATGGTATGGCAAACGGAAGGCTATAATCAGCCCGCTCATCCCAGTTTCTTCGTGGGAGAACTGGAAGGCTTTACCCAGGCACCTCCTGCACTCACCTGGACGGGTCGTACAGGTATTGGAAACAATGGTTCTATCGCTACCTCGCTCAACGGCAAGGATGTGTTTATATGGCCTGACGGCAATGGTTCACAGTATTCTGTCAATATCAACGCTGGTGCTCAGCCCGCTACACTTTTCCTTAATTCTCGTACTACTATTGAGGGTGGCGACCGTGTGCAGTATCTTGAGACCAAGCATACATGGGACCGTATCCGCCTCACGGGCAATGGTCTCTCTGGAGCTACCAATCTCTGCAAACAGGGCTCTTCTGCCGCTCATCTGCCTTACGTCACCCACACTCATACGGGTAAGACCGATGTATGGCAGGGCGCACTCATCTGTAATGGTAGCATTACCAATAGCGATCTCTGGGCCAACCGCTTCACGGAACTGTTTCTGGGCTCCGACCTTGCAGCTACTGAGAGTTCCTATAAATCAATTGATATGGAATATGGCTCGGCCCTCTATATCACTAGTAATCTGAAGACCACGCCCTATGTCAACGACAACGGCTATGCCCACATGACGGTGGGCAGCCTGACCATCAAGGAGGGCGCACGACTGGTGTTTGATATCAACGGCAACGCTAATGCCAATGGCGACCGACTGAACATCGGCACCCTCTTTGTTCGTACGCAGGATTGGCAGTATGGTCCTGAGTACCTGATGCCTGTCATCGACATCCGCTCTAACGGCGCTCTGGCCGATGGCGACTATCTGTTGGGCACCCTTCAGGAGATGGCCGACGGTTCGGCCAGTCTGATGGACATTAAGGTGGAGTGTACGGCTCAGGTCAGCGGGCACTTCGGCACCGTGTTCTTCAACGAGGCCAACAGCAGCTATTACCTGCATGTGGGCAATGCCATTGATGCCTCTTATCAGGTGGATACCGCTATCTATATGGACGTGCTGGCACAGAACTTCGAGGGTACCGACTGGCTGGACAACTGGACTATCCTCCTGCCCGGTCGCCTCACGGCCGTGCAGCAGGCCAACAGCGCCAGTGGCTCAAAGAGCATCTGGCTGAAGAGTGTGCTCGATGCCAACAATGGTACATCGGCTATCTACACCATTCCTGCCATCTCGCAGTATGCCAACACCAGTTCCTATATGTTTGAGTTCGACTTTGCCCAGACCTCTATCATCGGCAGCAATGCCAACCGTGCCGGCGAGGTAATCCTGCGCGACCAGAGCGACAATGTCATCGTCACCTTCCGTGCCTTCACTGGTGCCACGACGGGCGAGATTGTCATCAACGGCAATGTCGTTGGCAGTTATGCGGTGACCAAGGGCACCTATTTCAAGACAGAGACGGCACCCACCATCAGTCATCACGTCACGCTGCAATCTTCATCAGAAGGCACCACCCTCTATGTTGACGGCACACAGATCAGCGTCTCGTCATCCTTCATCAAGGTGGGCAGCATACTCTACAACACCAACCGCTATGCTGGTCAGGTGCAGTTCGACAACATCCTTCTGAACTGCAGGGTTGAGAGCGCATACGCTGCCCGCTCTGCATTCGACGATGCTACTGACATTGAGGAAACCAAGACAACGGTTAATCCTGTGGCCTACTACTCGCTGGCAGGTCGTCGCATCGCTCAGCCAGAGTCAGGCCGTGTCTATATCGTCAAGATGTCTGACGGAACAGCCAGAAAGCTGAAGTTCTGATTATCGCTTATAGCTTATCACAAAACAGGTGGCGACTATCCCAATACAGGATAATCGCCACCTTTTTTTTCAAATAACCCTCACATGCCGTCTCAAATAAACTCGTGCTCAGAAAACTGCAGCGATACGACGAATATGCTTTAGCTTCTCCATAAACGACTCGTTGCGCTCGGCCATCAGCATGTCATATTCGTTCTGCATAGCCAAGAGTGGAGCTGCGTCAACGTCCAATGCAGCCTCCATCATCATTGCCAATTCGTGGTTGAGTGCACGCTTGCCATTCAGTACCTCATTCAATGCAGAATAAGAGATACCCATCTTCTTAGCCAGTCCACGCTGAGAAATTCCACGAAACTCCAATTCGTCCTTCAACACCTCACCTGGGTGCGTAGGCTTGTAAGGCTTCAAATTGTTGGCTATCATCATTGGGTCTTTACCTTTTACTGTAATCATGTTTCTGCCCTCCTATTTCTTTTTATAGTGATTCGACAACTCTGTTATATTACAAATGGTAGCAATCTGCTTGCCATCCTCCGTTTCTTCTATGAACTCTATCCGATATTGGTCGTTCACCTTTACAGATGATATACCTTTCTTGTCACCAACCAGCTTCTCGTAGTGAAGAGAACCGTATTTCGTTAGTCCGAGTACATTCTCCTGCTGTTTCATTAAGTTGACCACCTTTATATACTTGTCGACAATCTGAGGCTGAAACCGATGCTTTTTATCATTGGCTTTGCCCTGCGTATAGAGTTCCTCTAGATATGTTTCTTCGAATGTTACTATCATTTGCGTGCAAAGATATATAAAATTCTCGATGTTCGCAAATTTAAGAACACTTTTTTATATTTGATTGATGGAGATTAGGGGGACAACCCGTCCCGTTGATCTCAAGCATACACCCCACCCAATCTCAGAAAAGGCCTTTATATAAAAGAATGCCACAGGGACAGATACTGCCATCACAATGAAACAAACGCAAGTATAAAAGCATCTTGGACAAGGTCGTCAACGACAGCCTTGTCCTCTCTAAGAATATTGATGCATATCCCTTTCATCTTAGGATAATACATTTGGTATAATGTGCTGAAAGCGTCAGCGTCACCTTGTTTCGCTTTTTCTACTAATGTTGTTATATTTGAAGTCATGAGCGAATTGTTTCGTACTATCTATTTTGATATAGATACGTCAAAGGCTTGATGACTGCATAACGTTTAGTTAAAGAATGTAAATGTATATATATGATTATTTTCTACCCTTCACTATCTGCTCAAAATGCAGCTGCCCCCATTCTATGACGTAGCTGATTTCTCGCAAGAAGTCCTTGGCTATTGGTGTGAGAGAATATTCCACCCTTGGAGGAACTTCTTCAAATCTCTCACTTGTAACAAGTCCTTCTTGCAGTAGATAATCAAGCGTTGACGCAAGTACTTTTTCCGAAACCTGGGGAATAGTTCGGAAAAGTTCGCTGAAACGGATGCTTTCCTTTTCGTATTCCTCTATACGGAGCATCACGACCAATGCCCACTTCTGACTCATCCATTCCAAGACAGGAGCGGCTTGGCAATAATCATAATTGAGTTTCTTCTTCATAATCTTCAATACTTACCTTTTGGTTAGGGGCATAAAGCCAATACGATGATTTCTTTTGTCGGCATCTCCTTACCTTTGCACCATCAATTTTGATGATACCATTATAATAACGTAAAAAAGAAAGGAAATAGTATGAAACCCACATTACATTTTGACGGTCCGGTGTGGCGACCTCCTTATGAAGCCACTTCACAACTCGTGCAGGTCACAGCTGGCTGTACTTGGCATCGCTGCAGGTTCTGCACGCTCTATGGCAAGCAGAAATTCCGAATGTCTCCGATGTCGGAAATAGAGGAAGACTTAAAAGTAGTCCATGCTTTCCAACCACGAGCTCACCGTATATTTCTTACTGGTGCCAATCCTTTTGTGCTCACCACGAACCGCCTGACTGACATTGCATTGCTCATCAGAAAATACGTAGGCGAAGGACACCCTACCATCGGTTGTTTCTCTCGAATCACGGATATTCGCAACAAGACGGTAGAGGAACTG
>Ga0310696_10005559_pt1 | contig 15191 bp, 19 predicted proteins | sample AusTroGonzalo_MG_4_FD_203885 | JGI IMG/M metagenome (GOLD analysis project Ga0310696, IMG submission 203885) | Bovine rumen microbial communities from tropical cattle in Woodstock, Queensland, Australia - Gonzalo_02 (v2) (version 2) | ecosystem: Host-associated > Mammals > Digestive system >...
ATGATTAATGCAATGTAGGAGTTAGTGTTATGGAAATTGAATTAAAGTTATTAACAGATTTTGAAAGAACATTAAACGTATTAAGAGAAAAGTACGGAGAAGATTTTGAATATATCAACGGTGTTCATCCTAGTCAGCTGGACTACACTGAATTTCTTTCTAATTTTATTAAGAATGACACATTAGCTGATACAACAGTAGACCCGAATGCCAATGCTAATCACAGAGACATTAGAAGTTTTATGACAGAAAAGGGTAAGGCTTCTGATAAGCTTTTTGGGTTGAATAAGATATTTTTAGAGATTAAGAAGAAATGGGGCCTGAAGACTGCTAAACGGTGGTTAGAGCGGGAATATTCAAAGGCATTCTACCTCAACGATGCCACTAGTGCTAGCTTTTACCCTTATTGTTGGGCAAATGATTTAACTAGATTAGCTACTGAGGGTTTATTCTTTTTAAATGATGCTGTTTATAGTTTTAGGGATGACAATGACAATGTTGTTACTAAGAGATATAATAATCAGCCACCAAAGCACTTAACTACTTACTTTGATGATGTAATTGAGTTTACTTCATTCCTTAGTAATAGACAATCAGGTGCTGTAGGTTTACCAAACGTTATAGTATGGGCATACTATTTCTGGAAACATGACTGTGAAAATGGTTATTTTTTAAAAGACCCTGATACCTATCTTAGACAGAACTTCCAGAAATTTATATATAGATTGAATCAGCCATTTATGCGAATTGACCAATGTCGGTTTACTAATGTATCAATTTTTGATAGACCGTATTTGGAAAGCTTATTTGGCGGCCTTGAATTTCCTGATGGTACATTCGCAATTGACCAGATAGAAGAATTGATAGAGTGCCAGAAGGTATTCATGGAAGTCGTTAGTGATATAAGGTCTGATAATATGTTTACATTCCCAGTCCTTACTTATTCACTTTTATATAAAGATGGAAAATTCCAGGATGAAGATTTTGCTAGATGGTGTTCAGACCACAACATAAAATGGTCTGACAGTAATTTCTTTGTAAGTGATAATGTCGGGGTATTAAGTAATTGTTGTAGATTATTATCAGATACTAAGAAGTTAGATGCTTTCATTAACTCAATTGGTGGTACTGCTCTTTCAGTTGGTTCATGTCGTGTAAGTACAATTAACTTAGTTAGAATTGCTTATGAGGCATTCCAATACAATAAACCTAATGAGGTACCATTAAAGAGAGCTAAAGATAAATACATTAAGATACTCAGAGATAGAGTAGAACTTGATTGTAAAGCTCTTACTTCAATGAGACAAATTATTAAAAGAAATATTGAAAAGGGTCTTTTACCAAACTACTGTGATGGTGCTGTAGAATTAGATAAACAGTTCTGCACCATTGGTGGTATTGGAATGTATGAAGTAATGGATTTATTTGGTCTCATTAAAACAGATGAGATGGGTTATCATTCATATTCAGATGAAGCAATTGAATTTACTAGCCAGATATTGGATGTGATGAATGAAGTTAAGGACACCTTCTTTGATAGAAATAATTTTGAAGACAAAGATAGATTCTCCTTCAACATTGAAATGATTCCAGCTGAAAACTGTGCTGGTGTTATCTGTAATGCTGATAATCTTATCTATGACCAGGATAAGTATTTCATTTATTCTAATCAATGGATTCCACTGATGGAAAAATGTACTATTGAAGAGAAGTGTAGACTTGGTAGTTTATTTGATAAGAAATGTGGCGGTGGGTGTATAGCTCATATCAACATTGAAGGAAGATTCCCGTCAAAGCAAACAGCTTGGGATATGTTAAACTACGTAGCTCAGCAGGGTGTTATCTACTTTGCATTTACTACAAAGATTAGTGTTTGTGGAGATAAGCATGCCTTTATAGGAGTTAATAAATGTCCTATTTGTGGTAAGCCAGTAGCTGACCAATATTCAAGAGTTGTTGGGTTCTACACTCCTGTCTCATCCTATCAGAAGATAAGAAAACGTGAGTGGTCAAATCGAAAGTGGTATAAATTAGACGACTCATTATTAAGTTAAAAAGAAGGAGTTAGTTTATTACTAACTTCTTTTTTTGATATAATATTATTGGGAGGATAATAACCTATGAAACTATATTTGAATGATAAATATATTGTAATTGAATCTGAGGAAGATTTAACTGGCTCTAATGTTGTCTGGTCAGATAAAAATGGAGTAAGGCTTAATAATATAGGAGTTATTAATAATAAGGGAGATTTTACTAATTTTCCACAGTTTTATAAATATTCAGAGCCGTGGGACCCACACTCATGCCCAGAGTATTGCCCAGTTCGTAGAGGCGAAATCTTAGAGGAAATTAAAGGAGAGATTAAATATTGGGAGAAACAAAGAGAAGAATTTGATAAAGAATTTGGGTGGAACAGTATTTAATCAGATTTTACTAGTTTAAAACTGGCTAAATTTGATATATAATAATAATGTAAATGGAGGCTTATATGATATATCAGGTACCAGTAGAAAAGGTTAGTAAACTAAAGAAATTAGCTGCAAAGTTAAGCAAAAAAGGAGCTAATATTATTTGCAATGAGGTAGGAGAACCTCACCTTATTAAAAAGGATGGCTTAGAGTATTTAACCCAGGATATGGAAGTAGAAGGAACTTACAAGATTCCGGGTTGGGACTTCCTGGCTTATATCGAACATTCAAAGGGTGGTAACGTGGTATCTAAGGTTACTAATGAACCCCTTGACCAGAGCTGGTATACTGCTACTCCAAGATGCGACCATTGTCATTCAAATAGAGATAGAAAGTACACTTGTTTAGTTAAGAATACTGAAACAGGAGAAATTAAGCAGGTTGGTAAATCATGCTTACGTGATTATACAGGAATGGATATGGAAATTGCAGCTGACTTAGCTACCTTCATCAATACAGAGATGGATGAATATTTCACCGATTTCAGTGATGTTAAAAATTCAGTTGGTCCTTATACTTTCTTATATGCAGCTTATCCTTATGTAAAGAGACATGGCTATACTAAGGACACTACAGCTATGGCTATCATCCAGGATATCTATTCTTTACAAAAAGCTTCTGACGAAGAAATAGATGAATTAGTAAATTGGTTAAAGCGGAAGAATGAAGATACCTTCAACGAGTATTTCAGAAATGCTTGGGCTACTTTACATTTACCAGCTATCGAAAGAAGACACTATAATATTCTAGCTTCATTAGTAGCTTCATATTTCAGAGATAAAGCTAGAATGGCCCAGAGACAGCAAGAAGTAGCTAATACTGAATATGTTGGTAAGGTTGGAGATAAGATTACTTTCAAGGTTGTTACTTGTACTACAATCAGTAGTTTTAAGTCAGACTATGGATATAATAATTGGGTATCTATTTTAAAACTTACTGATGAAGAAGGTCATGTTTATATTTGGAAAACAAGTGGAGCTGGATGCTTACCTGGTGAAATTCTCAAGGCTACTATTAAGGGACATCAGGAATACAGAGGTGAGAAGCAGACGGTCATCACCAGAGCTTCTGTAATTGGTGGAAGTAGTGATAGAATTGAAGTTAATGGTAGAACTTCAAGAATACCTAGTTTAGATGATGAATTCAATCAGGCTCTGAATATATTTATAGAGGAAGACTAATGATAATTAAAGGTGTAACGGCTGAGGACTTCCTACAGTACCAAAAGCCGTCAATGTTTATAATTTGTCCACATTGTTCTTTTAAATGCGATAAAGAAAATGGTACTCAGTTATGTCAGAACTGGCCATTATCAAAAGCTAAGGAAATTGAAATTGATAATGATGTTCTGATACAAAGATACCTGTCTAATGATATTACTAAGGCTATTGTATTTGGTGGCCTAGAGCCACTAGATTCTTTTGATGATGTATTAACTTTCATTGAAGCATTTAGGAAACAATGTGATGATGATATTGTAATTTATACTGGGTACAGGAATGATGAAATTGAAGATAAAATTAGTTTACTTTCCCAGTACAAAAATATTATAATAAAATTTGGGAGATATATCTCTAATCAGAAACCGCATTTTGACACAGTATTGGGTGTAGATTTAGCTTCTAATAATCAGTACCGGGTTAAAATTAGTTAGGAGTAAAAATGTTTTATAAGACTACAAGTGTATCGCACTCACAATACTCATTCGAATCTATGGATGAATGTATCTATACTTTAGATATTATTAGGGCAGATAATGTTGCTAGAGTATTTTTGTCTACAACTGATAATGGCTTTGCTTTAGTAGTAGGTAAGTTTGATTTAACCTTAAGTGATGATGAAATCTTATCAGTATTAAAGTCAATTGATATTGATGATTTAGCAGATTTATATGAAGACTTAAGTGATAAGTTTGCTGATGTGATTGTAGATAATTATCTCACAGAGGAAGAAGAAGATTATAAAGAATCTGAGCCAGGAGGATTTGTTAGCTAGTGAAATTAAGACCAGAAGAAAAAGAAACTCACCTGTATTTTGATGAAGGCAATGATGAATGTGAGGTTGTTACCTTCAATAGGAAATTAGGAAACAAGGCTAGAAAGTTTAGTAAACTATTCCCTAATAGAATTAAGATTACTAAAGATGAAGATGGTGAAGTTTGGTTCACTATCTCGAAGAAGCTCATCTCAATTAATTTAAAGAACCCTAATAGGTCTAAGAAGACCAGAGAAGTTACGGAGTAGTTTATACTACTCCTTTTTTCTGATATAATAATAATGTGAAAAGGAGAGTTATATGACTAAAGGTGAACGTAAACAAATTACTATCAATCTCTTAAACGACTATATTTCGGAACTTACTGCACATCCTTCAATGGAGGTCCTTAATTTATTAAAAGGTGCTTTAAAAATGGCAGAAGTAACCGAAATCCTTAATAAGTGGGAAATCATCGATTATACTCAAAAAATGGTAACTCTTTCTATCGGGAGGATATCTTAAGGAGGTCTTATGAAAAATAAAGAGAAATTTGATTTAAGGAAAGTCATAGCCTACGATATTCTTAAGGATGGAGATAAGAAATTGTATGTATATTGTGATGGAGAGGAAGTTGCTAAATTAACTATTAGCTCAACTTATATTGATACTCTGTTCACTTGGTTAGAGAGGGAGTATGGTGAAAAGGCTGAAGAAGAGCCAACAAAGAGAGCCAGAAAGAAGAAAGAGAAGCTGGAAATCCCTGTTTTGCCTGATAATTCGAAAAAAGAAAAAAGAAAGAGAAAAAGAAAGCTAAATTAAATATATAAGTGAGGTATAATCAATGAATTCTAATGCATACAAAGAATTAAAGAAATTAAATAAACTCCATGAAGCCAGGTGGTCTACTGATAAAAATAATCAAGAAGCAGATGAACTTCGAAATAAATATTGGGAATTAGAACGTAATTTACGAGGACAGGCTATTGCTAGAGGAGATTTCAATGTACATACACCTGATGCTAGAGACCCTGGCCCAAATATTGTAACTCCTAGATATAATCAAGAAGAGCAGAAGCAATTAGATGATGCCTGGGCCGAAGTTAAAAGAGCTACCAGAGAAGCTAGTGAAAGATTGAAGGCACATCAGCAAGAATTAGCAAATCGGAGAGCAGCTAAGTTAGGTTTAACTGGAGACCAGTTAGCCGAATTCGAAAAAATTAAACACCAGATTTCATCTTTAAATAGTAAAATTAAATCTAATACTTATACTATTGATGAGTTAACTAAACAGAATGCTGATTTAGGAAAAGAAGTAGAAGATTTAATGGCGAAGCTTAATAGTTTAAAGAGGTAAAAACTTACCCCATTATTTTGAGGTATAATCAATGAAGATAAGGAAGCTGTATGAAGATGATGCTCCAGCTTTAAATACTCATCAACAACACCTGGAAGACCAGGTGTTATTTGGTGATGGTGGCATCAAGAGACTTAATAATTATATTGAAAAGACTATAGGAAAAGTTACTACAGGGAAAGATGTAGGAATTAATACTACAGTCAAGATTGATGGTGCTCCTGCTGTTGTATGCTGGCATAAATTCCCAGGCTATCCAGATGACTCTATAGCTTTAAAGAGTTTTACTACTGGCCCCCAAAATGCTATTTCAAGTGTTGACGATATTGTTAGAAGAAATGTTCCATTCAATACAGTAGTTGACATGTTAGAGGAAGCTACAGGTGAAAAATGGTCTAAGAGAAAGAAAGAATTAAAGGCCATGTCGTTACCTGAACTCAGAGCTCTTTTAGATGAGAATGGTATTTCACTTGACGAGATTTTAAATAATGACCCAGGCTTTACTTCTAAAGCAGGAATGAGAGATATGCTTGAATATTGTCTAGAGATAGCTAAATACATTCCTGATGGTGAAGCTTGGCAGGGAGACTGCTTATTCACTAAGGGAAATAAAAGAGAACAAGAAATCTTAGGTAAAAATTATATTACTTTCCAGCCTAACAAGATTGTCTATGCTTTCTCAGAAGATAACCCTGGATATGAGAATGTTAAGAATGCAGATTTTGGTATTGCTTTCCATACAATCTATAGAGGAAGCCAAGATAACTTATCACAGAGTTTTAGACTTGACCCTACCAGAATTAATGTTCCTAGTAATTTCTATGTGATGTCGCCAGCTCTTAAGGCTAACCCTACAAAAAAGGAAATTGATGTTAGTGAGCTTGAGAAATTATATAATGAATTAAAACCTTTAGAGCAAAAGTTATTATCTGACCCAGCTTATGAAGAAATCACTAGCAACAAACAATTTATCACTTTCTGGCAGACTTATGAAAATAAGGCTATCTCAGACAAGAAAGCTACACACATTGATGTCGATAACTTTATTAATGAATTAAAAGAACATGTCGAAGATAGAAGGTTATCTGGTAAGGATAAAGAAGCTGATTCGGATAGATTCCTCGACCTGATTAATACACATGAACAAACATTAGTTAATATTGTTAACGTTTTAAATAAAGCTTCAGACATTAAGATGCTATTATGGGGTGGCTATAAGAATTCACCTGTTGACTATAGTACATTCTATAGGTCAAGGACACAAGGGTATATCCCAGCAAGTATGGAAGGTATTGCCATGAGTGATGATGATGGAAACATTGTTAAGATAGTAGATAGAAGCTCTTTCTCTAATGTAAATAGAAATCCTGATTATATGTCAGGCTTTGAACATGAAAGTTTACAACTTAAGGAAGAAGCTGGTAATAAGACAGCAGTTATTGCTTGGGGTAGGATGAACCCTCCTACTATTGGCCACCAGAAATTAGTTGATACTTTAGCTTCATTTGCACAAGGTGAAAAGGCAAAATTATATTTAAGCCATACTCAGGACAAGAAAAAGAATCCATTAAGTTATGACGATAAAATTTCTTTTGCCAAGAAAGCCTTTGAACCTAAAGTAGAAGTAGTAGATACTGATTTAAAAACTATTATAGATATTCTTAGTGAATTAAATGCTCAGGGATATAATAAACTAGTTTATGTGGGCGGAGCAGATAGAATTGGCGGAAAAGATGATATCCTATCTTTGATTGAATTTTATAATGAAAACCCAGATAGGTCAGGAAAACAACTATACCACTTCGATAGTATAAAGCCAGAAAATGCCGGTGGTGGCGATGCTGATGGTGATAGAAAAAAATATACTTATGATTATGTAAAACAAAATTTAGACAATCTTGATTTACAGCAAATAGCTTCTGCTAGTTTAGTAAGAGAATGTGCCAAGCAGAATGACTTCGAATTATTTAGTAAATTAGTACCATTTAATGAATCTGATTCTAAGGATTTATTTATCAAAGTTAAAGCTGGTTTAGGTTTAAAAGAAGGTTTATTAGTTGAGTCTGGCAATAATAATGTCATGAATAAACTTAGAGGATGGCTTAACAAATATTTAACTGATTCTAATATCGAGGCGATGAACTACCGTGATGGTGATGAGATATATAGATTTAGAGTTAAGGATGCTTCTAAGGTAGATAATGATGAACAGTATACTTTAGACTTTATCAGTAATTTAATTTCAAAAGCACAAGATGATATTAAATTAAAGGGTGAAGTTGACTTAAAAGATTTTAAAGTAAAAGATATTCAGCAAGGTAAATATGAGAATTTCTCTAGGGTAGCTGAAACTTCCAGGAAATATCGTGATGTTGAAATGATATTCACTTTAGTAGATAATGATGGTGTTGAGACACAAAATACTTTCTACTCTTGTGTTAATACTGGTGAAACTAAAACATTAGTCCCTAATAAGGTAATGAAACCTATTAATAATGTTAATTATCAAAATTTGAGTCAGTACGTCCGGGACGTTCCATTAAAAGAAACCTTACAGGAAATTTTATCAGAAGCTGCACAGGATGGTAATATATCATTCTCAGGAGACCTTGAAGATTTAATTTTTAACGGTGGATTTAAAATTGACTTTAGAGTAAGTGATTCTATTAAAGAATTTATTTTATCTAACAGGTCAGCAGTTATTGATTTCTCAGAAGTATTTGGGTCAGTAGCTTTATCAAATTCTATCTCACAGTTAGTAGGTAATAAAGATACAAAGGTTACTTTCCCTACGGCCAGTAATGAAAAGCTTCTTGACTATAAGATTGAATACCATAATAATGATGGGAGTGGCATTGCCAAGATATCAGCAAAGGCTGGAGCTGGTGGTGCTCCATCTAGTTCAAGTTTGTCTGATGCTATTATTGATTATTATTCACATAATAAAGTACCTAAGTCTTTAGAAAAAGGCTATGAATTTATAAAATGGCTAGATAAGAATGTTACAAAGCAGGCAGTTGATAAGGGATTTGCTAACCTTCGGGACTTAGTTATTGATATAGCTAACGGTAATTATCCTAAGTGGGCAGATGAGGATTTAGCTGGACAGATTCGGTACCATGAAGATATTATTAAGGATATTGCTTTCTTATCTTCTAACCCAGAAGATGACCTTAGTGAATATGTTAGAGAATTACAGCAAAGATTATCTGATGAAATACATGGCCTTAATTTAGGTAGACTTAAAGAACTTACCTTTGAGAAAGCTAAAGCAAAGCCTGAATTATATAATACTTTTGTTAAGAGTATTAAAGATAAGTTATTAAGTAGTGTTGCCGTATTCTACTTAAATAGAGATGATAACTTAATTGAGCAGATGAATTCATTGTTCAGGGAAGCTTATGGCCCATTGATTCAGATTCATCTAGAAGAACCTGATGGAAGTAATATTTTAAGATTCTATACTAAGACTACTAAGACAAAGAATTTTAACTTTGTTCAAAATACCGGAATTGACAGCAGTGAATTTAGAATGCTAAATCAAAGATTAGCCATGAGAATGGCTTCTTAATAAATTAAACCTCTTCGATGTATAATATATCGTGGAGGTTTTATTATGGAAAATCTTAAAAAAATAGAATCATTATTATTCTCTATTGAGCTTAATAGTGTTGATGAAAGTTTACTCGAGAAAAATATCACTATTTATGTAGACGAAGTACCGTATGAGTACAAAATAGTAAAAGAAGGAAATCACTATTATTTCGTTACAGCATAGTGTATATTATATCAGAGGTACTAAATAACAAACTCAAGATAGGAATTGAGAACTTATAATCAGAAGGAGGTTTATAGGTATGCGTTATTATTCAGACACATTAAAGAAATTATTTGAAACAGAGGAAGAGCTTAAAAAAGCTGAAGTTGAATTTGAGGAAAAACATGCTCTTGAATTAAAGAAGAAAGAAGAAAGAGCTACTCGTGCTAAAGAAGTAGAGGAAGCTTATAAGAAGTATTTGGATTTAAGAGCCAAGTTTGTTAAGGACTACGGTTCTTATCATATGACCATCACAGATAAGGACTTAAAAAGCATTCCCATTTCATTATTAGACTTTTTCGATTTTTAAAATAAAATAATTATTTAGTACCGTCTTTGAGAGAAGTAATCTATATATTTAGATACACACAGTACTTCAACTCATTGATAATATTTAGCATCTTACTTCTCCTTTCCGAAGATGCTAAGGTAACAGGGGGTCTCGGCCCCCTTTTAGTTTACTGTTTATTGCTAAACTTATATAATATAATAGAGGTGCACAATATATGAAGATAGAAGATATCAAGAAAAGGATTGAACAGAAGGAAAAACAGATTGAGAAGATTGACCGTCGTATAAAGAAGTTTGAAGATGGTAAGTCAGAAAAGAAATTCTGGAAAGACCAAGACTGGTTGGTTGATAGATGGATAAGAAATAACCCTGGAAAGACTAAAGAAGATTATAAGACTAAATTCTATCCAGATTATTTAGACAGAATGGATAGTGGTATTAAATCTGCTAACCGTGATAGAGAAGAAGCAGTAGCCCAGCTTGAAAAATATCAGAGGATGTTAGCTGGTGAAGAAGAAAAACGGAATACTGAAAAGATTCAGGTTATTGTAGATTTCTTAGATAAATGGAAAGAAGAAGCTACAGCCTATATTGAAAACAATATGGAAGACCTTAATAACTATTACCAGAAGAATCATGAATATTCCGATTATTATAATCATAGCTGGGGAGACCCTGATAGAAAAGAGAAGTTAAAAAAGCTTGACCAGGAAGAAAAACAGTTAAAGAGTTTAGTTCATCCTTGGACAAAAGAATGTGCTAAGTGGGAAAGAACTGATGATGTTGCCAGCAGCAATGATAAAGTGGTAGTGAACTATGAAAAGCTTAATGAAATATTAGATAAAGAAGCTGATGATAAATATTGGGGCCTGGTAAAGAGAATTGAAGAATTAGCTGGAAATATCGTTGATGCTAGAGGATTAGAAATTGGCCCTAGAGGAAACATTGAAGGTATTGTAGTTGGCGACAAGGAAAAAGTTAGAGTAGAAACAATCGTTGCTGGTGGTTGGAATGCTGGAAGAATAGTTAATGTCAAGAAGGGCCCTATCCGGCATTATAGAACAATTGTTAATGTAATTCATCGGTAATTAGTTTACTTCCTATATATATTCTTATATAATTATAATGTAAATAAACATATAGGAGGTACATTAAATGTTTAAGTTCAGTTACAAGGAAAACGGTGAAGTTAAGGAAGTTGAATTCAATCACAATTTTGAATTAATCAGATTCGTTGCTATCAACAGAATCGCCGATGAAGATTTCGTTTCTCTCACAATCGGAGATGATAACGTTAACGGAATCGATGGTCTCGTAAATTACGCAATGACCACAGCCAATAGAATGGAAGATTCTTACAACAGAGCAATGGAATTCATGGCCATGATGGAAAACGAAGGAGAGGAAGATGAAGGAGAAGATGATGATTTCTACTTCATCGATGATGAAGAAGAGGAATTTTAAATAAAAAGAAAAGGTAGAGATACCTCTACCTCTTTTTCTTTGTAGGAGATATATGAAGATAACAGAAAAAGAAGCTTATAAGCTATACCTTGAGTATGGGTATGATGATGTAGTACCTTTTAAGGCAATTGGCCAGACAGATTTTTTAGACTGGCTAGAAAGTATTGGGTGGGAAATAGTAGATGATTAAAGTTGAAAATGTAGAAGTATTTAATATGGAAGGTGCCGTAAGGGGAATGAGAAACCCTCTTAACTCTTGGGATAAAAGTGATAGTGTCAATGAAGTACCTTTCGGTTTTAATTTAGGTGAGAAAGACCTTGACCTCATGAAGAGGTTATATAAAGGTGGAACAGAGCATAGAAAGTTCATGAGACAGATATTTATTTCTATGGATATTACAGCTCCATTATATTTTTGGAAGGAGTTCGATACTTATAAGGTAGGTACAGTATCTAATAGTTGTTCTACCATGCATACAATTCACAAGAAAGAATTTGAGTTAGATGATTTTAGTATTGAACATCTTACCGAGGGTAATGTAGAAGGTTTTAAATCAGTTCTTAATTGTTTAAATACAGCAAGGCAAAATTATATAGAAACTAAAGATAAAAAGTGGTGGTGGCAGATGATTCAAGTACTTCCAGCTTCTTATAATCAAAAGAGAACTATCACTATGAATTATGAAAATGCTGCTACAATCATTAGACAGAGAACAGGCCACAAACTTGATGAGTGGACAACCTTAATTACTGAGCTTAAAAAGTTACCTTACTTAGAAAAGATTATAGGTGAATAATGGCAGGCAAGAAAGATAAAGTAAAAGATAAGGACAGATTCTCTATTGTTATTCCAGGCCTAAGGAAATGCTATGTATGCCGGACAACTGAGGATATACATTTACATGAAGTATTTGGTGGTAGCAATAGAGCTAAGTCGAAAGAAGATGGTTGTGTTATAAGTTTATGTGGTAATCATCATAATATGTCTAAAGCTGGAATCCATTTTAATAAAGGCTTAGATGAACATATTAAGCAGCAAACAGAGAGAATATGGATAGAAACATATTGCGATGATTCTATGAGCAAAGAAGAAAAGATTAATGCCTTTATAAAAAGATATGGTATTAATTATTTAGAGGAGGACGAACTTGGGAACTAACTTAGATAAAGCGTTTGCAGAAATATCAAAGAAGTTTGGTAAAGGCGCAATAATGACTTTAGGTGATACAGAGCCTGTAAAGGAAAATCTGTTATCAACTGGCTCATTATTAATTGATAAAGCCCTGGGCGGTGGAATTGGATATGGTAGAATCACCGAAGTTTATGGTGTTGAATCTTCTGGTAAATCTACACTCTGTTTACATTTAGCTGCAGAATGTCAAAAGAATGGTGGTAAGGTAGCCTATGTCGATGCCGAGAATGCTCTAGATGTAGAATATGCCAAGAAGTTAGGTGTTAATACAGATGAGTTAATTTTTACTCAGCCAACAACAGGTGAGCAGGCTTTGGAGATTGTAGATATCCTGGCACAGACTGGAGAAGTTAACCTTATTATTGTAGACTCAGTTGCTGCCTTAGTACCTCAGGTTGAACTTGAAGGTGAAATGACTGATATGAATATTGGTCTCCTTCGGAGATTAATGTCTAAGGCAATGAGAAAGTTAACTGGTACTTTAAATGAAAAGAATTGTGCTGTAGTATTCATAAATCAGATTAGAGATAAAGTTGCTACAGGTTGGTCTTCAGGACCTTCTGAGACTACTACAGGTGGTAGAGCTTTAAAGTTCTTTGCTTCTCAACGTATTGAACTGAGAAAAACTACAGCCATCAAAGAAGGCGAAGATGTCATTGGTAACAATATTAAAGTGAAGATTGTTAAGAATAAGATTCGGCCACCTATGAAGGTAGTCGAAGTACCCTTAATTTTTGGTAAAGGTTTTAGTGCTGAAGATGAAGTTATTGATTTAGCTGTTGACTACGATTTAATTCAAAAGTCAGGCGGATGGTTCACTACTCACGATGGACAAAGAATGCAGGGCAAAGCTAGAGTCAAAGACTATTATAATACTAATAAAGAACTTAGTAATGAATTAAGAGAATTAGTTAAACAGAAATTAAAAGGAGAAGAGCTAGAGCCTGTTTATGAAATAGACCCAAACACCGGTGAAGTAATTATGTAAAGGTAGATATTAACGAATTATTTAATAAAGGAGGGAAAATATGAAGTTAAATGAAGTTGTAAGTTCAAACATTAAGAAAATTGGTTATGAGGGTACAGACTTAATTGTAGAATATAAGTCAGGAGTACAGTACAGATATAAGGACGTTCCACAGGAATTATATGAAGGTTTATCCCAGGCAGAATCTAAAGGTAGATTCATGAATGCTAATATAAAGGGTAAGTTTGAATATGAACGTATCCCTGTTTTGGAATCAGGAAAAATTCCTGATACTAAGTAAACAGACTCCTGAATTTTTCAGGATTAGAATCATGAAATTTTCGGGATAGAATCATGAAATTTTCGGGATTCTATATATAAATATAAATATATAAATATAACTCTCTGAGAGTTCTAGAACTTTTGATAAATTTTCATACTTTTTAAGCTAAATTTAATATATTATTACGAGGTAACATAGATGATAACAAGTACAAATTATAGAGATATTTACCATGATTTAGTAGAGGAGACCAACGACTTTACTAAAGAAAGTGGAATTATTAAATGTACTCAATTAGCAGCTGCTGACATTATCAAAGAAATACTAGCAGATTATTATAGCGTTATTGACTGGGGAATTTCCGATATTGGTGATGTAGAAACCGATAATGTGTACATGATAATTTATAACGACCGAATCGAGGAAGATTCTTTTGATTTACCTGACGAAGACCCCTTCTACGAGGATGAAGAAGTAGATGAGGTACCAGATGATATTCAAACAGAATCATTACATGAATCAATTAAATTAAAAGAAGATATTCCTTCTTTCTGGGAATGGTTAGATAATCAAGGCTTAGATGCTGATATTATTGAAGAAAATCCAGACTTAGAAGATTGGGCTCGTCAGCAATATGATATTACTTATAATTTAAAGCATGCTGAAGATTATGATTTATTAGATATAGATGTACCTGATGATTATGATGATTTTGATTTCTATCACCACGAAGAAGAAGAACTACCAGGCTACCACTATGTTTGTTATTTTGATGATGACGATAAGGATGAAGATGACAGTGGAGATGCTGATACTTTAGAAAAAGCTATCGAATCATGTGATAATCTTAGAGCAAGTAAGGGATACGATTGTTCAGAAATATTTGGACCTAAAGGTGATACAGTAGCTACTTTCTGGGAAGGTAATTGGAATACTGATTATAATGAATCATTAACTGAAGCTAAGAAAAAAGTAGTAGCTACCATAACCTATACCTATGATGGTAGTGATAGGGCTTACTCTGATGATGATGATGCTTATAAATATTGGTGTGAAGAGATTGAGTGTCGTCCATCTTCTTTAAAGAAGAAGGGTATTGGTAAAGGTGATAAATTTACAGCTGATATAGTTCAATATGACGACGATGAAGATGATATCGGAATTATTAATATTAAGAAAGTTACTACTGAATCATTAACTGAAGCAGTAGCCGTTAATCAGTGGTTTATAGTTAAAACACCTAACGGCAGAATGAAAGATGGTAAGACTACTAAGTGGTATATTTCAGTTCAGAGAAATGGTGCTGGAGTAGAATATGATAATACTAACATTCCTACTGAAGTGACAACTTGGGGTGCGCATAATCAAAGAATAG
>Ga0310696_10005560_pt1 | contig 15190 bp, 7 predicted proteins | sample AusTroGonzalo_MG_4_FD_203885 | JGI IMG/M metagenome (GOLD analysis project Ga0310696, IMG submission 203885) | Bovine rumen microbial communities from tropical cattle in Woodstock, Queensland, Australia - Gonzalo_02 (v2) (version 2) | ecosystem: Host-associated > Mammals > Digestive system >...
CCACCTCTGGCCTCGAGATCTGCCAGAACGCTGGTCACATCAACTGGACTGCTCCTGAGGTTGACCAGAAGCTGCACAAGATCATGAACGACATCTATGACATGTGCGTTGAGTACGGTAAGCAAGCTGATGGTACCATCAACTACGTGAAGGGTGCCAACATCGCCGGCTTCATGCGCGTTGCCAAGGCTATGCTCGCTCAGGGTATCATCTAATTCCAGAGCTAAAAGGTTTTTGCAAGGCGGTCAGGTTTGGCCGCCTTGCTTTTTTTATTGAATTGTTTGAAAAATTACGTAAAAAAACGTTACGTAAAATACGTAATATTTTTGAAAGTGTTTCTAACATTATGAAACAGACTACATTATGTTACTTAGAGCGCGGCAGCCAATACCTCATGCTGCACCGTACCAAGAAAGAAAACGACGAGAACCACGACAAATGGATTGGCGTGGGCGGCAAGTTCGAGGAAGGGGAGAGCCCAGAGGACTGCATGAGGCGCGAAGTTTTTGAAGAAACAGGCTTCACGGTTACCGCTTGGCATTACTGTGGCATCGTCACCTTCGTGCACAACATCTGGCCCGCCGAGCAGATGCACATTTTCGTCTGCACAGAATGGGAAGGGGAGCAGGTGGAATGCAATGAGGGCGACCTTGAATGGATTGAGAAACAGCACCTTTTGGAACTTCCTTCATGGGAAGGCGACAAGATTTTCTTGCGCCTCATCGACGAACGCCGGCCATTCTTCTCCTTGAAGCTCACCTACGAGGGTGAAACGCTGAAAGAAGCCGTCTTAAATGGCGCGATATTGGGAGATTGAAAAAAATCTTGCTTTTTCAGACTAAAAAACATACTTTTGCGGTTCTAATAGGAAAATGCCGTCGGGCGGCACGTCTTCGACCGCAAATTGAATGGTATGGTTTTTGCGAACGTGCGTGCTTGTGCCTTGTCGGCAAAATTGTTGAATCAAAATATTGCACAACATGAAGAAACAATTGCTTGTCCTCGTTGCGGTAGTGTTGGGAGTTTTTGGGACGTTGTCTGCCCAGAACCTCATCGTCAACGGCGATTTCGAATCCTATAATATCTATGGCCAAATAACAGCCCCATCGTATACGGATTATGTTCGGGTGAACGGCCCATACGTCGTTGAAGCCGGGCATTATGTGATTGACAACACGACCAATGGACACGGAGGAGGCTATTGGGGCTGGCCTGCGGTTCAGGGACATGGCGGCTCTGGAAAATTTATGATGGTGAATGGCTATGGAGGTACCACCAATCCTACTAAAGTGGTTTGGAAGCAGACAATTTCAGTCAATCCAAGCACACTTTATGGTTTTTCATGCTTCGTTGTAAACTTCAACAGAGTCATTTACGGACAAATCAATCCCGCCAAGTTGCAACTGAAAATCAATGGAGTGGCTGTCGGAGGCGAAAACCAACTTCCGCAAAACAATGAGTGGCAAGAGTGGGCACAAACTTGGGAAAGTGGTACTGCGACTCAAGCCACTATTGAGATTTACGACAATTATACCGGTGAAGAGGGTAGAGGCGATGACTTTGGCTTGGACGATATTTCTTTTTCAGCGTTGGCTCAATATAGCGTGAATGCCGTAGACGACAACGCTTCTGTGTGCTTGTATGGCATGGTTCAGGTGGATGTACTGGACAACGATATCTTTTCGCCAAATGGTCAAGGGGCGGTGGTGACGATTACGCAACAACCCGCATACGGAAGTGCTTCTGTGACATCCGATAACAAAATTAGTTATTTGTTTATGGATGCAGGTCATGTTGGAGATATTGCCCAAGTGAAGTACAAGGTTACCATCCCTCATGGTGAAAACGATGAGGCTTGGCTCTATATTTCAACGATTGCCACGCCAAACGTGGGTTGGATTGACAATCCAGGTCCGATTTGTGCAGGAGGGGCGTTGGGCATCGATGAACCTACAGTGACACCGTTTGCTTTGGGACAATGGGAGAAATGCCAAACGCAAAACGGTACATACGTTGCGTTCGACCCTACTATTATTCCTCTCTCAATGAATAACTGGTGGGTGCGATATACTGCATCCAATGATTGTGGTGATGGCAGCAGCAATTCACAGCAAATTACTGTGACGAGTGGCCCAAGTTTTACAGGTCAAACACCTCAGGTCCAGCCAATTTGTGCAGGCGGTAGCTTGAACTTGACACCTCCGGCGTTCAATACTAACGGCTCAACCATTACAAACCAAGGTTGGGTGGTTTCCCAAACGGAAAACGGAACCTACAATTCATTCAGCCTGAACAACATTCCGTCGTCATACAATGGCTGGTACATTTGTTATATGGTGGAAAGCAGCTGCGGCATCATCTACAGCAATCCCAAACGCCAATTGACAGTGAATACCGCACCTGACATTACAGGAACACTGCAAGCCCCACCAGCGATTTGTGCTGGCGACGACTTAGTAGTTGCAGTGCCTACCTATAGTGGAAGCGGCACAGGTGCATGGGAAATCAGCCAAACGCAAAACGGTACATACCAATCCTTTAGTCTTCAGAATGTTCAAGCGACATACAACAACTGGTATTTGCATTACAAAGTGACTAATGACTGTGGAAGCGATGTCAGCAATGCGGTGCAGATTCATGTGTATGATGCCCCGACGGTAGCCACACCAGCCACGCCTCAAGCCATTTGCGCAGGCAACAGCTTCAACCTCACTACGCCGACTATCCAAAACAACGGCTCGACCGTCACTAATCAAGGTTGGCAGATTGCGGCTACACAGAACGGCACTTATAATACCTTCAACAACAATAATGTGCCTTACACTTACAACGGCTATTGGATCCGTTATTTTGCTGAGAATGATTGCGGCATGACTTATAGTGCGTCGGTTCAAGTGACGGTGAACGATGAGCCCTTGGTTGGCCCTGTCACGGCTCCGGCGGGCATTTGTGCAGGCCAATCTTTCTCATTGACTGTGCCGACTGTCCAATGGCGTCATGTCAACCAAGGTACTGGCAGCTGGGAAATCCAAATCAATGGCACATGGCAGGCTTTGAATAACAACAATATTCCGTACGCTTACAATGGCTGCGCTATCCGTTACAAAGCTGTTAATGGTTGCGGCACGGCTTATTCGACAAACACCCCGCAGGTTACAGTTTATTCCACCGAGCCGACTTACGACACCATTACCGCTTGCGACACCTACGTCTGGAATGGTGTGACCTGCAACCATACAGGCAACTATCAGGCGCAAGTGCAGAATGAGAATGGCTGCACTATTACAGCCCACTTGCATTTTATCTTAAGCGATGCCTATACCGAAACGCAAAACGTTTCGGCATGTAACGCTTACACCTGGCCGAAAAATGGTTTGACTTACAATAGCACGGGTATTTATGAATATACCGTGGAAAGCAGCAATCCAATGGTCTGCGACAGCATTTTCACCTTGAATCTGACCATCAACCATTCGCCTGAGATTATGGGCAACATCTCGTCCCCGACGGATATTTGCTCAGGAAGTCCTTTGAATGTTGTTGCGCCGCAATACGCTTTCAATCATACCGATGGGGGAAATGCCTATTGGGAATATGCCACCTCGCAAAATGGACCTTTTATGACCTTTGACCCATCATCAATTAATCTGGGGTTTGGTACGTATTACCTGCGTTTTGCAGTCAGCAATGCTTGCGATGAGGTGTTCAGCAATGTGGTTCCGTTCCATGTCAATGATGCGCCACAGGTTGTCATGGAGCTTTCCCCGCAGCAAGTGTGTGAAGGCCAAAGCTTGGAATTGCCCAATGTGAATGTGGTTTGGAACAATACGAATGAGAACGACCGCATTGCCCAGTGGCAGATGTCTTCTACTCAGAATGGCACATACGCCCAAATAGACCCGACCATACCCATGCAGATGAACTATAACGGCTATTGGTTGCGTTTCTGGGCACACAATTCCTGCGGCGATGATTATGTGGGCCCGGTGCAGATTACGGTGATTGCCGAAGTGGAAGAAACGCTCCCTGAAATAGAGGCTTGCGATTCCTATACCTTGGAGTCAGGTGAGGTGATTACCGAGAGTCAAGTGGTTGATTATGAGACCTACGATCCATGCCTCCATGTCATTCATCAGCCTATTATAATTAATCACAGTGACTATGTGGTGGAGCCCATTACTTCGTGTCATGAGACGTTTGAGTGGCATGGGATGACCTTCAACCATTCCGAACAGACGCAATACGCCACCATTACGCTGACCAATATGGCGAACTGCGACAGCGTGGTGGAACTGCAACTTGACTTCGATGAGTATTCTTCTTACACCCACAACAGAACCGCTTGTGATTCGTATGTTTGGGAGATGAAACCCGACTATGTCTATATGGAAAGCACCCGTGACTCGGTGTTTGTGCCTGCTGTCGGTCCTGATGATTGCGACACTTGGTATTTCCTCGAACTCACTTTGGGCCACAATTCCATCTATGAAGGTGAGCCCATGACGGAATGCAGCGGTTTCGAGTGGCATGGTGTTCTTTATTATGAGGATGCTGTGGTGTATGATACCTTGTATACGGCAGTGACACATTGCGACAGCATCATTGTCTACGACCTGACCATCATTCCACCGCTTTCGGGCGAGGAGAGCATCGAATCGTGTCAACCGATATGGTGGCAGGAACACTATTGTGATGAAACACGTGATTATCAGCATGTTTTTGAGTCATCCCAAGGCTGCGACAGTATCGTCACCATGCATTTTACTCTTTCTGATGTCATTGTCCATGAGTTCGACACCTTGGCTTGTGAGCCTTTCACTTGGTTCGACTATAGTTGCAACCAGAGCGGGATGACGTGTACCCATAATTTCCTTACCCCAATGGGTTGCGACAGCACGGTCATCATGCATGTGGACCTCAACTCCATGGAGATGAGCACCCAGTTCATTGCGGCTTGTGATTATTATGAACTGAATGGAGTGATTTATGAAGAGCCAGGGGTCTATATCATCAATATGGATACTGTGTATGGCCAGCAGGGCTGCGACAGCATCGTCTATCGGATAAGGCTCGAAATCAAGGATTCGGATCAGATGGGACATATCAACGGCTCATCGAATGTGTACGTGGCATCGAACCTGATTAGCGGCATTTACCGTTACGAACTCGATAATGCGGAAATTCAAGGAGATGTCAATTGGAGCTTGTCCAATCCCGAGTGGCTGATTGTGGATGCCCAGGACAACTATTGCCATGTGTTTGTCGCTTCACCAGGAGCCAGTACTTTGACGGCTACCTTCATAACGGCAGAATGTGGTGAAATCAGGCGTAATTTCGAAATCAATGCAGGCTACTTCGATGTGGATGATTATCAAGTGGTTGAAGTCAACGTGTTCCCCAATCCTACAAAAGGTACAGTGACCATTGAGTCAGAAGGCATCGAAAGCATCCGCATTACGAACATGATGGGTCAGGTGCTTGAATTGCGCGAATGCGGTCGCTCGAATCAAGTCGTCATGAGTCTGGCGGGCTATATGCCTTCCGTCTATTTGTTTGAAATCAATACGGTGAACGGAATGGTGAAACACCGCGTGGTGCTATGTAGGTAGTTTGAGTTTTTTCACTGTATGTTTTGAGTTATGCCAAAAAGATAGTATTTTTGCAGTCCATCAACAAAATTGCTTGCATCATGCAGAAGCTGCCCATCGGAATACAGAGTTTTGCGAGCCTTCGCAGAGATGGCTTCGCCTACGTCGACAAAACCAAATTGGTGTATGACCTTGTTCATAATGGGAAGTATATTTTCCTCTCACGTCCGCGAAGGTTTGGGAAAAGCCTGTTGTTATCCACATTGAAGGCATACTTTGAAGGGAAAAAGGAACTGTTTGAAGGTCTGGCTATTGCCGAAATGGAGCAGGCATGGGAACCTTGTCCTGTACTTTATTTGGATTTGAATGTGGGATTGTATAATTCTGTGGAAGGCTTGTTGGAGGCACTCAATTCCAACCTCATCTATTGGGAAGAGAAATATGGCATCAAGCTAGTCACGACTGACCCAGCCCAACGGTTCAGATATATTATCAGAACCTTGGCACAGAGTATGGGTAAAGAAGTAATCATCCTCGTTGATGAATACGACAAGCCGCTTCTGCAGGCTATAGACGATGAGCCCTTGCAGCAAGACTTCCGCAACATCTTGAAAGCGTTTTACAGCAACTTGAAGACCTGCGATGAATACATCCGTTTCGCCATGCTCACGGGTGTTTCGAAATTCTCCAAAATCAGCCTTTTCAGTGATTTAAACAATTTGACGGACATTTCCTTGGACGAACGCTATGCCGACATCTGTGGTCTCACCGCTGATGAAATAGAAAAGACTTTTGACGATTGTCTTGAAAATTTCGCTCAAAAAGAAGGTTCCGACAAGGTCGCCGTCATGGAGCAGATGCGAAAGATGTACGATGGTTACCATTTTTCGAGGAGCATGTCGAAAGATATGTATAATCCATTCAGTGTACTAAACGCATTGGATAAATGTGATTTCGAAAATTATTGGTTCTCGACAGGCACGCCGACTTTCCTCATCAAATTATTGCAAAATGGTGACTACGATCTGCAGGATTTCTCCAAAGGAGAACTATGGGCAAGCGACCTTGCAGCCAAGGAGAGTTTGAAGCAGGAACCCATCGCTATGTTTTATCAAACGGGTTATCTGACAATTAAAGGATATGACAAGGAACTTGAGTTGTTCCGTCTTGGCTTCCCAAATCGCGAAGTGGAGCAGAGTTTCCTTAAATTCCTGCTGCCGCGCTATACGGGAAACACCGACAACCGTTCCTCGGTTTTCATCGGGTATTTCGTGCGTGACCTTCGCAGTGGCGACATCGAAAGTTTCTTGAACCGGATGAAGAGTTTCTTTGCCGACACACCCTACGAACTGATACGTGACTTGGAGAACCATTACCAAAACGTGATGTTCACTATCTGCCGACTGATGGGGTATTATACACAAGCCGAATATCACACTTCAAGTGGACGTATCGATATGGTGGTGAAAGCACAACAAAACACATACGTTTTTGAGTTCAAGTTCAATAAGTCGGCAAAGGAAGCGTTGGAGCAGATTGACAGGAAAGACTATCCTCTGCCGTTCAGTGCTGACGGACGGAAATTGTTCAAAATCGGCATCAATTTTTCAAAGGAAACCAATAATATTGATGACTTTGTTTGGGAAATGTATAAAAGTTATGACCTATGAGATTCCGTTTTACTATCTTAGTGGCCTTGTTGAGTTGTTTGACAACGACTGTTTTTAGCCAACCTGTCGTCATAACGCCACCATCTGCCACCATACAGCCTGGCCAGTCGGTGACCCTCACCGCCTCTGGAGCAATGTATTACCAATGGTCGCCTGCAACTGGCCTTTCGACTACCGAAGGACCGGTTACCGTTGCTTCGCCCACAGTCACCACTACTTACACCTGTGAAGGCTATGCCCCAGGCGCGGAGAGTGTCGTCAACGGCGATTTTGAGCAGGGCAATGTGGGCTTTACCTCTTCCTATGAATACAATTCCAACCTCTGGAACGAAGGAACGTATTATGTGGATTCTGATGCCAGCCTGCATCATGAAAATTTCCACGGATATGGTCATGGCGGTAGCGGTAACTTTATGATGGTCAATGGTTCCATCAGCCCGAATACAAACGTCTGGACGGAGCAAATCAGCGTGGTTCCCAATAAATGGTACGCTTTCTCGACTTGGGCGTGTACGCTGGCGGGTGTTGCCGGCCAGATGGCTTTGCTTCAGTTCAGCATCAACGGCACACAAATTGGTGACATATTTTCGGCCCCACCATCGACCATGATTTGGGAACAATTCTATGAACTTTGGTATAGCGGCAATTCGACTACTGCCACCATCACCATTCTGAACCAAAACACCAACGGCGACGGCAACGACTTCGGCTTGGATGATATTTCCTTCCGAGAGCTTGTATTGGTCGGCAGTCCGACCTGCACAGTTTATGTAGGCTCCATGAGTGCCACAGCCACCGCTGATGATACCGAACTCTGCGAAGGTGAGTCAACGACGCTTCATGCTTTGCCGACTGGAGGCTCGGGCAACTACTCCTATAGCTGGACACCGGCTAACAGTTTGAGCAACCCCAATATTCAACATCCTGTGGCAACCCCGCCTGTGGGTACGACCACTTACACTTGCCATGTCACCGACAACAGCTGGGGCACTTCGCAAAATGTGAGTGTCAGCATCGTGGTGCATCCCAACGAGGAAGCGCATGAGTATGAGACTATATGCGAAGGCGATACCTACGATTTCTATGGCCAGACGGTCAGTGCTCCGAATACGTATGAATATCACACGCAAACCCAGTATGGCTGCGACAAGACCATCTATTTGCATTTGGACAACTGGCCGATTTATGACCAGACTACCATCACGGAATACATTTGCGATGGTGAGAGTTACACTTTTTACGGCACTTCATACGATCACACTTGTCAAGTGTCCTATACCGACCATAGCATCCATGGTTGCGACAGTATCGTCAGGCTTAATCTGACGGTGTATCCTCCCAATGATACCACCCTAATCGACCCCAGCATTTGTGTTGGTGACTCATACAATTTCCACGGAACGCTTTATGACCAAGACGGCCAAATTGCTTATTTCGATACCATCGACAACCATGGTTGCCTGAAAGTGGAGAAGTTAGTCCTCACTGTCGACGAATACCAAATGCCGCCAGTACTTAACCAGTACGAGTGTTTCGCGAACGGAACAACTCCAAGTTGGTATTGGGACAAGACAGGAATCACCTATCATGAAGACACTTATGACGAAATCATTCTTGACGACCCGGACGGCGGCTGTCCCATCAAGCATCGACTGAACCTAAGGTTCCACGAGGAGTACTATAAAGAGGAATCGAAAGTGGCTTGCGACTTTTATTATTGGCCTATCACTGGGGAGACCTATTACGAAAGCCAGGACAGGATAGAAAAGACGTTCCATCATGATTTCGGAGACAAGACCTGCGACAGCACCTACGTGCTTCACCTTTTGATTAGCGATTATGAGACGGCAGAATTCGAAGTGCCGCAAGAGGAAAGTTGCGACAGTTATTTTTGGGATCCCAAAGGTCTGGAATACGAAACAGAAGACCCATTCGATCCTGAAAACCACATTTTTACCGAGTCAGGCTCTTATCACAGGAGATATAAGAACACGATGGGTTGTGACAGTTTGGTGACTATGAATGTACAGTTCCAGTACACGCCTTCGCCCACCGAAATCTTTCCCATGGATTCCACAAATACAGCTCCCCATTGGGTCGTCACGGCTACCGAGTTCCAAATCAACTCGTACGATTTCCATCTGTGGGACACCAACCCGAATTGTTATTGGGACACTGTCACATGGAGCTTTGAGGAGCCGATGCTTTGGGTGCTTGAGCCTTTTGGTGAAAAGGGCAAACATTGCAAAATTTATGTACTGAATCACGTGGATGACACCGTTTGGCTGAATGCTCATGCCTTCAACCGTTGTGCTTCGGAAGAGGGCATTGTGCAAAGATACTGGTTCATCTGTTCGTTCTATGGACTTGAAGAAGGCGACCTTTCGACAGGCTTAGAGACTTCTCGCTTTGAGGTTTTCCCCAATCCCAACGACGGACAGATGACGCTGCAATTGGAACATCTTACCGGCAAAGTGGACATCAAGGTGTATGACATGTTGGGCAACCTAATTGACCATATCCAGACTTATAACGGAATGGAATTTAACACGATGCCATACGACTTGAAATGCAGTTCTGATGGAATGTATTATTTCGTCGTCACAGGAAAGGAAGGTGTCGTGACCCAAAAAGTGATTGTTAACAATAAGCGATGAAAAGACTCTTCTTGGTCATATTATGTTTGGGCATTACCTTTGGTTGCACGGCGCAAATCGATACTGAGTTTTGGTTTGCCGCTCCCGACCTTGAGGCCAACCATGCCCAACAACCCATACGGTTTTGCGTAGTATCATACGAGACTGCCACCACAGTGGTATTTGAGCAGCCCGCCAATGCTTTTTATAGCCCGCAGACTTTTCATCTTGAAGCCAATGACTGCTATGTATACGATGTGTCAAACATCATCAACATAGTGGAGACCCAACCTTACAATACTGTACTTGATTACGGTTTCTATATCCATTCCGACGCGCCTGTCTCGATATATTACGAGTCGGACAACAACAATAGCGAGATATATTCACTGAAAGGTCGCAATGCCTTGGGTACCAACTTTGTGGTGCCTATGCAATACACGTTCGAGAATTTTTATTCCAGCACTTGCAGCCGCATCGAAGTGGTGGCATCGGAGGACGACACGGAGGTGACTTTTGTCCCTTCTGTTTCCATCAAGGATTTTGGGATGCCTGGCATTCCGATTACGGTCACGCTCAATCGGGGACAGTCGTATGCCATCGAAGCGGCCAGTCCACAGGGCTCAGCCCATCTGCGCAATACCCGAATCACTTCCACCAAGCCCATCGCGGTGAACAGCTCGGACGATTCGGTGAACCTTGGCGGGCATTATGACCTTGTCGGCGACCAAATCGTCCCCATCGACCTTTTGGGTACCGACTACATCGCCATTTGGAACAACAATCCCGACGAATATCTTTTCTTTTTCCCGACGGAAGACAATACCAACATTTACTTGAATGGTGGTACTATGCCCATCGCCACCTTGGATGTTGGGCAGGAATACACTTGTCAGCTCACTTCAGCGGTAGTCTACATCCATGCCGATAAGCCTATTTCTGTGTTCCAGTTGTCTTCAAGTTCGCAGAATGAGTTTGGTGGCACCGTGTTGCCCCAAATCAGTTGTACCGGTTCGCTCAAGACGGTGTACAAACGCCAGAGTACCTCCAACTTGGTGGTCACGCTGATTGTCAGGACACCCTACACCGATGGTTTTGTCCTCAATGGCAATTCAACCTACATTACTGCTTCTGACTTCACCCCTGTGCCCGCCAATCCTGACTATTCCTATTGCAAGAAGAACGTCAGCAACTATGTTCCCACAAACGGCCTGATGTCGCTTGAAAACACTTACGCAGAAGGCTATTTCCATTTGGGTATTTTGACTGGCATTGAAGGAGATACTTGGAATTATGGTTATTTCTCTGATTATCAGCCATACGCTTTTGCGGAGTTTCTGATGGACGATACCTATTGCTCGGGTCAAGACATTGAGTTCTATTATTCGACGGAAAACGTGTCCAATCTGGTTTTGGTACTTCCCGATGGCAGTGTGGTGGACTTGCCTTTTGTGCTGGACAACGCGCAATCCGAACAGTCAGGCCGTTATTCGCTTCGTGGCGAGGACTGCAATGGCGTGCGCATATTGGATGAGATTGACATTACGATCAATGACCCTGTTCAGACGCAAGTTTACATCAATGGCTGCGACAATGTCGTTTGGCATGGCCACACCTTTTCGCATTCTCTCGATACGGTCTGGATGGAGCCTGGCGCGGGTCTTGATGAATGTGACAGCGTCTTTTTGCTCCATTTTATCGTCTATCCGCCCAACGATACCTTGATTGTTGACCCCAGCATTTGTGTCGGAGATACTTACAACTTTCATGGAATACTCTATGATCAAGACGGCCAAATCGCTTATTTCGATACGGTCGACAACCACGGCTGTCTGAAGGTGGAGAAACTTGTGCTTTCTGTGGACGAATTTCAGATGCCACCAGTGCTTAATCAGTACGAGTGTTATACGCATGGGACATCGCCAAGTTGGTATTGGGACAAGACCGGAATCACCTATCATGAAGACACTTACGACGAAATCATTCTTGACGATCCGGATGGTGGTTGTCCCATCAAGCATAGGCTGAACCTCAGGTTCCATGAGGAGTTTTATCAGGCGGAGACGAAAGTGGCCTGCGATGCTTACTATTGGCCTATTTCCGGCGAGACATACTATGAAAGCCAGAATGGGATTACGAAGACCTTCCATTACAGCTTTGGGAATACGGAATGCGACAGCACCTACGTCCTTGACCTGACCATCTCCAACTTTGAAACGAATGAGTTCACCGTTTCGGAGGAAGAGAATTGCGACAGCTACCATTGGGACCCGAAAGGACATGCATACAGTACCGATGACACTTACGACCCAGCAGACCATGTTTACACTGTGTCAGGCACTTACCGAAGGACATACAAAAACCAGATGGATTGCGACAGCATTGTCACCATGCATGTGGATTTCGACTATACACCGCATCCTACCGAAATCTATCCCATGGATACGTCCAATCATGCCCCGCACTGGGTGGTCACCGCAACGGAATTCCAAATCAACTCGTACGATTTCCATTTGTGGGACACTAATCCTGAATGCTCTTGGGATACGGTTACCTGGAGTTTCGAGGAACCGATGCGATGGGTGCTTGAGCCTTTTGGCGACAAGGGCAAACGCTGCAAAGTGTATGTGTTGAACCATGTGGATGACACGGTTTGGCTTGATGCCCACGCATTCAACCGTTGTGCCCCAGAAGAAGGTGTTGTGCAAAGATATTGGTTCCTCTGCTCTTTCTATGGAGTTGATGAATATGGCTCTTCGACAGGCTCAGAGGCCGTTGGATTTAATGTGATTCCCAATCCGAACGATGGTCAGATGAAGCTCGTTTTCGACCATCTTACTGGCAAAGTGGAGGTCAAGGTGTATGACATGATGGGTAATTTGATTGATCAAATCCAAACCACTAATACCTTGAACGCTTACGAATTGGTATACAATTTGGAGGGTCGTGCAAAGGGTGTCTACTTCTTTGTGGCTACTGGAAAAGAAGGCACTGCGACCAAAAAGGTGATAATCAAGTAAAAAGATTGACTATGAAAAACAAGAAATTTATATGGTGCCTTTGTCTCCTCTTGGTAGGTGGCTTGGCACTGACTTCCTGCACGAAAAACGACGACGACACTATTGCGCTCATTGGCACAGAGTATTATATTGATGACATCCTTTCGGTGATTCCCGACTCGTTGCAGACGCGGTTTTTTGCCGAGTTTGGCAGCATCCCTGAAGGTCCGATTCCGCCCAAGATTGAAGGCAGTTATGTGATGGATCCCAAAGAGCGGGTGAGTTCCAATATACCTGTGTGGCCTCTGCAAGCCCATGAGCCTAACGTGTATTTGCGGTTCTCAGACCAACACAATGGCATCGTCAAGATGACCTTGAATGAGGCGACCGAGACGATGACGGATACTGTCTTTGTTTGCGGAAACGGTAATGCCTTTGCCGTTTATTTCATTGAGGATAAGACCTACTTGATGGGAATCAATCACCAGATGTTTCATGTGCGTGTAAAACGTGGCATCGTCATGAAAGGGCAGGTGACTTCCGAGGGACTCAGGGATTTTCGTTACGCCACCATTATCATGGAAGCAGAGGATGACTCCGACGGCCTTATCGGTCAATACGATAACGGTTCCTATTTCATCTATAAGGATGGTGACGGAATAGCAAAAAGAGAGGAATGGTAAATTTGTGAAGCGATGAAGAGGTATTTGATAATCATATTGATAGGTCTTGGCTTTGTTGGGGCTTCCTATGCACAGGTGAAAACCAACCAGACGACTGAGGAAGCAATGTCCATCGGTTTGAAAGGTGGCCTGAATGTGCCAAAGATGCTTTATTTCAATAATGAAGCATTGAGCCAGCTGCCCCAAGCCTTTACCTTGACCCCAATGGGTGGCCTGTTTTTTGACATCCCGATGAGTAATCTTTTTGTGCTGTCACCCGAATTTGTGTATCTGCAACGTGGCACGGATATCAGTTACGAGCATTTTTCGGGTGCTAAAGTGCATTATTCGATGTCGGTTCATTATATGGATTTCCGTTTGCCTTTGGAAATACGTTGGCCCATCAAGCCATATTTCCAGCCTTATCTCATGGTGGGTGCCGAAGGCGGTGTGCGCTTGGGAGGCCAGATTCATATCGACCGGACTGCACCAATCGTATTGGACAAGACCATCGATGTGGGCGATGCCAATATGAGTTTGATTCATGCCGGAGCATTTGCCGGAGTGGGCATTCGCAGCAAAATCGGCTTGGGAAGCCGTCATATCCTGCTCAAACTCAGTGCTTCCGCCCATCAAGGGCTGCTTGACAGCTATTCAGCGAGTGAAAAAGAGGGTAGTGTTCCTGCCGCCAATGTCAATGCTTATCAGGTGACAGGTTGGCGTCTGCCACAGGGTTTGGAAGTCTGTTTGGGCATTGCTATTCCTTTGGAGAAACGCCTTGAGGATGCATGCTCAACCTTTTCCAACGACCGTTATCACCGCCATGGAAAGGGCAGACATCTGTTTGGGTACTGAATCACTCCAAATAGGTGTAACCGTACAATCCAGAACGATAGTTGGATAAGAATTCTTTTCCTTCCTCCACCGTAATCTTTCCTTCCTTCACGCACTTCGTGACCCAGGTCTCCACTGCACGAACAAGTTTCTTCGGGCTATACTGCACATATTCCAACACGTCAGCAACAGTCTCGCCATCGATGACTTGGTCAATATAGTAACCCTTTTCGTCCACCGAGATATGCACAGCGTTGGTGTCGCCGAACAAGTTGTGCAAGTCTCCCAAGATTTCCTGATAGGCACCCACGAGGAACACACCTATATAATAATGCTCCTTGTCGCTGAACGAATGCAGCGGGATGGTGTGTTGCGTTGACTTGGCGACAAAGTTGGTGATCTTGCCGTCGCTGTCGCAGGTGATGTCCTGCAAAGTGGCGAGGTGGGTCGGGTTTTCATCAAGCCTTTGGATCGGGATGATGGGGAAGAGTTGGTCGATGGCCCAGAGGTCGGGCAGCGACTGGAATAGGGAGAAGTTGCAGAAGTATTTGTCGGCTAAGAGTTTCGGCAATGAAGTGAAGTCCTCTGGCACGCGCTTCAAGCTGTTGGCGATATGGTTCACCTCGCGGGCAATGCTCCAGAACAAACGCTCAATCTTAGCACGTGACTTGAGGTCGAGCAAGCCGAGGCTGAACAGGTTGAGGGCTTCTTCGCGGATTTCCTGGGCATCGTGCCAGATTTCCAAGGAAGAGCTCTTGGTAAGTTCGTCCCACGAATCGTAAAGCTCCTTGATGAGTTCGT